>Ga0304729_1000553_pt1 | contig 27379 bp, 28 predicted proteins | sample C_131016_MF_Meta_FD_190475 | JGI IMG/M metagenome (GOLD analysis project Ga0304729, IMG submission 190475) | Freshwater microbial communities from Lake Croche, Canada to study carbon cycling - C_131016_MF_MetaG (v2) (version 2) | ecosystem: Environmental > Aquatic > Freshwater > Lake | place... | reverse complement strand
CAGGCACTGTCTGTCCGTGAACGTAGTTGATAGGCGAATAGGACCAGACCTGTCGCTGTGATTTCAAGAGTTGCTCACGCAAACTTATGGGCACTGAAAGTTCATTTACATCGCTCGTGCTCGCTTGCGGAGTGCCGACAAGTGAGGGGTCACGAAGAATAACCGCGTCGTACGAACCTGGAGTGCCTGCACGAATTTGCAGCACATCAATCATCGACTGCGTCAACTCAGTCAGGTCAGGTTGGGCCGGACCAAACGTTGCACCATCGACCACATTCTGAACTTCTTGGCGAGCAACAGTGGCCTCGTGTAACGCGTTCTTTTGCTTAGCTTCAAGTAGCCCGACTGTGACACGATTCATCAGGAGCGCGCCGACGATGCCGATGACTATTGCTGAAGCAACCACCGTGATAGCAACCAAGCGCAACTGAAGATTGCGACGCCAGATTGTCACACCAGACGCATAAATGCCTGTTGAGACATTCACGATTTAGTTGGTTCCAGCCTTGTAACCCACGCCACGAACGGTGACTACAACTTGGGGATTCTCTGCATCGTGTTCAATTTTCGCGCGTAGGCGCTGCACGTGGACGTTGACGAGGCGAGTATCTGCCGCGTGACGGTATTCCCAGACTTCCTTCAGGAGCAACTCCCGAGTGAATACCTGCCAAGGACGCTTAGCAAGAGTCGTCAAGAGTTTGAATTCAAGGACGGTGAGCGGAATGACCTGCTCGCCACGCTTGACCGAGTGACCAACGGTGTCAATAACGAGGTCGCCAATTTTGAGTTCCTGCAAGCCAGTCGCTTCCTGCTTACGAAGCCGCGCACGAATTCGAGCAACTAGTTCCGTTGGGGTGATTGGCTTCACCAGGTAATCATCAGCACCAGACTCAAGACCCATGACGATGTCTTGCGAGTCATTACGAGCAGTGAGCATGACAATCGGCACGCCACTCTCTTCACGAATCAGGCGACAAATCTCGATGCCACCTTTGCCCGGCAACATGAGGTCAAGAAGGACTAGGTCAGGGCTGGTGCGGCGAAAAGCTTCAAGCGCCATTGCGCCATCGTGGCACAGTGCAGTTTCATATCCAGCACCACGAAGACCCATGCTGATGAGCTCAGCAATGTTTTTTTCATCCTCGATGACAAGTATCCGATGGCCCACAATTACCCTTTCTAGCAACTACACAAGAGAACTTACCGCACAAATTACCGTGCAGGAACTACTCAAGCCCACTGATATTGCACCCCACACCGGGCGACAAAGCGCGATGACTAACCTAGTCACGTGGGTCTAATAGATATCGCCACCCGACTAAAAGTTGAGTTGGCTAAATTCGGTGCCATTGGAGCAGTGGCATACGTCATTGACGTGGGCATCTTTAATGGATTGCGTTTCGCAGACGAACATGGCTTGATGCACGATAAGCCCCTGACCGCAAAGGCAATTAGCGTTGCGGTGGCCACAACCTTTGCCTACTTTGGCAACCGATTCTGGACGTTTAAAGATCGTGCTCGCACATCTTTCCGGCGGGAATACGTGCTCTTCTTTGCCCTCAACGGAATCGCGATGGCTATCGCATTGTTCTGTCTCTGGATGAGTCACTACGTCCTCAAGTACACCACACCACTGGCTGACAACATCAGTGCGAATGTCATCGGACTTGTCCTCGGAACGGTGTTTCGTTTTTGGGGCTATCGCAAGTGGGTTTTCTTGGAGCAGACCGAAGATTTAGATTCATCGTCGTAGACGCTTTAGTCGAGCCAGCGAGTAACTGACTCTGACAGGGTGAGTCATTAACTCGATTCCGCCTGGCGCACATGCTCAACATCGCCGATTGAAACCGCAACTGAACCGCCCTGTGTTTTCAGAATGAGTTGCCCCCTTACGTCCACATCACTTGCGATGCCTTCGATAGCTTCGCTGGCGACTTGCGTGACCTTAACCTGTTGACCGAGCGTGACGCAGTGAGCGCGGTACTCGGTGAGCCACACATCTGATTTCGTGACGATTGAGCTCAGCTCGCTGACAATGAGTGCAATTAGTTCCTCACGGGTCACTCCGCAGCCAAGCAAGTTGAGCGATGTTGCTGTTGGAATGGGCAACTCAGCTTCAGTCAAAGTCACATTAACGCCGATTCCAATGACCAAAAGATCTTCGTGGAGTTGAACGAGAATTCCGCCCAACTTCAAGATCGTGCCATCTGGGCTGAAGACAACTAAGTCATTAGGCCATTTGATGTCAGCCGAGAATCCGACGCGCTGCAAGGCTTGTCGAACGCACAGGCCGACATAGAGTGGCACCGCACTGACTTCAACATTCCCCTCGCGAACAACTTCGAGTGGCACAGCAAGACTCATAGCCACGCATGAGCCAGCTGGGCTTGACCATGCACGCTGCAAGCGACCACGACCGGCAACTTGCTCATTGGCGACAAGCACCACAATCTGCTCGTCACTCGCCTGCCAGAGTTCAACTACTTCATCATTAGTAGACGTGACGGTGTCCCGCACGACAACGTGTGCCCACGAACACCCGACCTCGGCTAATTTCCCCTCAATCGCGACAGGGTCTAATCTTGGGCGGTCTAATGTTCCAACTTTGATGTCCACATCGCTAGGGTAGGCGAAGGACCATTACGGAGGTAACAGTGAGCGCCGATCAAGAGCAAAACGCGATTGATAACACCACGACTGCAGGCAAACTTGCCAAGTTGGAGCAGTACCGCGCCTCAGTAGCGAGCCGTCAAGAAACCTCACTTGAAAAGCAGCATGCCAAGGGCAAACTGTCGGCTCTGGAACGCATCGAGCACCTACTCGATGAGGGCTCCTTCCAGGAACTTGATGGTTTCGCGCGCCATCGATCGACGAACTTCGGCATGGATGCCAATCGCCCTTACGGCGATGGCGTAATCACTGGCTACGGCACGATCGATGGTCGACCAGTCTGCATCTTCTCTCAAGACTTCACGGTCTTCGGTGGCTCGCTTGGTGAAGTCATGGGTCAGAAGATCGTCAAGGTTATGGATCTTGCGCTCAAGACCGGTTGCCCAATCATCGGTCTGAACGACTCAGGTGGAGCCCGAATTCAAGAAGGCGTCGCTTCGCTCGCGCTCTACGGTGAGATTTTTAAGCGCAACACTCGCGCCTCAGGTGTGATTCCGCAGATTTCCATCATGCTCGGCCCGAGTGCCGGTGGTGCTGTTTACTCTCCAGCGCTGACTGACTTCATCGTGATGGTTGATAAGACCTCACACATGTTTATCACCGGTCCTGATGTCATCAAGACTGTGACCGGCGAAGATGTCGGCTTTGAGGAACTCGGTGGCGCACAGACCCACAGCACCAAATCCGGTGTTGCCCACTACATGGCGAGCGATGAAGAAGATGCCTTTGATTACGTCAAGCATCTGCTGTCGCTACTGCCTAGCAACAATCACGATGTCGCCCCAAGTTTCCCTGTCGTCTCGGATCTAGAAGTCGATGAGCACGACCTCGAGCTCGACACATTGGTACCTGACTCCCCCAACCAGCCTTACGACATGCACACAGTTATCGAGGCTGTCATTGACCAGGGTGACTTCCTAGAGACACAGTCGCTGTTTGCACAGAACGTCATTACTGGTTTTGGCCGCATTGAGGGTCAGCCTGTTGGCATTGTGGCTAACCAGCCGATGCAGGTTGCTGGCGCTCTCGACATTGCCGGTAGCGAAAAGGCCGCCCGTTTTGTGCGCACTTGTGACGCTTTCAACATTCCGGTCATTACCTTTGTGGATGTGCCTGGCTTCCTTCCTGGAACTGACCAGGAATGGCAGGGCATCATTCGCCGCGGCGCAAAGTTGCTCTACGCATACTCAGAAGCCAGCGTTCCTTTGATCACAGTCATCACCCGCAAGGCCTACGGCGGCGCTTACATCGTGATGGGCTCAAAGCATCTTGGTGCTGACATCAACTTGTCGTGGCCAACTGGTCAGATTGCTGTGATGGGTGCTCAAGGTGCGGTCAACATTTTGCATCGCAAGGAACTTGCTGCGGCCGCAGATGTCGACGCCGAGCGCGCACGCCTCATTGAGGATTACGACAACACATTGGCCAATCCGTATCAAGCAGCTGACTTGGGCTACATCGACGCGGTCATTCAGCCGCATGAAACCCGTGCAGCAGTGACCCGCGCATTGCGCAACCTACGGAGCAAACGTCAGAGCCTGCCGCCTAAAAAGCACGGAAATATCCCGCTGTAATGTCTGAGTTCAAGGTCATAAAAGGTGAGCCAACTGATGAAGAGTTGGCCGCACTAGTTGCTGTCATTAAACTGCGGATGCGTAGTCAGAGCATGCAAGAACAAGTCGCTCCAGCATGGAACGATGTACGGCTAGCCATGCGACCTGTGACTTCAGTCGGCGCGGATGCATGGCGCCGATCTTCACTGCCAAACTAGTCACATGTCTCGCACTGTTCTTTTAGCATCTGCCTCAACATCTCGCTATCGCCTACTGACCGATGGCGGCATCACTCCCCTTGTCCAAGTGAGCGACGTGGACGAGGAAGCTATTGCGGATGCCCTAGCACCCATATCCACTGGCCAACTTGTCGTTGCACTCGCCAAAGCAAAAGGTGAAGCAGTCGTCGCCGACATCACTGTCACGGATTCACGCAACCTTCTAGTGATCGCGGCCGACTCAATGCTCGAGTTCGATGGTGTGGGTTACGGAAAACCAGGCACTCCTGAGATGGCTATCGCTCGTTGGAAGATGATGCGCGGCAAATCCGGCTACTTGCACTCAGGTCACTGGGTCAAGGACCTCGTAACTGGCGAAACACGCACTGGAGTTGCTGGTGCAACTGTTGAGTTCGCTGACGTGTCGGATCTGGAAATCGAACGGTACGCAGCCAGTGGTGAACCGCTTCATGTTGCAGGCGGTTTTACTCATGAAGGACGAAGTGCGGCGTTTATCACCAAGATGGATGGCGATACCCCTGCTGTCGCTGGCATGTCGATGGTGTTGTTGCGCCAGTTGACCAAGGACATGGGCATCGACTGGACCGGTTTATGGGACTAACCCCGAGTTATTAACGATTCGTTCACGTTCCCAATAGACTTATTTGACGATTCCGATGACAGGAGAAACGGTGAGCGCGAACCGCCAAATCACCTCTGTGTTGATTGCCAACCGTGGGGAAATTGCCGTACGTGTGGCTCGTGCCTGTAAGGATGCTGGCATCAAGAGCGTGGCTGTTTACGCTGAGCCAGACCGCGATGCCCTGCACGTTACCGTGGCCGATGAGGCATTCGCTTTAGGTGGCACAACGGCTGCTGACAGTTACCTCGTTATCGACAAGATTCTTGATGCTGCGTCGAAGTCCGGTGCAGATGCCGTTCATCCTGGTTACGGTTTCCTTTCAGAGAATGCCGACTTTGCACAAGCTGTTATTGATGCGGGCCTGATTTGGATTGGTCCATCACCACAGGCCATTCGCGATTTGGGCGACAAGGTTTCAGCTCGTCACATCGCTTCTCGCGCTGGTGCACCTCAGGTCAAGGGCACGCCGGATCCAGTGGCGAACGGTGATGAAGTCGTTGCCTTCGCCAAGGAAAACGGCCTGCCAATCGCCATCAAGGCGGCATTTGGTGGTGGCGGTCGTGGCCTCAAAGTTGCCCGAACTCTTGAAGAGATTCCTGAATTATTTGAGTCGGCGGTGCGTGAAGCAATTGCGGCTTTCGGTCGTGGTGAATGTTTCGTTGAGCGCTATCTTGATAATCCACGTCACGTTGAGACACAGTGTCTCGCCGACACACATGGCAATGTTGTTGTAGTTTCCACCCGCGACTGCTCGCTGCAGCGCCGTCATCAGAAGCTCGTTGAAGAGGCTCCTGCACCATTCTTGACCGATGCACAAATGACCGAACTCTATGCATCCAGCAAGGCCATTCTCAAAGAGGCTGGCTACGTTGGCGCAGGTACTTGCGAGTTCCTCATCGGCCTTGATGGCACAATCTCATTCCTTGAAGTGAACACGCGTTTGCAGGTTGAACACCCCGTCACTGAAGAGGTTGCAGGAATTGACCTTGTGCGCGAACAGTTCCGCATTGCTCAAGGTGAAGATCTCGGATATGGCGATCCGGAAATTCGCGGCCACTCACTTGAGTTCCGAATCAATGGTGAAGATCCAGGTCGTGGATTCTTGCCAGCGCCTGGTGTCCTGAGCGAGTGGGAACTCCCTTCGGGACCTGGCGTTCGCGTTGATGCTGGCTTTGTCAAAGGTGATGTCATCGGCGGCAACTTCGATTCGCTGCTCGCCAAGCTCATTATTACCGGCGCTACCCGCACCGAAGCAATCCAACGTGCTCGTCGTGCACTTGATGAATTCAAAGTCGACGGTATTGCAACTGCCCTGACCTTTCACCGGGCAGTTGTGCGCGATGAGGCTTTCGCGCCAAGTGACCCTGAAACGCCTTTTAGCATTCACACACGTTGGATCGAATCCGAGTTCGTCAATGAGATTCCTGCCTACAGCGGCGCCGCTAGTGACGAACCAAATTCGGTGCCGACCGAAACTCTCACTCTTGAAGTCAATGGTCGCCGCGTTGAAGTGGTCATTCCCACTACGCTTTCGACTAGTGCTCCTGATGTGGTGGCACCTAAACCTGCACGTCGAGCTAAGAAGAAGAACCAGGCTGTTGCCGCATCCGGTGATGCAGTGGTCGCACCGATGCAAGGCACAATCGTTAAGGTTGCAGTTGAAGTGGGTCAGGCCGTTGCCGCCGGTGACTTGGTCATTGTGCTCGAAGCGATGAAGATGGAACAGCCTTTGACGGCGCACAAGGATGGCGTCATCACACTGGTCAACGCTGAGATTGGTGCCACAGTTTCAAGCGGCACGATCTTGCTCGAGATCAAAGACTAAAAATTCGCTTCTTTAAGCGTCTGACTGGGTTTCGGCGATAAAGGCCCACACATCAAGCTCATCTAAGTCAAGGTGATGGCCGTGCTGCTTAAGGATGGTAGCGATTTGGCCCTTGTGTTCTGCGGCGTGGACGACAGCTTGCGACAGAATCAGTGACCGAGTGGCCTTGATGATTTCGCCATCTGCATCGATAGTCAGTTCTTCATCGGCCAAAGCGACATTATCGAGCAGGACCTGATCGAGATCGGTCATGATTGGCAGGTATTCCGCAGCAACTTCGGCATTGACTATTGGCTTGAGGTCCGTCCACAACGTACCGTTGAGGCAATAGCGATACCACTGGCTACTCCCTGCAAGGTGAGTCAGGAGGCGACCGACTGGCCATTCACCTTCGGCAGCAGTCAAGCCGAACACTTCTTCAGGGGCAGCGCTGAAGTAGGTGAACACTTTTTGATTGGACCAGGCCAGATGACGAAGAGAAACTTCTAGAGAAATCATGAAGTAACTTTATCGGCGAGGGCCAGAGCGTGTGGATAGTTTCAGGCGCCGCAAACTAAATCCGGGTGCCGCTGACTAATTCGAAGTGTGAGGTTACTTTTGGGCGCTGCGGAATAAGTCGGAGTGCCGATGGTTGCTTCTGAGTGCACTCGCTAGTTCTGAGCGCGATGTAGGCGAAGAGCGGCTTCAGCAATCGAGCCAGTCAACGACGGATACACCGTGAAAGCGTGAGCAATCTGGTCAACTGAAAGACGGTTCTCAACGGCAAGGGCGATCGGGAAAATCAACTCGCTGGCTTTCGGAGCGACTACTACGCCGCCCACAACAATGCCCGTATCTGGCCAGCAGAACATTTTCACAAAACCATCAGTGATGCCCTGCATCTTCGCGCGAGCATTAGTGGCCAGTGGCAACATGACGGCCATCGCATCTACTTCACCACTGTCGATGTCTTGCTGGCTTACGCCAACAGTTGCAATCTCTGGATCGGTAAACACATTGCTTGAGACATGCTCAAGCTGTAACGGAATGACCGAGTCGCCAAGTGCGTGACGCATAGCGATACGACCTTGTTGCGCGGCAACTGAAGCTAACATGAGAACGCCCGTACAGTCGCCGGCCGCATAAACACCGCGAATGTTCGTGCGGCTCACCTTGTCGACCGTGATGAAGCCAGCATCGTTCATCTCAACACCTACAGCCTCAAGACCGATTTTGGTGGTGTTCGGGATGGAACCCACGGCCATCAAACAGTGCGAACCTTCAATAACCTGACCATCGGCCAATTGCACTTCAACGCCGTGTTCCGTGCGACGAACGTGTTCCGCACGAGACTCGGAAAGCACCTGCATCCCACGAGCGGCGAAGACTTTCTCAATCACTCGAGCAGCGTCGGTGTCTTCGCCTGGCAGAACTTGCGTACGCGATGACACCAGCACAACCTGCGATCCGAGTGACTGATAAGCGCCAGCGAACTCAGCACCCGTCACACCCGAGCCAACCACGATCAATTTCTCAGGAAGTTCGTCTAGGTCGTACAACTGTGTCCAACTGAGGATGCGCTCACCATCTGGCTTAGCGGTCTCGAGCTTGCGCGGACGAGCGCCAGTAGCAAGCAAAATGGCGTCTGCCTTCAAGACCTCAGTCGTACCGTCGGCCAACTCGGCTTCAACGGTCGAAGCGCTCACCAACCGCCCACGACCATGGATGATGCGAACTCCAACAGCCTCAACACGTGTCGTGATGTCGGCACTTTGGGAGGCAGCCCACTTCTTGAGGCGAGCATTGACCTCTGCCAAATCAACTGTGACATCTGAGGCATGGACACCCAGCACCGAAGCACCACGCACATCCGTAGCCGCTTCAGCCACGGCGATCAACGCCTTACTAGGAACTACGTCGGTCAGAACCGCGGAACCGCCTAGGCCGGCTGACTCAATGAGGGTAACTTCGGCGCCTAGTTGGCGAGCTACAAGTGCGGCTTCATAGCCACCGGGGCCACCGCCAATAATTACAACGCTTGTCACAGGTACATCTTGTCGTATGCAAGCGAGTAATCCCAAAAGCAGATTGAGTGTGAGTTTGCCTACATTGAGCAGAGCCGTCTCTGCAGCAACAACACAAGCCCGCTATCCTTGAACTACACAATTCCTTTGCTGACTAGGAGGATGTCGCATGGCATCATCAGGGACCTTATATCGAGGTCGCGAAGGCATGTGGTCGTGGGTTGCCCACCGAATCACAGGCGTAGCAGTCTTTTTTTTCTTGTTCGTTCACGTGTTGGACACCGCGCTTGTGCGCGTTTCGCCCAATGACTACAACAATGTAATTGCGAGCTACAAGACCCCAATCGTTAACTTCATGGAAGTTGGCTTGACTGGCGCGGTTTTGTATCACGCACTGAACGGCGTTCGCCTTATTTTGGTCGACTTTTGGGGCAAAGGACCTAAGTACCAGCGCGCAATGCTGTGGGTTATTTCGCTTGTCTGGCTCGCGGTAATGGTGCCTGGTATTTACTTCATGACGAAGCACACCTTCGAAGTTATGTTTGGACACGGCGCATGAGCAAGACACCTCCGGCATTGCTAGCTCCACGTTCAGCCCGCAGCGGTCGCACAAACTACGAGCTGTACTCCTGGCTCTTCATGCGTATCTCTGGCATCGTCCTGATTTTCTTGGTGCTCGGCCATCTCTTCATCATGAACATTCTTGATGGTGGCGTTCAGCGCATCAACTTTGGTTTCGTAGCCGGTCGTTGGGCCAGCCCATTCTGGCAAGTCTGGGACTTGTTGCAACTCTGGTTGGCCATGCTCCATGGCGGCAATGGACTTCGCACCATCATCAACGACTACGCAGAGAACGACAAGACTCGTTTCTGGCTCAAGTCCGTTCTCTCTGTGTCAGTAGTTTTCATCATTCTGCTTGGCACTCTGGTTATCTTCACTTTCGATCCAAACATCAGCTAGTCGCTCGCGAGGAGCAAAATGCAAACGCATAAATATGACGTCATCATTGTGGGCGCTGGTGGCGCTGGCATGCGCGCAGCTCTTGAATCGAGCAAAGGTGCGCGCACAGCTGTTCTGACCAAGCTGTACCCGACCCGTTCACATACTGGCGCTGCTCAAGGTGGCATGTGTGCCGCTCTGGCCAATGTTGAGGAAGACAACTGGGAATGGCACACCTTCGACACCATCAAGGGCGGCGACTACCTCGTTGACCAGGATGCGGCTGAGGTCATGTGTAAGGAAGCCATTGACGCGGTCATTGACCTTGAGAAAATGGGTCTTCCTTTTAACCGCACCCCTGAAGGCAAGATCGATCAGCGCCGTTTTGGTGGGCACACGCGTAACCACGGTGAAGCTGCTGTCCGTCGCTCGTGCTTTGCGGCTGACCGCACCGGACACATGATTCTGCAGACTCTGTACCAAAACTGCATTAAGAACGATGTTGAGTTCTACAACGAGTTCTACGTGCTTGATCTTCTTCTCAATGAAGATGCAAATGGCAACCCTGTGACATCTGGAGTTGTTGCCTACGAGTTAGCAACTGGTGAGTTGCACGTATTCCAAGCCAAGAGCGTAGTCCTTGCCACTGGCGGTTACGGCAAAGTCTGGAAAACAACGTCAAACGCGCACACACTGACCGGTGACGGCATGGGCATCGTGATGCGCAAGGGCCTTCCGCTTGAAGACATGGAGTTCTACCAGTTCCACCCAACAGGTCTTGCTGGCCTGGGCGTTCTTCTTACTGAAGGTGCTCGTGGTGAAGGTGGCATTCTGCGCAACGCTTCAGGCGAGCGCTTCATGGAACGCTACGCTCCGACTATTAAGGACCTTGCTCCGCGCGACATGGTTGCACGTGCAATGGTTATGGAAGTTCGTGAGGGTCGCGGCGCTGGACCACACAAAGACTACGTTTACCTTGACCTCACGCACTTACCGGCCGAGCAGATTGAATCCAAGCTGCCAGACATCATGGAGTTCTCGCGCACCTACCTCGGTGTCGATCCATTGACTGAGCGCGTTCCAGTCTTCCCAACCGCTCACTACGCAATGGGCGGTGTCCCTACTGACATCACGACCAAGGTTTTGCGCAATAACACTGACTTTGTTCCGGGCCTGTATGCCGCTGGTGAAGTTGCTTGTGTGTCAGTTCATGGCGCTAACCGTCTTGGCACGAACTCACTTCTAGACATCAACGTGTTTGGTCGTCGCGCCGGTATTGCTGCTGCTGAATATGCAGCAACTGCCGACTACGTGGATTTGCCTGCGAACCCAACTGCTGATGTTGAAGAGCTCATTAACACCATGCTTAATGGTGAAGGCACCGAGCGTGTAGCAGTTCTGCGCAAGGCAATGCAGGACACGATGGACCTCAATGCTCAGGTGTACCGCAACGACGAGACCCTGACGCAGGCGCTGAACGATGTGCGTAGCCTCAAGGAGCGCTACAAGAACATTTCAATTCAGGACAAGGGTAAGCGCTACAACTCAGACATGCTTGAAGCAATCGAGTTGGGCTTCCTGCTCGATCTTGCTGAAGTCACTGTGGTCAGCGCCCTCGCCCGTAAGGAATCCCGTGGAGCTCATGCTCGCGAGGATTACCAGACGCGTGATGACGTGAACTTTATGCAGCACACCATGGCTTACAAGACTGGCGACGACATCAGCCTGGACTACAAGCCAGTTGTCTTTACTCGCTACGAACCGATGGAGCGTAAGTACTAATGACTGACACCTTGACTGCAACTACACACGTTGCACCAGTTGCTGACGAGGCTGTTCCGCAGCCTTTCCAAATCACGGTTCGCGTTCGTCGCTTCAACCCTGAAGATGAACCAGCTGTAGAGCCCTACTGGGAAGACTTCCAGGTCGATGTGTTCCCAACCGATCGCATCCTTGACGCGCTTCACAAAATCAAGTGGGAGCAGGATGGCACGCTGTCATTCCGCCGTTCCTGTGCTCACGGTATTTGCGGTTCGGATGCCATGCGCATCAATGGTCGCAACCGTCTTGCGTGCAAGACCTTGATCAAGGACCTGAATTCAAAGGAACCCATCACAGTTGAAGCCATCAAGGGTCTTCCACTTGAGAAGGACCTGATTGTCGACATGGAGCCATTCTTTGCGGCTTACCGCGAAGTCATGCCGTTCCTCATCCCAGAAGGTCATGAGCCCACTCGCGAGCGTCTGCAAAGCCAGGAAGAACGCGCGCGTTTTGATGAATCAACCAAGTGCATCCTGTGCGCTGCTTGCACAACGAGCTGCCCAGTTTTCTGGACTGATGGTCAGTACTTCGGTCCAGCGGCTATCGTCGGTGCGCATCGCTTCATCTTCGACAGTCGTGACGCCGGCGCCTCGACTCGTCTTGAAATCCTTAATTCAAAGGAAGGTGTATGGCGCTGCCGTACGACCTTCAACTGCACTGAGGCTTGCCCTCGCGGCATTCAAATCACGCATGCGATCGCTGAAGTGAAACAAGCACTGATTCGCGGCAAGGTCTAATTCGCACTTCTCTGACTTGAGGGCAGGCGCGCAGCACAGGGCTGAGCATCTGCTCTTAAGTTTTTTAGACAGTGATTAGTTCGGCTGCCTTGCGCACTCAGGCGCTCGGAAAACTTACTTCCTCGCGTTGAAGGAGCACGTCCCGCAGGTCATCTATCGAGTCGACAATGACCGTAGCACTAGCGGTTTCAAGCTCGTCTCGACTGCCGTAGCCCCACGTCACGCCAATACTTGGCAGTTCGTGTGCCTGAGCGCCATGAATGTCGTGCTCACGATCACCAATCATCACAACGCTGGTGCCATCGCACATCCGTAGTTCCTCGAGTGCATGTGCAATCACGCCTGCTTTCGTTCCACGAAGTTCGCCGCTCACGTCAGCACCGGCGATGACATCAAAGTGATGATCAAGGTTGAAGTGCTCGAGGATGCTTACGGCTGCGTAATCCACTTTTGAGGTCGCTACGGCTAGGCGTTTGCCTTGGTTTACGAGTTCAGTGAGTAACTCTGGAATGCCATCAAAGACTTTGTTTTCATACTTGCCGACTTCGTCGTAATACTCGCGATAGATGCGCACTGCGTCGGTTATCTTGGATGCCTCGATACCTGCGTACTCGCGGAATGAGTGACTCAGTGGTGGACCGAGGAACTTGTGAATAATTTCTGCTTCGGGTGGCTCGATAGCGAGTTGCTCACATGCGTGCAGCACCCCATTGATGACACCTTGGGCTGAATCAGTCAGCGTTCCATCGAGGTCGAAGAGGACGACGTCCCAACTCACTGACCGACAAACCCAATCTTGGAATACACATCAGACACAGTGGCTTGCGCAATCGCACGTGCACGATCGGCGCCTGACTTCATGAGCGACTCAAGTTCAGCACGATCACCCAAGTACTCGAATACGCGAGTCTGGAATGGCTCAGCAAAAGCCAAGACTGCTGAGGCTACTTCCTTCTTCAAGTCGCCATACATCCGGCCCTCAAACGATGTCACGAGGTCATCGATGCTCGTGCCCGTGTAAGCAGACAGGATGGTTAACAAGTTGGAGACACCTGGCTTGTTGGTTGCATCGAAATGAATCGATGTGTCAGAGTCAGTGACTGCAGACTTAATCTTCTTCTCGGTCGACTTGAGCGGATCAAGCAGGTTGATACAGCCACTTGGTGATGACTTGCTCATCTTTGCCGTTGGATCCTGAAGGTCCTGAATCTTGGCGGTTGCCTTCACGATATGTGCTTCTGGCACAGTGAGTGTCTGACCAAACCGGCCATTGAAACGAATGGCTAGGTCACGCGTGAGTTCAAGGTGCTGACGCTGATCTTCACCAACTGGAACAGCGTTCGGGCGGTAGAGCAAGATGTCAGCAGCCTGCAAAATCGGGTAGGTCAACAAGCCAACGCTGGCTGAGGATGCGCCACCTTTAGCGGCCTTGTCCTTGAACTGGGTCATGCGGTTGGCTTCCCCGATGCCGGTCAGGCACTGAAGAACCCACATGAACTGTGCATGCTCAGCGACGTGACTCTGCACGAACATCGTGGACTTGTTGGAGTCAATCCCTAGGGCCAATAGCTGGGCGTACGAAAGTAATGTGCGCTCACGAAGTTGCGCTGGATCTTGCTCAACCGTGATGGCGTGCATGTCAGCGATGAAGTAGAGGCACTCGTGAGTGTCTTGCATGCTCACCCAGTTTTGCAGTGCTCCCAGGTGGTTGCCGATGTGGAAGCTGTCAGAGGTGGGCTGGATGCCTGAAAGTACGCGCGGGTTCACTCGCCTATTCTTTCACTTCTCAGGATTCGAATGCGCGACACCCGCCGACCGTCCATCTCAGTTACGGTGAATTTCACGTCAGAGTGAGTGATCTCGTCACCGACCATCGGAATGCGACCGAGTTCAGATGCCACAAAACCAGCGACTGTGTCGTATGGACCTTCGGGCAGTTCGATGCCGGTCTCTTCCTGGAAGTCATCAAGGTTGATGAGGCCATCGACTACGACGTCCTTGCCCGGCGCAATAACACCCTCGGAAGCATCAGTGTCGTACTCATCGCGAATGTCGCCAATCAGTTCCTCGACCAGATCTTCCATGGTGATGATGCCCGCAGTGCCGCCGTATTCATCGACGACGATAGCCATGTGAGCACCAGCTGCACGCATGTCGGTCAGCGCCGGGATGACTTGCTTACTGCCAGGCAGGCGTGCGATGTCGCGAACAAGGTCGCCGACGCGGATTGAGCGTTCACGAATGTCGGGGTCAAGGATGTCGCGCACATGCACAAAGCCGACCACATCGTCCTGTGAACCGTCACTGACTGGGTAACGCGAATGTGGCTTGTCGGCCACAATCTTGGCGGCCTTGAAGACTGGAATGTCAGCATCGAGGAATGCGACTTCAGTGCGCGGGATCATGATCTCGCGAATCTCGCGGTCACCTGCATCAAAGACGTCGTCGATGAGTTCGCGTTCAGCAGCAGTCAGATCTTCATGAGCCGCCACCATGCCACGGAGTTCTTCACCGCTGATGTGTCCCTTGCCCGCTTTGGGGTTTCCACCGAGGAGGCGCACAACTCCATTGGTCGAGACAGAAAGCAACGCAATGAATGGCGTAAAGATTTTGGCCATGACATCAATTGGTCCAGCTAGAAATAGTGCGTAGCGTTCTGCGTGCTGAAGACCTAGGCGTTTTGGTACTAATTCAGCGAGAACAAGAGCAAGGTAAGCGACGACGAGTGTCGAACCGAGGAATGAGACCGTCTCGGCTGTGCCTTGAGCGAGACCCAGACTCTCAAGACGAGGGACGATGATTGGGGCGATGCGTTTTTCGCCATAAGCTGCGGATAAGAATCCAGCAAACGTCACGCCTACTTGGCCTGCCGCCAGAAAGCGATTCGGGTTTTTGACGAGTTTCTGCAGGCGCTGGCCGCGACGACCGTGCGTTTCAGCGAGCCGTTGGACTTGGCTGTCGCGCAGAGTGATGAGCGCTGTTTCAGCGGCAACAAAGAATGCGCCGATGATCATAAAAACAAGGACAGTGCCAAAAATCGGCAACAAAGCGCTCACCTGTTGAGTCTACCGTTGGCGCAGTGGCTAGTGGTCGGTAAGTGGAGCAATAACCGACCGCCATCTTAACTGCCGTAAATCCATTGCACTCGGCCATGTGGACCTAGACGGAAAGCCCACTTTTAGTCTTCACGGCTACGTTTGCGGGGCGAGAACATAACCAAATGCCCCTTTTTGTTATATTGTTGGCCGCCAAATATAACAAACGGCTACCTTGTGTTTCATTTGTGAAGTTGCGAGTCCCGTCGAAACAATTGTGAAATCAGGACTGATCCCAAGTCTTGAACAATCAAGACACGCGTCGAGTTGGCTTACAAGTCGAAGGTGGCAACGACTGGCGCGTGATCACTCCAGCGCTGGTCGTAAGAATCTGCCCGGTGCACAATGACGTCGCTACATAGAGCAGCTAGCGCACTGTTGGCGAGGTGGTAATCAATGCGCCAACCTGCATCGTTATCGAAAGCTTTCCCGCGGAATGACCACCATGTGTATGGCCCTTCAACATCGCCAGCAACCTTGCGGCCCAAGTCAACAATGCCAATCTTGTCGAACCACTTGTCGAAGTAAGCACGCTCTTCGGGCAAGAACCCTGCCATCTTGCGGTTGCCCTTCCAGTTCTTTAAGTCAGCTTCGCGATGCGCAACATTTAAGTCGCCACACGCGAGGAAAAGTTCACCAGAAGTCTGTGCAGCTTTCAGGCGCTTAGTCATCGCATCAAGGAAGCGGTACTTCTCTTGCTGCACCGGCTTCTCAGCATCGCCTGAATGCACATAGACCGATGCAACAGTGAGCGGGCCAGCCGGAGTTTCAACTTGTGCCTGAACCCAACGACCAGTTTCGGCAAACTCTTTTGGACCGACACCGGTCTTGACGTTGGCCAGAGGCAAACGCGAAAGGATGGCGACACCAGCATGACCAAGTCGTGCGCTCGAATCATGCGCAACATTCAGATCGCCAAGGCCTTCTTCGGCAAGCGCGGCATGCAACTGTTCGGTGGTGGCACGCACTTCCTGCAAGCAGACAACACTGCTGGCACCAGAATCGAGTTGATCCTTAATCCATGCAAGACCACCACGGCGAGCGGCTGCTCGCACGCCATTGACGTTAACCGTGGTGACCCCAAACATGACTTAAGCAGACATCGCTTTCTGCAAGTTGTCGTTGATTGCAGCCAGGAACTCTTCAGTCGTCAAGAACGGCTGATCCTTTGACACCAACAGTGCGAGGTCCTTGGTCATCTTGCCTGATTCAACAGTCTCAATGCAGACGCGCTCAAGGGTCTCGGCGAACTGAGTAACCTCTGGAGTGCCATCCAACTTGCCGCGGTGAGCAAGGCCCTGAGTCCAGGCAAAGATAGATGCAATCGGGTTGGTTGAGGTTGGCTTGCCTTGCTGATGCTGACGGTAGTGACGGGTCACTGTGCCGTGTGCAGCTTCTGCTTCGACTGTCTTGCCATCAGGTGACATGAGCACACTGGTCATAAGGCCGAGTGAGCCAAAGCCCTGTGCGACGGTGTCGCTCTGAACGTCGCCGTCGTAGTTCTTGCACGCCCAGACGTAGCCGCCTTCCCACTTCATCGCGCTAGCAACCATGTCGTCGATCAAGCGGTGTTCGTAGGTGATGCCTGCTGCATCAAACTTGTCCTTGAATTCAGCCTGGAAGACCTCTTCGAAAATGTCCTTGAAGCGACCGTCATAGGCCTTCAAAATGGTGTTCTTGGTCGAGAGGTAGACCGGGTAGTTACGGTTCAGACCGTACTGCAGTGATGCACGAGCGAACTCACGGATTGATTCATCAAGGTTGTACATGGCCATTGCTACGCCAGCACCAGGGAAGTCGAACACGTTGAGTTCAACTGGCTCAGAGCCATCCTTTGGCGTGTAGGTCAAGGTCAGTGTGCCTTCGCCTGGAACAACAAGGTCGGTTGCGCGGTACTGATCGCCGAATGCGTGACGGCCAATGATGATTGGCTTGGTCCAGCCTGGGACGAGGCGCGGAATGTTGCTGATGATGATTGGCTCACGGAAGATGACGCCACCGAGGATGTTGCGGATTGTGCCGTTCGGTGACTTCCACATCTTCTTCAGGCCGAACTCTTCAACGCGTGCTTCATCAGGAGTGATAGTTGCGCACTTAACGCCAACGCCATGCTTCTTAATGGCGTTCGCTGAATCGATTGTGACCTGATCATCGGTTGCGTCGCGGTTTTCAATCGACAAGTCGTAGTACTCGAGGTTCACATCGAGGTAAGGCAGGATGAGCTGGTCCTTGATGAACTGCCAGATGATGCGAGTCATCTCATCGCCATCAAGTTCGACTACTGTGCCTTTAACTTCAATCTTGCTCATGCTTAGATTCCGTTCCTTTGTAATTCTCTGAGTGAGTCGAGTGGCTTAGAGGTCTTTAACGTCTGCTTGCTTTTCGCGAACTGCTTCAGCCGCTTCCTTGAGACCAGCAAGTTCGCTGTCAGTGAGTGCAGTTTCAACTACGCGCACGATTCCGGCACGACCAATTTCGGCTTCAACGCCAAGGTAAACGCCTTCGATTCCGTATTCGCCATCAACCCAAGCACACACTGGCATGACCGCGCCTGAATCTTCAATAACAGCCTTCGCCATGCGTGCAGCAGCTGCTGAAGGTGCATAGTAAGCCGAGCCGGTCTTGAGTAGTGCAACAACTTCAGCACCGCCATTGCGTGTGCGAACAACGAGTTCGTCAATCTTTTCCGCTGAGAGCAGGTCAGCAAGAGGCTTGCCATCAACTGTGCAGCGTGATGGAACTGGAACCATGGTGTCACCGTGTGAACCAAGAGTCAGTGTCTTGACTGAGCCAACTGGAACATTCAGTTCTTCAGCCACAAAGTTGGTAAAGCGTGCGGTGTCGAGCATGCCTGCCTGACCGATGACGCGGTTCTTCGGGAAGCCGGTTGCGATCTGTGCAAGAGCGGTCATTTCATCAAGTGGGTTTGAGACCACGATGATGACTGCTTCAGGTGCGTGCTTTGCAACGTTCTCTGCAACGCCGCGAACGATCTTGGCGTTGGTCTCGATGAGGTCCATGCGGCTCATGCCCGGCTTACGCGGCAGACCTGCAGTGATGACCACGACATCTGAACCAGCGATCGCTTCATAGCCCTGACCGTCAATTGTGGTGGTCTGGCCAACGAGCTTGGTTTCAAAGCCTTCAATGGCTCGTGACTGATTCATGTCGAGGGCCAAGCCTTCAGCTTTGCCTTCCAAGATGTCGGTCAACACTACGGTGTCAACAATGTTGTATTCAGCAATGCGCAGAGCAGTTGTTGAACCATAGAAACCTGCACCCACAACGGTGACTTTGCCAGCCATGAATAGACCCTTCGATTGTGAAAAATTGTTGCGTGGCAACGCTGCCAACGCTTGAGATACGTCAAGTCTAGCGGGGGCGCCGCTCCGCTTTTGAGCCGGTCAGGCTACCCAATTAATTAACAGTGAACTTGGTATCTGTTTGAGAGAAAACCTTGTTTCCCAAGGTATCGATGACCGAAATCCAGAGTGTGTACTCACCAGTTGGTGCCGACGCATTGAGGCCAATCCTCTGCAGATAAGTGCCGCTCTTGGTGTCTCCGCTGGTCAACGTCACTGCGTAAGTGCCGTAGTCAATGTGTGACTGGCCTTGATTATTTGCAAAGCCATAGCCATCATGAGCAATCCAGGCGATGACGCCTTGCACGCCTGTTTCATCCTCAGCCTTGAATGTGATGTCCAAAGTCTGCCCATACGTCAGAGTTGGTGATGAAACAGCCAGCTGTGAAACGACAGGTGCACTCGCATCACTAGCACCGCCGATGACTCTAAAGTTCGCACTTGATGACTGAGCGTTCTGTCCAAAGATGTCTGACGCATCAAAGAATGCGGTGTATTCCGTATTAACTGCATCAGCAGGCACTTGGCATGTTGCAGAAAACACTGCAGCCTGGGCCGTGCCGGAAATACGCGTGCCTTCTAACCCGAAGCCACACCACGTGGTCACCCAGCCACTTGGCCCACCGATTTTCACCCAACTTCTGCTTACTGCTGTCACTTCTTTCACCGACCAGATGAATGTGACTGCAGATCCTGCCTGCACGTTTGATGTGACGCTCACATTGGACACTTCAGGTCCAGAGTTGTCGATGGTGCAGGCTCCAATCATGGAATCAGCCGCATCGGTCGCACAGTAGTTTGTGCCAGTGCCAGGAGCGACAATGTCTTTGCCTGCGCCGCCCTGCAATGTGTCATTGCCCGCGCCACCTAAAAGTGAATCTGCCCCGCCATCGCCATTGAGTCGATCTTCACCATCACCAGCTCGCAAAGTGTCGTTGCCGACGCCTCCAGTAAGAGTGTCTGAACCGCCGTCAGTCTGAAGCAGGTCGTTGCCTTCGCCGCCCGCAACTGTGTCGTTTCCTGAACCCGTGTAGATCGCATCATCACCAGCGCCGCCAACAATGTTGTCGTCACCAAGTCCAGTCGTAATGGTGTCTTTACCTGCGAAACCACGAACTGTGTCGTTGCCGGTCCCGCTAAAGATTTTGTCATCGCCTGATGAGCCACAAATGACATCGTTACCCGCATATGAATTGACTATGTGTGCGCCAGGACCCTGAACAATAATCACATCGGGGCCACTTGTCCCACGGATGATTGGAGCCGATGAAACGATAGTTGCCGCGCTGCCCTCGCAGGTTGCACCAGTAGCTTGAGCGGTCGCAGGCAAGAAGGCCAAACTTGCAGAAGTCAGTGCCAAAGCCAGAGGGCCAGCAGTCCTACGACGGTTTGTTAGAGGTGACATAACTGCTTCTCCTGAACGAGCCTTATCGGTTATTCACAGCGTGACACAGGGCCATAGTCCCCGCAAGCCCGAGAAGGTGAAGTTTAAGCAACGGCGGGATTAGCCGCCTAGTGCCCCAGCCGCATTCTCATTATGTTGCATTGAAACGCAATAAATTATTGCCTTTTCATGCGGTGTAATGCAATGATTAGTTAAGGAAAGACCTGCCCAATGCAAGGAGATTCACAATGGCTAAGTCAGAATTCATGCGGCAGTCCTTACAAGCGCGTCTGTCTCTAGATGTAAAGCGACCTGCAATGCAAGAAGCTGCCAAAACCCTTGTGAAGCCTCGCGGCGGATGGATCCAAGCTATTCGAATTGGTCTCGGCATGTCTTCGGCTGATCTGGCACGCAGACTTAATGTTGCACCCTCCACTATCCACAGGTTGGAGGCAAGTGAGAACGCAGGCACTATCAATCTGGAATCCTTGACGAAAGTTGCTGATGAACTTGGTTGTGATGTGGTCTATGCGTTGGTTCCACGTCAAGATCTTGAACTCGTCGTGAGAGAACAGTCGCTCAAAGTTGCAAAGCAAAAGCTGGGCCGAACTCAAATGACCATGGCATTGGAGCAACAAGGACTCCAAGTCGAAATCCTGAACAAACTCATTGAACAGAAGGCACGTGAACTGGCCCAGTCAAACAAACTCTGGAAGGTCGAAGATTCGGATGTCGATTGACCAATTTGGACAAGAGCCAGATGGCGCAACTCCGTTGACTGAAGACGACTATGTCGGACTCAAGCCAAGGTGGATTGCGACACGAGACGACCTGAACTTGGCTGAAGCACAAAACATAAGTGAGGCATTCGACAAATACTTCCAAAGCCCAAGACAACTGGATGACATTCTTGATGACTTGTTTGTGAGGAAGTTGCATAGCGACATGTATTCCCGTGTGTGGGCCTGGGCAGGCACTTACCGACATGTGGAAACGTCAATTGGCGTGGCTCCAGAGCGAATTTCTCACGATGTCAAAGTGCTCATGGAAAATGCAAAGTACTGGTTTGAATCAAACCATCCATCTGACATCGATGAGGCAGTCTGCAAAGTTCATCACCAGCTAGTGCAGATCCATCCATTTAGAAATGGGAATGGGCGAATGACGCGCTTGTTTGCCGACCTACTCCTGGTGTCGCAGTCCCGACCTGTTTTCAGTTGGGGAGGTGGTGGATTGGATGTCACTTCCCCAACCAGGGCTGCTTACATTCAGGCACTGCGCGCTGCAGACATTGGCGACCTGTCACTGCTGCATGAGTTTGTCAGAACCACTTCTGCCTAAAGAGTCGGCAACGCGCCCAGGACGCAAGGAAGTTAGCCGTGGCGGGCGGGGGCGACTAAGGCCAGGATCAGCAAGGCAACGCCAAGTGCCGCAAGCATTGTTAAGTCAACGCGGCGACGGCGAAAGGGGTCGGTAGTTAACCCAAGCGGTTGTTGCGACCATGAACTCCTTTGGTTTGCGAGTAATACATCCGGCCTCTATCAGTAATGGATAACAGGAATGCACTCGTCACAGTAAGAGTGCCCCAATAACCTCAAACTCTCGCTGGGCTTGATGTAACATTTCAGATACGCAACACTGCATGGATTCCTCAGCCGTCATAGAAGTCTCCATGTGCTTGCCACAAAGCACCTAAGTATGGAGATGCATGACCAAGTACATCAAGAGTTTTGGGGGCGTGGACAGTCAGCACGCAGCATTAGATGCGTTAATCGACTGGGTGTCTGAAGACGCCCAAGAAGACGATCCAATTTTCACTTCTGCTGACCTAGTAAGCCCGATAGTCGATAGCGCCTTGCTTGAATCTCTTGACATCTTGTTTACCCCAAAATTACTAAACGTAATTCTTACTGCCTTTGCGCAATCAAACAATCCGGTGGCACGTTGGAATAGTGCGGGCAATCCAGATACCCCAAAGACAGCACTCGATGAGTTGGCGCTGGACGATTATCCCGGACAACGAGAGCTCGTCGCTTGGAACACAAATACATCCAGAAAGACGCTACTAAATCTCGCAAAGGACTCTGACAGTTCCGTGAGCACTATTGCTCAGTGCAGGCTTGCTAGTGGCATCGGAGACAGGCGAACCCTAACCCAATCTCCCAACAGTCAGTTAGCTCACATCGTTATTGCGCGAGATTCGCGGACTCCAGGTGCGTTTCTAGCCGAGATGGTCTCCGGGATACTACTCAAACACCTGGGCAGAGGAGGAAAAGATCTAAATCAATCTTCCACCCTACAGAGTGAGTACCCTCATAGTGTCCTCGCTGCCATTGCTAGCAACCCAAATCTAGACGCAGACACTGCAAAGGCGTTGCACGCCTATGACGAGTCTTTGTACGACTATCTTGCAGGGAACCCTAGCTCACCAACTGAGATGCTCGCTGACATGTCGCAGAGCCAATGGAACAGCACGAGAAAACACTGTGCGGACAACCCTAAGACTTCAAAAACTACCTTGCTGCAACTGGTCAATGATAAGACTTTGGATGTGCAAGCCGCTGCAATAGCTCGCACAGAAATCCCGAGCGATGTCTTGCACAATTTCCTCAGCCACCCGAGCGCAACGGTGCGGACGGCGGTGGCGCGCAACCTCAAGACATCTAAAAAAGATCTGACAATTCTGGCTACTGATTCTGCCCTTGCGGTGCGAATTGCAGTTGCAGATAATCCTCAAGCCCCTACAAAGTGTCTGCAGCAACTAGCGGTGGATACAGATTGGCGCGTTCGTGCGTGCACCTTATGGAATTCAAAGCCTGCAGGTCTATCATGGCTCGACATTCCATCAGACCCTTCCTCATACAGGGAATGACGATTCGTAGTCGTATTTCGGCTGCGCACATGAGGTATGGCAATCGCGTTGCTAAACATTGAACATCCTCACCGTAGAGTTCCAACTACCCCCGGCGAGCAGGAACGACCAAAGCCAGAATCAATAACGCAACGCCAAGTGCAGCCAACATTGTGAGATCTACGCGACGACGGCGAATACGCAACCAGCCAGCCTTGGCATCGGTCAGTCGATAACGCAACAAGAATGCCCAGAGGACACTCAGCGCAAGTATGACCGCACCGACTCGGAAGTCAATCCAGATAATGGCAAGCACGCTCAGGACCAATCCGGCATACACACTCAGGATTGGCCATTGACGGCGCAAGTCGTTATTCATTGGTCCTCATTTTGCCATGCAAGTCGCCGCGGGCGGCTAAACAACACTTCATCAGCTAGCGACCTTCTTACTACGCAGGCCACTGCTCGCAGCCATGGCAATCGCGACGCCCGTAATAGCCACACCGAGAACTACCTGAGCAGTTACTCGATTGCCTGGAGTTGGGAAGAACACATCAAGTAGGACCGCGCCAGAAAGTTGACCAACGACCGACACAAGCGAGAACACCAAAACACCGAGGCTGCGAACCAAGACAGCAGCCGAGACGATGAAGCAGATTCCAATCGAACCACCAGTCCACAGAAGCGGACGCTCCCAAGGCGCAGGTGGCATCGGCAGATGCTGACCGCCGACAAAGTGCATCAAGAGCAACACAACACACAGAGTCGAGGTGCCCATCGTGAAGTTCAAAGCCGTCGTCGCCATCGGTTGCTTGGTCGCTACTGCAACTCGACCATTCAACGCATGCTGCGCTGAAGTCAGACCTCCCACCACGAATGCGTACATCACTAGTGGCAACGAGAAGTGGCCGGTGTGATCTCGACCCATGACCGAAACCGCAACACCACTTACTGCGACGGTCGAGGCTGCAACGCGAAGAGTCGTGATTGCTTTCGGACCAGCCGGACCGAGACCGACCTTGTCGACCAAGAGCGATGAAACACTCTGACCAGCCACAGTTGCAATCACGAAGATGGCAACACCAACAACAGGAACGACGGTCCCTTGACCGATGACATAGAACGCGCCAGCGCACCCACCGATGACCTGCCACCACTTGAGCTCACCGCTCCGAATAAGTGACGGCACACTAAACAGAGCCTGACGAACGCGCTTCGAAAAGATAACAATCGCAATCAGAATGACAAGACCAGAAGTAAACGAAACCAACGCAGCCACAATGCCGTTGCCAAGCAAGTGGCCAAGCTGGCCGTTGACTCGAGCCTGCGTGCTGTTGAAACATGCAATTAAAAAGCCGAACAACACGTGCAGCGGATTGACTCGATGGGAAGCAGTCTGCTCACTTGGTGAATCTGTCACGGTCGACATTCTCTAGTGGAAGAAGTGACGAGTGCCAGTGAAGTACATGGTCACACCAGCAGCAGCCGCTGCAGCAATGACTTCTTCATCGCGCACAGATCCACCAGGTGCAACAACGGCACGCACGCCAGCATCAAGAACAACCTGAAGTCCATCAGCAAATGGGAAGAACGCATCAGACGCGACAACGCTTCCCGCAGCACGCTCTGCGCCCGCACGCGAAACGGCAAGACGAGCGGAATCAACACGATTCACCTGACCCATGCCGATGCCAACCGCAGCGCTGTCCTTGGCGAGCAAGATGCCGTTCGACTTCACGCAACGGCTCGCACGCCAGGCAAACACGAGGTCCGCAAGGGTCGCTGTATCTGCAGGCTCGCCTGACACCAAAGTCCAGTTGTCTGGATTATCGCCAGGTGCCTGGAAACGATCCTGTGTCTGAACCAATACGCCACCAGAAATCGGACGCATCTCGGCAACTGGAGTTGGATCAACCGGAGCGGCCACAAGCAAACGAATGCTTGGCTTCTTTGTCAGAATCTCAAGAGCGTCAGCATCAAAAGCCGGAGCAACAATCACTTCGGTGAACACGTCGGCAACCGCAGCGGCCATTGCGGCATTGACAGGACGGTTAGTCGCAATCACGCCACCGAATGCTGACACAGGATCGGTTGCGTGTGCGCGAGCGTATGCCTGCTCAATGGTGTCTCCAACAGCCAGACCACATGGATTCGCGTGCTTGATGATGGCCACAGCCGGCAACTCAAAGTCGTAGGCCGCACGACGAGCAGCATCGGCATCGACGTAGTTGTTGTAGGACATTTCCTTGCCATGAAGCTGCTCAGCCTGAGCCAAGCCGTCAGGACCTGAAAGCGAAATGTAGAGCGCAGCTTCTTGATGTGGGTTCTCGCCGTAACGCAATGTGTCGGCGCGCTCCCAGACCGACCCTAGCCAGGCTGGGAAGTGACCCGATGCGCTGTCGTCGCCGAGCGTGCCACCAAGCCATGAAGCAACAGCAACATCGTAAGCAGCCACGTGACGGAAAGCTTCAGTTGCAAGTTGTGTGCGCTGCCGCAATGTGAAGCCTTCGCCCTTAACAGCTTCGAGTACTGAGCCATAGGCAGCAGGATTCACGACGATTGCGACGTTTGCATGATTCTTTGCACTCGCGCGAACCATTGCAGGGCCACCGATGTCGATCTGCTCGATGCATTCATCAGGAGTGGCACCAGATGCAACCGTCTGCGTGAATGGATACAAGTTCACAATCACAAGTTGGAATGGTTCGATCTCAAGTTCTTCAAGTTGAGCGCGATGTGACTCAAGACGAAGGTCGGCAAGCAAGCCACCGTGAATGCTTGGGTGCAGCGTCTTCACACGACCATCAAGACATTCAGCGAAACCCGTGACTTCATGCACTGGAGTAACCGGAATGCCAAGTGCTGCAATCTGCGCAGCCGTACTACCTGTCGACACAATCGACACACCAGCAGCATGCAACCCGCGTGCAAGGTCATCCAGACCAGTCTTGTCATACACGCTGATTAGCGCGCGTTTGATCGGTCGAACTTCACTCATTGCTGTCACCATTCTCTGGGTTGTCGTACTGAATATGTCCTCGAACAATCTCTCCAACTACTTCAACGAGTAGGGCACGCTCTTGCACCTTGATGCGTTCATGCAACGATGTTTCGGTGTCGCCATCAAGCACAGGAACCTCGGCTTGCGCAATGATACGACCGGTATCGACGCCAGCATCCACGAAATGAACGGTCGTACCAGTCACTTTGACGCCAGCAGCAAGTGCATCACGAACTCCATGTGCGCCTGGAAATAACGGCAATAACGCAGGATGCGTATTAATAATGCGACCTTCAAATTCATCGACCACCGTCCGGCCAAGAACTCGCATGAAGCCAGCTGAAACAATCAAGTCGGGCGCAAGCGAGCGAAGCTGAGAAGCAAGATCTGAATTCCACTGTGCGCGATCAGAGCCGACTGGAATCACAAACGCGGGGATACCTGAGTCATGAGCAATGTCCACTGCAGGAACCTGAGCATCGGAAATCAAACCAACAATGTCAATGCCCAGCGATGCACGAGCATCAATAAGCGAACGAAACAGCGAACCCGCGCCAGAGGCCAAGACGACAATGCGGGGGTTGCTCACTCCCCTAGTCTAATTTTCGTCAGACTCGTCCATGACTACGGCATGGCGCTCGCGCGTAGTCCACATGCGGACACAGGTCAGCAGGATGCGAGGAACAAAGAGCAAGAACAAAGCAGTCGAGCCACAGACTTCCATCAGTGTGAAAGCCACATCAAGTGCGCGTGGACCGACAAACTTCAACAATTGTGACCCAAGTGCGCCACTTGAAATGGTCATGAATAGCCAGCTAGTCGCGCCTAGCATCCCGACAGCAGTAGCTAGAGCCTTCAGTTCAGCAAGCCGAACAATATTGCTGAAGTAACCTCGTGCGTCATCTCCTTGTGGCTGCCAGTGGCCGGTCGGTAATGCGAAGTAAATAAAGACACCGAGCGCCACCGGCAGAATCACAAGGTAGTGACCCCAACTCGGCGCCGAACTTGGCAACAAGGAGAACAGCGGGAAGGCCGGCAATGCGCCTGGGTGCGAGACAGTCAGCGATACGACAGCTTTGCCACCGAGGTGAATGCCTGGCCCGACAAGATACGACAGCGACCACATGCTTGCGGTTGGCAAGTAGCCGATTGTGGCAAGCATCAAGAAGAACGAGTCGACTGAGCCCGGCGCCATGACGTCAACAACCGACTTGATTTCAGCCCAATGAACAATGATGGATGCCGTCGTCAGCGCCGCTGAAACAAAGGCGAGCAGC
>Ga0304729_1000551_pt1 | contig 27452 bp, 13 predicted proteins | sample C_131016_MF_Meta_FD_190475 | JGI IMG/M metagenome (GOLD analysis project Ga0304729, IMG submission 190475) | Freshwater microbial communities from Lake Croche, Canada to study carbon cycling - C_131016_MF_MetaG (v2) (version 2) | ecosystem: Environmental > Aquatic > Freshwater > Lake | place... | reverse complement strand
ACAAGATGAATATGGTAATTACTATGATCCTTATAATAATGTTGTAGATCAATCAGGTGCTTTACCTGGTAAGTTTTCAACCACAACTTCTGATGGTAAAAAGAAAGGTGATAGAAACACTGCAATTACAGATGCTATTTCTAGTGCATTTAACTATGCTAGACCTACAAATCAAATGCCTTTAGATCCTAATCAACTAATGGGAGAAATGTTTGCTCTAGGTAATAACCAAATAGAACCTGTTCAAGCTCAAACATTCCAACCAATGTTACAAGGACAACCTTCACGTATTTCTTTACAAGATCAAATCAATGCTATAGATGGACAAGCTAATGCTGCCATGAGAGCTGCTGGAAGAAATCCCAGTGCTCAAGCTCAAATTATGGCTAGTGCTGCAGAGATGAAGAATAAAGTGCTAGGAGAACAATTTAGAATGAACCAAGGAGCAGCTGAACAAACATATGGTAAGAATAGAGAACTATTAAACCAAGCTCAGTTACAAAACTTAGGTATTCTAGATAAGCAATACGAAAGACAATCTATAGCTAAGAGTAACACTAAAAGAATTGCACAAGAAGCTTTAGGTTCTATTGCTTCTAAAATTGCTCAAAACAAATTGGAAAACAGAAAATTAGGTATTTATGAAAACTTATATAAATACAGATTTAATCCTAATACTGGTGAAGCTATCAATGAAAATGGTTTAGCATCATTTACTAAGCCTGAATTAGCTTCAGGAGCAACTGATGTTGGTCAAGTAAGTGGTAAGTCAAGTACTTTATCTGATTATGAAAAAGCCAAAGCAACAGTCGCTGCTTTTGAAAAGAAGGTTAAAGAAGATACAAAACCTGCAAGAAATGGTGCTATTGTAAAAGCTCTAAAAACTATCTAACTAATCTGATTATACCAAATTAACTGAAATCGTTATTTCTCTTGGTATGTAAAATATTTTAAATTACATTTGCTAATTCTATTCATATGGCATCATTTACCGATCAATTAACCCCATTCACCCCTTACGTAGAGCAACTTCCTGTTGAAGCTATGGTTAATGTGGGCATGCAAAAGCAATCTCAGTATGATCAGGGTGTGCAAAAGATCCAAGCTCAAATGGATAATATAGCTGGGATGGAAATTGCTAATGAATCTCAAAGACAATATGCACAATCTAAACTTGATGAACTTGGTGGTAAATTAAAAACTGTTGCTGCTGGAGACTTCTCTAATCAACAGTTAGTTAATTCTGTTGGAGGAATGGCAACATCAATTGTTAAAGATCCTCGTATACAAAATGCTGTAGCCTCTACACAAAGATTAAAACAAGGAGTTGCAGATAAAACTTCTGCTAATAAAGCAGGAAAAGGTTCAGCAGATAATGATTGGTTCTTTGATCAAGGAGCTAATTCTTATTTAAATAACAAAGATGTAAATGCTTCATATTCAGGTGGATATATAGAATATAGAGATTTACAACCTAAAATGATAGAGGCATTAAAGAGTCTTCATGAAAGTGGTTCTGATAAAGAAGTTCCTTGGGAAACTGATGCTGATGGAAATATAAATTATAGTAAGACTGCTAAGGCAATGGTTGAGAATGGGTATAAAGGTATTAGTTCAACAAAAATAGAAAATGCAGTGAGATCATCACTTGATGCTAATGATCTTCGTCAATTACAAATTTCTGGAATGTATCAGTTTAGAAACTATACACCAGAAGATTTAGCTAAACATGCTCAAGGTGAATATGAAGCTGGTATAAAAGTAGTCACTGATAAAATAGATGCATTAAGAAAATATGCAGCTACAAATAGTGGAAATAACCATTTATATAATGAAGCACTTACCACTATAAAAGAACTACAACAACAAATTGGAGAAGGAGGGGTGTATAAAGGAACATTGACAGAAACTTTAAATAAACAATTAGCAGCTATTGCTAAAGATCCTAATCAAGCTAAAGCAGATATTTATAAAAATGGAATGATAAAAGAATTTGCAAATGCTCATTCTTGGGAAGAAACAGCATTAAAATATCTTAATAATCCAATATTAGATGCTGAACATTGGACTTCTGATTTTGGAATAAAACAATCCACTCTTGCATTAAGTCAAGCTGAATTTAAAAACACAGTGATACATCAAATGGTTGAAGAGAGTTTAGGTAGAGATGAATATAATTTAAAATATTGGACTGCTCATGGTGGTACAGTACCATTTGTAGCAATTGGAGGAAATGAACAGCCTGATAAACAACCTAAGGATATTGTAAGTCAACAAGTTGCTACTTATACAAATCAAGCAAAATCTGGTGTAGAATCATTACGTCAACAAGTGGAAGATAATGCTAATAAAGGAATAATAGATCCTAGTAAAAGAGTTGCAATTACAACTGCTGATGTTGAAAATATGATCACTGGATCTTATCATGGCCCTGTAAAAAATCCAATTGGTCCTGAGTTAAAATCTACCGTAAGTTCTATCTTAGAAAGTAGAAGACAGGCGGGATTAAATGCTGCTGTTTTAAATAGTGCTAGTCAACAGATGAAGAATGATCCTGAAATGCAAAAAATAGATGAAGAAATTAATAGAGATCTATCTCAAAAATCACCAGTAAGTATTAAAGATAATAATGGTAAATTAGTTACATATTCTCCTAGAGAAATATTTGATTATATTGCTAGATTTAAAGAAAAACAAACTGCAGCACTTGCTGGAACTCCAATTGAATTTAGTAACAAAGAAAAATTATTAGATGAAAAATTAGGAGTTAGTAAATTTGTAGGATCAGGAACAAACTGGGCTGCTAAGTTACTAAGTCTTGGTATAGGTAGAGGAGAGTATGATGATGTTATTCATAAGGATGCAGAAAAGCAAACAGTCTACAATAGAAAGTTTAATGATTTAATTGCTACAAAAACCCCAGAATATGCTCCTAAACTTTCTTATGTTATCACTCCTTCAGAAACATCAAAAGCAAAATGGGAAAGTATAGCAAATGGTTTAAGTTCAATGGATAGTCATGATAGAGGTGGATATGATAATTGGGACAATAGTAAAGTAAAAGGATGGTTAGCTAATCCAAAAGAATCATCTGGACTTAAATATGGTATATATAATGATGGTATTATAAAACAACTTTGGGTAACTGGTCCAGATGGAAGTACGCAAAAAAGAACTTTATCAGGTACAGATATAGGTCAAATTCCAGAAGCTCAAACAACTTTTGAATCACAAATCAAAGGTGATATGAAGAAGACTGGAGGAACAACAAATGCTAGTAGTAGTGAAGATCCTTCAGGAGCTAGATGGCAATCTACAGCATTTCCACGTATTAAAAAAGCAACAGTAGTTGCAGATCTTCGTCAAGATACTAATGATAATAGTGTTGTATTTCCAAAGCTTCAAGTACAATTATCAGATGGGCATTGGTTACCTATTCAAATAGAAAAACCTATGTCAATTAATAATGCTAATGAGTTTCTAAGATCTTTAGATGATGCTAGTATACAGACTATAATTAGAAATTACTATCCTAAGTTTAACGGTAAATTATTTTAAAAAGAATTAAGCATGCCAGATTTTCAAGGTTTAGATCCAATCATAACTCCTGAGTCTCCTAGAGATAATAAGTCCGCATACAATCCAGCTGCTGATATTATACAACCTAATCCTACATTAGATGGTGGTGGTGTGCCACAGACTAATGGTATGGATTTAATTGATTATTATAGTAGTACATCAGATTACAGTAAACCTGATGTTGTATATAGTCAAAAAGAACTATTAGATAATAAAAGATATGGTGTTTATAATCCCACTGTTAAAGATCAAGAAGACTATCACGCACAAGGACAATCTGGTTTAGACAGAGTGGCAAATGCTGGTTGGAACTTTGTTAATAAAACAGGAGCTTACTTTTTACAGAACGCTGGATTTATATTAGGTGCAATTCCTGCAGCTGTTGGAGGAATAGCAAATTTAACAAACCAAGCACTTGGTGGAAAGGGAGATGTTATTAATAATGGAAATGCTGTTTCTTTAATGACAGATAATTTCTTGACTAATTTAGGAGATGTATGGAAAGAGAAGGTGCAAGAAACAAATCCTATATATAAAACTGATAAATATACAAATGGTAATATCTGGAGTAAATTAACTACAACTAGTTGGTGGTTAGATGATGCTGCAGATCGTCTTGCTCTTACAGCATCTATGGTTGCTCCTGGAGCTTTAGAGGCTAAAGGATTTGGATTATTTGGAGCTGCATTAGATGAAGCTTCTGGTGGACTAAAAGCTACAGGACTTGGATCTAAAGCTATACAAGCACTTGCTGATAATCCTGAATTGTATGGTAAGTTAGGTAAGATGCTAGGTAATCAAATCTACAAAACTGCTGCTACAGGAACTGTTGATTTAGAAGCTGCAGCAACTTTAAGATTTAAAGGACTTATTCAAGCTGCTCAAAAAGCCGAATTATATTCATGGAATATAATTGGTCAATCTGGATTGAATGGCAAAGAAGCACAAGTGTCTATTAGAAAAGCTTTACATGAACAAAAAGATCAAGGACTTATTAATATTTCAGATGAAGAAATAGAACAAAAAGCAGCAGAAGGAGCAATGAAAGGATTTGCATATACACTTCCTTTAAGTATAGGTGCTTCTTTTTATGAACTTCCTCAGATATTCTCTACAGCAAAAAGTGCAGAGAGTGCGTTAAAAAAGTTTTTTAATGCTGAAACTTTGGAAGCTCTTGAAACATCAGCTGTTTCTGCTAAGCCTACCATCAGTAAGATATTAGGAAAGACATTATTAACAGGACTTGAACATGGTCAGAATGAGAGCATGCAAGTTGCTGTTGGTAGATATTTAGAAGATTCTATCGCTGGTAAAATTAAAGATGATAAAATAGAAAAAGACCAGGGTGGATTTGGTAGCATCATGAAAGATTGGTTAGATAACGTTAATGATCCTAATGGTCAGAATAACATTGCTCTAGGTACTATACAAGGTATGTTGATGACTTTAGGTGGTCATGCTGCAAAATCTAGTAATAAACTTTCTAAAGCACTTAAACAAGAAAGTTATAGTCAACAAGATGAAGCTGCTCAAAAATTCAGAGAAGGAATAACACAAGCTGTTGCTAGAAGAAGATACTTCTATACACCAGATGATATATTTGAAAAAGATGAAAATGGTAAGATAGCTACAACCGTTGATGATAAAGGCAAAGCTCAACCTAAGTTTAATCAAGAGAGACTTGCAGCAATGGGTATATCCATGATGGATTCCCAAACTGAAATCTTAGCAAAGGTGCAAGCTATTAAAGATGGTAACAAACTATCATTAGATCAATTAAACTTTAACTCGCTAGCTGCATTAGGTCAAAACTTTTTTGATGACCCTAATGGTATGGAGTATTTAACTAACCTTTTAAAGTTTGAAGCAAAAAATCAGAAGGAAGATATTAATAGAGTTAATGATACTGAAGCAGGTATACAAGTTACTCCTGAAGTTCAACTACAAAGAAATATTGCTCATGTATTAGAATTAAAAAAAGCACATGATGCTATTGATCAAAGACATGCAGGGTTTACTAGTCTTAATGTAGATAGAACTAATCCTGATGAAGTTAAACTTGCTGCTAATTATATTAATGGTACAAAGAACTTTCAATACTTTAATGCTGCAGATCAAATATTCTTTAGCTCTCAGTTACAGAAGAACACTGCTCAATTGGCAAATCTTGGTATATTAGAGAGAGTAGAAAAACCTTCTTCTCCTCAAGAACTACAAGCAAATAAGTTAATAGATCAAAATGAAGCACTTGAACATGCATTAGAATTAACAAAAGAAGCATATAAACAATCTATAGACAGAACTACTTTTAGAGATACGTTTGATCTTATGAAAGAACAGGCTAAGTCTAACAAGAAGATATTAGAAGATCTTAAGAATAGTCCTAGCACTGAAGATGCTCCTATATCTGTAAAACAAGTAGATTTAAATGACACTACTAAAACTATTGATAAAGAGTTAAAGGTTGGAGAAACTTATCCTTTAACTGATCTTGTTCATAGAGATGAAAATACATTAACACTAGCTCCAAAGATAACAATCATTTCAGGACCAGTTGATGGTAAATTACAAGTTACAAATCCTAATGGAACTTCTGAGTATTTAGATTCTGAACAGTTTATAGGATATAATATAGGAACTGCAGAAGCAGATGCTGAAGAACTTAAAAAAACAATGGATAAAGCCATTGATGAAACATTAAAAGATGAGAAGTTCTCTAGTATTGAAAAACCTACAGAAGGAGTTGATAAATTAGAATATGTTAATTCATTAAATAATCCAGAATTAATATCTGCTGTAGAAACTAAGTTTAATGAAGATTCTAAAACTGAGATAGAAGAAAGAGTTGAGAAACAAAAGATTATGCAGAATGATAATCTTTCTAAAGAGTTATTATCCACTGTAGATGAAGATAGTGTTCCCACTGCTGATTTTGATAGACCTTATGAAATAGATTCTAGAAAAACAGATCAACAAGTTAAGAATTCTACCAGTCCTCCTGTTGAGGGATATTCTGAGGCTGCTTCAGCTCCACATCATGTTCGTGCTAATCAGTTTGGTGCTAATTATTATGATCTACCTGGAAGTGAAAACTTTCGTGGTGTTGTAGTTACATCTGGTAACGAAGCTATTGTTGGTTTACCTGGTCTTACACAATGGTTAAAAGATAAAGGTACAGGAGACGCAAGTATTGATCCTACAAAAACTATTGCAATGGTTGTAATGGGTATAGATCCTACAACTGGTGAAAAGTATTTTGTAAGTGTTGATGGTAAGAAATTAGCTAAACCCACTTTAGAAAATACGATATATCAAACCTTTCCTATAAAATTATCTTGGGCTGGTGGCGACTCTATGTTTAGAGATGCTGATTATAGAGAAGATGAAATTGTAGCTCTTGAAAAAGAATATAATAAATGGAGAGAACAAATCTTAAATAACCCTACCTCTGATTTATATCAAATAGCTGCATCTTTTGGGTCTCCTAGTTATGTAGGAGAACTAAGTGCTTCTGGTAAATTCGAAAGAGATTATTCAGCAAGAACTCCTGTAATAGAAGCTGGATTAGTTAATGATACTCAACTAAGAACTAAACGAGTTGTAGGTATTGCTACAAGTGATGATGCTCAAACAAGAGGATCTGTCACTATGAATAACATCAAAGGACTTCCTACATTATTTACAACTAATGGAATGGTTAAGTTGGACAACAGACAATTTACTACTAAGGAAGCTAAGTTAATGTTTGATGTTATTAAGAAACTATCTACTAATTTATTTACTGATGGTAATCTTAAATCTGGAGAATCTCAAATGCTATACAACTGGTTAAAGTCAGTGGTGTATTGGGGTACTCCTACAGATGCTCAAGGAAATAGGAAAGCTGCTGGATATAGTAGTATATTCTTTGAGAATATGAAATTAAAGATTGGTAAAGATGAAACACAATTCTATCTAGATCCTAAAGAACTTGAAAAGAACAAAGAAGCTATTATAGATAGACTATCTAAGTTATATCATAATGTTAATTCATCTTTAACAAAAGGTTCTAAGGTGAGGCCTTGGAACGCTAAGTATACAGAGATTCTAGAGATAGATGGTAATGATATTAAAACCAGAGAATGGCAAAACTATCAATCTTACTTATTATCTGCTAAAGATCCTGAAGGAAAGATTAGATCTGGTGTAGATATTCCTTTGACAACACAAATGAAGCCTTTAAAAAATGCTACAGATACTAACAGAAAAGGAATCTACTTCACTTTAATGGATAAAAAGAGCTCTAGCTCTGCGGAACCTATTATAGCTAAATCTACTAAGGTGACTACTGCTCCTAAAGAATCTAAATTATTTGATCTTACAGGAGAGAAGAATACAACAGTGCTTGATAAATTAGGAAATGTAGAAATTACATTTAGTATAGATCCAGAAAAGTTTGATGTTAATTCTGACACTCCTAGTGGTATATTAATTCCTGATGAAGATTCTGATTCAGAATTTAAAATAAAACTAGAAAAATTAACTGGTATATTAGAAAATATTCCTGGAACAGGAATAACAGCTGATATGTCAGATGAAGATGCTTTTAAAATAACTAAGAGTTTCATTAGACAAATAATCACTGCAAAAATTAGAAATCAACAAGCTCCTGCTCCAGAAGCTCCAGCTCAAAAACAGACTGAAAAAGCTCCTGCAGTTTCTGATATAGAAGCTAAGAAAGCTGATATAGAAAAGTTAGGAGTTAAATTAGAAGATGGTGAAGCAGAAGCTATGCCATTTATGACTGGTGAGAAAAAGATGAGTGGTGATAGAACTTATAGAGATGAAGTTGGTATTGCTACAAAAGAAGGGAGACGTATAAATGGATTGATAATTGAATTATCAAAGAAAATTAGTGATAAACTTGCTGAAAAATTAGGATGGGAGAAGAAAGAGGTTTCGATTACTAGAATGGATAGTACCATTCAAACAACAATGAAATGGCATGATGAGAAAGGTAACAAAGGTGATATTGAAAATATTGCTAGTGCTTTTCTTACTGGATATTTTGATGCAGAATTAAAAGCTTTAGAAAGTAGTAAACCAACTGAAGCTCCTAAGGTAAATCCTAATTTGCAAAAAAAGATTAATCAAAGAAAGCAACAAGGAGATAGTAAAAGAGGAAGTGATTATAGATTACAAGTTGCTAATAACTTTAAAAACTTTCAAACAGAAGATTGGAAAAAGGTAGAACAATGGATTAGTAAAAACCTACCAAATCTTCCTTTATACAGAGTAAGAAACATCATTCAAGCAACTGGTGGTAAATTAGCCTTTGGTATGTTGAAAGATGGTGCTATCTATCTATATCAGAATGCAGAAGTAGGAACAGTTTATCATGAAGTGTTTGAGGCTGTATGGAAGATGTTTACTTCTCAAGGAGAAAGAGATGCTGTACTAAAAGAGTTTAGAAACAGAAAAGGTTCTTACACAGATCCTTTTACTTCTAAAGAGATTAAATATTCTGAAGCTACAGATCAAGATATTAAAGAAAAACTTGCTGAAGAGTTTAGAGATCATACATTAAAACAAGAAGCTACAGAAAGTAAATCTCTACTTTCTAGAATCTTTTCACAGATCTTAGATTTTATTAAGACGTTCTTTCTTGGAAAACATGCACAAGAGAACACTGATAGACTATTTGAAAATATTGGTACAGGATATTATGCTCAGTACTCACCATCGTTAGCAGGATTATCATTTGCTCAGAAAGGAATTATTGATATAGATAGTGCTATTGGTGATGAGAATTCAGAATTTAAATTAGCTGGATTCACAGGTGAACAAGTTAATGATATAATGCAACATATGACTTACACAATCGTAAAAGATTTGTTTGAGTCTAATGAAGGATTGTTTAATCTTGTTGGGGCCACTGCTAATAAAGCACAAGTGTATGAAACTCTTAAGGATGAATTAGGGGATTTAATTGCTGAGAATGTTGTTCAGTTAGAAAAGATGACTGATCAAGATGCAACTCCTGAAGAAAGAGCTGCTGCAATTGAAGCAAATAACATTTTATATGGTAACATATTAGATAATTGGGATGATCTTCAGGCTAAGCACCAAGAGTATATCAAATCTTATGGTATTGAGTTTGATGAGAATGATGACCTGATTCCTACAATGGATAGATCTAAAGATGATCCTTATGGAGATGCTAGTAAAATAGATCATATGAAGAAAGCTAATGCTGCTATTAAGCTGCTATTAGCTAGTCTTCCTGTTACTAATGCAGATGGAAGTAATAAATTATCTTCAATTGGAGGATATACGTTAGTTCCAATGAGTGAAGCATTTATTAGTGTAATGAACAATACACATAACTCTCGTAGTATTGATGAGATGGTTAGTAGAATTAAAAAGATGGCTGACCAAGATCCTAAATATACTAAGCTTTACAATCGTCTTAGTAAGATGAAAAATATTGGAGATCTAGATAATAAAGCTGATTTACAATTACTTGCCTCTCTATGGAGAACATTTAAAAAACAATCTCCCATAGTTAAGAATGTTTATCTATTAGAGAATGGTGATATACAAGTGGGAGATGCTAACTTCTCTACAGCAGCTAGACAAGCTCAACAAGATTTTATAGAAGATATTAAAGGTTCTATAGATGATGGAAGTAAGTATTTTACATACAACTCATATAAGAATGTTTATTATGGTAATCCTAAAGCTATTGAAAATGTAAAACTTGATAGCTTACAGGCACAAGTAGATTTCTTAAAAGAGATAGGTATTGAGTTTGATTATAATAAATTATCAACAATGCCTGAGAAAACATTATTCTCTAAGGCAGTAAATGGTATTAGACAAAGTATAGCTAATGCTAAACAAGTTGTAACATTCTCAGGTAAGTCATTGGATATTGATAAGCGTTTGCGTCAATTGGGTGAGATTAAAGCTAAGATGGATAATCCTGAATTCAGCAGTACATATTACAATGTGAATGGTGAATTAACACAAACATTCATCGGTACAAATGCTGCTAGTGATCTTTATGATCATCTATCTCAGATTAATAATTTGAATGAATTAGTAGGAACAAACTATGAATATTTATTAACAGATACATTTGCAAGGAATTCTGATCTGTTATATTCAATGTTTGATAAAGAATCTGGAGATAAGATTGAACAGGATGAAGATTCAGAGTTTGATACTAAACAATTATTACATACAGGATATGCAGGTGGTGTTGTAGATGAAGATTCTGGTAAACAAAAAGAAGCATCTAAATTAAACTATAAAGATAGAGTGTTACAAGAACTCAATCTTAATAGAGAAGGTTATTATCTAAATTTGATTCCTGGAGATGCATCTCTTGAGTGGATGTTATTCATGGGTAATAGAATTAACATTAGTGATATTCTTACAAACTATAAAGCTATTCATGATAAATTTAGAGGATATTTTATAGATGAGTTTAATTTATCTAAAGATAATCGTCCTATAGCTCTACTTAAACTTACAGATGAAGATAAAGCAGCAGGCAAAAAACAAAGAGAATCTACAGATTTACGTTTCTTCAAATCTATATTAGGTGAAGAATTACATAATGAAGTAATTAGTAAAGAAGGTACAGCTGAACAAGTGTATGATAGCTTTACTGATCCAGATAGTAAGATTAATCAGATTGATGAGAAAGTTACAGAGTTTATAAATAGAGAAAAGGAATCTCTAAAGAAGACATTGACTGACTATAACTTATTAAAAGAATATGACAATGGATTTAAAACTGACGGTCTTTCTTTTGGTAAGGAATTAATGAAATCAGAAGAACTAGATAGAGAGTTGGCAGCATTATCTGCTAACTATATCATGAATAATATAGAGCTTCATAAGATTTTATATTCAGATCCTTATCAATATTCAGATGAGTTGAAACGTATTAAAAGCTTCAGTTCTCCAAGACAATCTATTATTGCTGATTCTGTAGAAATGAATGAGGCTTTAAATAATGTTTGGAATAAAAGATTTGCAGTGGGAACCATTGGTCATACAGATTTTAATATTGATTCATTTAAAACAATAACTCTTGGTGATGTAACTGCAGGTAGTCTTCTTACTAACACTACATGGACTGAAACAGACGGTGGTGGTATTATTTCGTTACCTGCTGCTCGTAATTTTAAAATAAGAAGTGGAGATTGGGATAGTGAACAAGAAAGACAATATGAGTATGACATTGCTTGGGAGAAACAAGATAAAGGGCAAAAGTTAACTAAAGCTGAGAAAAGAACATTAAGAGAAAGTAATCCTCAAATCAAACGTACGTACACTCCTATTAAACCTATTGTATCTGGTAATAAAGCAAATGGTAAAACTTATAATGATATTGTATTAGACAAGTTTGCATTAACCATTCTATCTTATAGAGCAGCTAAAGAAATAAAAGCAGATTCTAATGCTGTTAAGTTATATAATATGATGCAAGACCAACAGATTGATTATGCTGTATATGAAAGTGGTAGAAAAGTAGGGGCTGAACAAGTACATCAATTGTATGATTTAAAGACTGGAGATTTTAATGAAGCTCCGTTTAGTGGAATAATAAATGTGCCATTCTCTATTATGAGTGTACAATCTGAAGTTCCTTCTAAAGATGATAATCTTGTAACAAGAGGTTCTCAAATGACCAAACTTGCCACCTTAGACTTTATGGCTGCAGGTGTACCTATTGATTACAAAGGAAGTTATGAAGATTGGTATAGTTTAAAAACAGAAGAAGAAAGAGAAAAAGCATCTCCTCTATACAAAGAGATAAAGAATAACCAGGACATTCTTGAAAGAATGATTGAAAATGGTGTAAATTCTTTATTAAAAACATTTGATATTATAAAAGTTGATGGAGGATATAAGTTAGGTAAGATTGATAAGATAGCTGATACATTAAAAAAAGAGTTAACTAAAAGAGAAGTTAATGATAATATTCTAGCTGCATTACAAGGGTTTAAAGATGGAGATGTGGTTATTGAAGCTACTCCTGCGTATCAACAAATTAGAAATGTATTATATTCTATTGCTGATAGAGAAGTGATTAGTCCTAAGATTAATGGTGGTATGAAGGTGCAAGTTCCTTCTACATTGTTAGAATCTAATAAAGTGGCTGCTGTAAAAATTAATGGTAAAAATGCTTATACATCTGACACACTTAAATTCTATGAAGATAAAGATGGTCAGCGTGTATGTGAAATTATGGTAGGTAGATGGTTTAAGTCAGATTTATCTGATGAACAACTTATTAAAGAGTTAAAAGATTCTGGCGTGTTAGATGGTGTAGCTTTTCGTATCCCTACACAGAAACAAAACTCAATTGATGTATTTAGAATAGCTAGATTTCTTCCTGAAGAGTTTGGAGATTCTGTTGTTATTCCTTCTCAGCTAGTTGAGAAAGTTGGATCTGACTTTGATATAGATAAACTATCAATCTATCTAAAGAATGTAGATGATAGTGAAAGAGGTGTTCCTCGTATGTTATCTACTAAAGGTGAAGGTAAAGGAAATCTAGAGAATGCATACATTGAATCTCTACAAAACTTAATTGGTCATCCTCTTAACTTTGAAAGACTTACCACTTCTAACTCTGCTGATCAATTAAAAGGTTTAGCTAAGAAGATTGTAGATAAAATGGGACTTGGTTCATTTGATTATGGATCTACAGGTAATATGTTAGGTAGAAGATTCATGTCTAGACTTAGACATGCGTTTGTAAGTGGGAAATATGCTATTGGTATTGCTGCAGTGAATCAAACAAATCATTCTTTAAATCAAAGATCTCCTATTGTATTAGACTTTGAAGCTAGAAAAGATTTACTAAGTGCTGCAGATCGTAAGTTTTTAAAAGATGGTAAGATTAAGTTTGAGAAATATAATCAAATTGATGGTAAGCCAACTATATCAATGATTACAAATGCTGACGATGAATACATCTCTGACATTCTTGGACAGTTTATTGATGGATATGTAGATATTTCTAAGGGACCTTGGATTATGGAATTAGGTGCTACACCAAACGTAGCATCCACTTGGATGTTTTTAACTAAGGTGGGTGTTCCTATTAATACTACTGCCTATTTTATGAACCAGCCAATCATTCGTGAATACTTACGTGAACTTGAAAGAAGTGGATATAGTTGGTTATTTAACACTGGAGTTCTTAATAAGATACAGAAGAAGTATAAAGCTGATGGATATTTCACTAGCAAAATGCCTTCTGAAGAAAAACTATTTGAGAACATAGGAAAGACTACATTTGATAAGGTTGGTAAGTCTGAACAAAGATTTATTCTAAATGAGTTCTTAAAATATGCTAAGATGGCTGAGCATATGTTTAAACTCACACAAGGTACTAACTTTGATACAGCATCATTTAATGATCCATTCTTAGTATTTAGAAAAATGGAGCAATTAGATAAAGCTAGAAATACAATATTTAGTTCTGCAGATTCATTATTAAAAAATTCATTTCTTGGAAAATTAATGAATAGTATCACTGATATAAGAAATGCTTTGGCTACAGTGTTAAAAGCTGACCAAGGAAGAACTAGACAAGTGTTACAAGATGTTCTCACTCCTTATGTAGAAATGAATGATAGAGACTTTGTAAGAACTTCTCAAAGAGCTGTATCTACATTATTTGACTGGGCTGTTCAAACTAATGAGGGATTAAATAAGAAGATCAAATCTCAACTTATAGGCAAAGATAATACAGCTAAAAAAATGTGGAACTTTGTTAAGAAGGTTAAGAAAGACTCAACTCATCCTTTGTATAATAACCAAGTAATTAACATCTTGAAGCCACATTTTGGTGCTCCTGGTGAAGTGAATAATCTTCAGATTAGAAATAAGAATAATAAGGTGTATGATCAAAACCAATTAACATATGCTTTTACAGAACTTAAAAACTATTTAGAGAGCGAAGGTAAGGGAGATCTTTATGATAAGCTTGTTAAACTATCAGTGTTACAATCTGGTTTAACAGAATCTAATATATCTTTTACTAATTTACTTCCTTATGAAGATGTTAGGAAGATGTACAATGATACATTGTCTGATCTTGATCAACTATCCACCCTTGAAGATTTCAAAAACTTAAATGTATTTGAGAGAAACTTCTGGAACTATAGTGATGTGGTTCCTTACATGGCAGCTAAATCTAAATACGATCCTGTATATAATGAGCATACATATAATGAGAATATGTCATTTCCTGAGAAAATTTATAATGGAATAAAATCTGGTGATATTCCTCAACTATTAAGAATCAGTCCATTCTCTAAAGAAGCTGAGAATGATATTCTTGTATATACATGGGAAAAAAATATCAGCTCTAAGGAAAAAGCTAAGATGAGAAAAGAAGCAGATTTCTCTTATAAACAAAAAGGTTTATTTAAGAAAGTTGGTTCTTATGATCGTGGTGATGGACAAATGAATTATATTTACAAAGCAATTAATGCTTGGGGAGATGGTAAGTTTGCTAATGAATTCTATCTTACACCACAAAAGTCTATAATAGATAATGGATTCATTACAGCAGATGAGTCTATTTCAGATGAGCATATTATGTCTTATTTCCAAGGCTTAGGCGATGATATAGAATCTTTATTAGAAGATGAACAATTTTCTGAAGATCTACAAGATCCAAACCAAACTTTACAAGATATAAATGATTTTTTAGCTAGAGATACTGAAGAAAAAAAAGATTTAGATTGTAACTCTGCACCTTTTTAATAAACTAATATGGATAAATGTACATTAACTCATAAAGAATCAGCAATTAATTCAAGAGAGACTCTTGTTGAAAAGGGTGTGATAGCTGAAACTTATAAGAATAAAGTTATTACATCTGCAGATAAAGCCAGAGTTGTAATTGATGGACTTAATAGTTTTTCTAAAAGAAACTATGGAGTGGATGCTCCATTGTTTACATTAGAGAAAAGAGCTGATAATGAGTATTATATATCTGGAAACAAAGAAGCATTTGATCAAATAGATAGCAAAAGAAAAGAACTTGGTATCTATGATAGTAAAGAAAAGATTGCTTCATATAATAGTAGAATACAAGAAAGAAGTCAAGATAAACAATCTGCAATTGAAGAATTAACATCATCTGATTCGACTAAAGGAATTAATTACCAATTAGAATCTGTTTCTGCACCTATATCTTCCCAACAAACTCTTTTAATAATGAAAGAAGCTGGTAAACAAATGGGTATTGATTTTCAAGACTTAGCTAAGTATGCAAAGGAAATAGGACTTGATATTAATGGTGTAAATGGTATTGCAGATACTACTAGAGGAGTTGTTGCTATTGCTCTTGGTAAAGAAAATGTAGCATTAACGGAAGAGGTAGTTCACATAGCTACAGCTATTGTAGAACAAACTAGTCCTCAGTTAATGACAAGAATGATTTCTGAAATAGGTAAGTATAAAATCTATGATGAAGTATTTAAAGAGTATAGTGGTAGGCAAGCATATCAATTATCTGATGGTAAACCTAACATTCGTAAAATAAAGAAAGAGGCTGTAGACCAATTGATTACAAGACATATTGTAGATCAAACAGAAGGAAATAAAGAACAACCTACAGAAACAGAGAAATCTAATAGAAATTTAGCTCAAAGACTTTGGGACGCTATATTAGATTTTGTTAAGACATTATATAATAAAAGTAAGGTGGACATCTTTGCTGAAACAGCTAAAGATATAACCTCTGGTAATATTAAAGGAACTGTATCTGATATTATAGATTCTGGGACATACTTTAATGTTGCAGACAAAGAGGTTAAAAGTCCAAAAGAAGCAGTAGACACTTTCTATAATAAAGTGGCTGATATGGATAATCGTATGATACTTAATCCAGCAACTGCTACAGACAAAAGACACTACTTACTTGACGGTACTAAAAGAATTGCACTAAGTGTTACAGAAAAAATAAAAAGTAAGAATACTAATGAACGTACTGAGTTTCAAAAGAAACAAGATGATCAGATGCAAAACTGGGGGTTACAAGGTCATGGCTTTATTGAAAACACCATATTAAATGATCTTATTGATAAAGATGGGTATCGTAAGGCCAATTTTACTAAGACACAGATAACCACTGAATTAAATCCTACAATACAAAAAAGTGTTAGAAGTTATTTAGAAGATCTTATTAGCTCATATAAAGAAGGAACTAGATTTCTTGTAGAAAGAAAGGTAGTTAATGAAAAAGAAAAAGGAATGTTAGCTTCTACAATAGATCTTATAGCCATTGAACCAAATGATACCACTGGAATTAAGGCTGATATATATGACTGGAAGTTTACAAACTTTGATAAATCTACCAATGAAGACATACCGTTCTTTAAACAAGATGAGTGGAAAGAACAGATGAAAGAGTATTCTAAAATAGTGTACAACTATGGAATTAAACCTAATCAATTAAGAAGAGCTAGAATGATTCCATTCATTGCTAATTATAGAAACTCTATAAAAGGAGATAATAATAGCAAACTTATTTTATCATCTCTTGAAGTTGGTAAATTTGATAATGTAAAAGAAACTAGAACATATCTATTACCTGTACCCATCACTACAGAAGATACAGGAAACAAGAAAATTAATAATCTTGTAGTTGCTTTAAAAGCACAATATGATAAGTTATATAAAGCAAAAACTGCACCTGAGGATAAATTTAAAAAGTCCTTAAGATTACAAGAGCTTTCTAAAGCTATTCGTCATTTACAAGTACAACTTAATTTTTCTCCATTAACTTTTGTAGGTGCTAACTTTCTAAAAGATACTGCAGAGAAATTTAAGGAGTTTCAAAATATAGACTATACTAAGTTATCTAAAGATGAAGTTAATAATAAACTTGCTAGTCTTATAGAGATTAAAAATAGTGCTGAGAAGTATGTATCTTTAAGTGATATATTTCTATCACAGTTTTCTAAAGAAGGACTTAGTAAAGAAGACCAGATTGTTTTTGATAGACTTACTAAAATAAGTAATTCTACAGAAAGAATGCTTGATCAGATTCTTGATATACAAAGAGACTTTGCTGTACAGATTGCTTTAAAAGAAGGACTTACAACTGAGAAAACTAAATTAGATGTATTAGCTGCAGAAAGAGAAGTGGGAAGATTTGTACAGACATTTCAAGAAGGATCTAAACTTGCTCCTAGATTAATTAAACTTGGTTCTAGGTTAATTGGTGTATCTAGAAACCAAACTACTATAAATGCTAATAGTTTAATTGATAAGTTTGGTGAATTACTTGTACCATTACAAAAAGAAGCTGAAGCTCGTAATAAGTCTGCTTTTGATATGATTGGTAAAGTAGGAGATAAAAACATATCTCTAATCAGAAAGATTAGTAAGAAGTTCTATGAAGATGGTGAGAATGCAAAAACAGCAAAGAATAAGAAATTCTTCTTAGATAATATGGATGTTGATGCTTATATGGAAGAGGCTAAAGATATTATAAATAAAGGAATTAAAGATATTGACGATACTACATTCTCACAAGATGATGAACAAAATGAAAAAAGAAGAGATGCTCAGAAAGCTAGATTAAAAAATAGTCTTGATATAACAAATGTAGGATTTAATGGATATAAAAACTGGCAATTCAATCAGTTATTTATAAAACATATGCTACAAGATAAACATCTATCTCAAGAGTATGTAGAAATGTCTAAGAGTAAAAATGCTTTAGACATGTGGAATTTCTTTACAGCATTAAACAATAGAGGTATTGATGCAGGTTATTTATCAAATAGAGGAAGCTCTTTCTTCCCATTAATAGAAGCCTCTATGCTACAAAGACTCTCTAATTCAAAAGATGTTTTTACTGAAGCAAAAGATCTATTCAAAGATGCATACACTGTAAGAGCTAGTGAAGGTAGAGACTATTCTAAGCTTGATCCAGAAACTAATATGCTTAAAAAAGAAACCCCTAAACCTTTTACATTTACAGATAGAGCTATATCTCAACTATCTACAGATCTTAATAAGGTGGGTACATTATGGATTAAGGCACTATTAGATTATGAAGCAACTAAACAAATAGAAAACACAGTTCTTACATTAAACGCTGTTGAAAAAACTAAAGGACATGTAGTAGTAAATCAAAATGGTGATATTGTATTTGAGAATGGTGCTCCTAAAGTAGATGAGAGATCTAACAAAAATGCTGATATATTTGAAATAATCATAGATGATGCTATATACGGACTAAAAGAAAATCTATCATCGTTAGGTAATGTCAGTATTAAAGGATTTAGTGAGAAGATAAGTAAAAATGCTGAGTCTTCTGAAAACAGACAGCTTTCTATAAAGAAAGGATTACAAAATTCTAATAAACTTATTCAGGCACAGGCTGTAGGTTTAAAACTATTAGTTGCAGCTCCTCACTATTTAAGTACACACTTTCAAGGATTTATTAACAGTGGTCAGTTTTATACTTTTTCAGACTGGGAAAGAAACCATGTTAAGGCTATATTTAAAGGAGGATTATCTTTACCAGAAAAACTATTACTAGATAAATTAGTTCCTCTTACAGATAACCTTGCTTCTGATAAAAGAAAAGAAATTGCATCTAAACAAGGACTATATAATTATTTAGCATCTTGGTCATTCAATGATATAATTATGTCAACAGCATCTTTTGCTGTTAAGAAGCTTCAGATTACTAATGCTCTAGCATTTAATGATAATGCAATGATCAGAGATGGTAAGATTGTAAATATTAGAAAATATGTAAGTGCAGAAGATAGAGCAGTTAAGTATAAAATGTCACAAGAAGAAAGAAAAGCTCTAGAAAGAACATTTGAGGATAGAGTGAAGGCCTTAAAAGATAAAGAGTCTCTTACTAAAGTGGTAAAAATTGTAGATAATTCATTAGAAATTCCTGGTGTATCTGATGAAGAATTTGCTAAATATAGAGCTCAGGTTAGTAACTTTTCTAGAAAGGTGGGAGACTTAATGAGCGAAGATGATAAAGCTGGCTATAGAAGAGACACATTAATGAGAAGCTTTATGATGTTTAGAAACTGGATTCCTAAAGGTATATCTACCAGAGCTTCAGATATTGATAAGAACTTAGAGACTGATAGCTGGGAATATGGTAGAGCTAGAGCATTCTTCAAAACATTATTTCATGTAGGACTTACAGGAATAAATAAAATGATTGATGTAATGACAGGTACAGATGCTGGATTAAAAATAATGGATGAAATCTTACAAGAGAAAAAAGAAGCTCATTTTAGAAAAACAGGACAAGAATTAGAAATTACATCTGAAGAATTTTATGATTTAATGAGAAGTGAACTTGCTAATCAGGCTAAGGAATTAGGAGTGTTAGTTGGTCTTATGGGACTTATATTTGCTGTAGGAGCTGCTAAACCAGGTTCAAATGATCCTGATAAGAATAAGTATAACTTCTGGGCAAAGCTTACAAATAAACTTGCAGATAGATTAGAATTCTATTATAATCCTCTTTCTTTTCAAAGTATAGCAAAAGGATCTTTCTTACCATCATTAGGTGTATTAGTAGAAGGTGCTAAGTTTTTTAAAGCTTTAGGAACATTAACTTATGCAGAGGCAATAGGTGATCAAAAGCTTATAGACCATACACATCCTACTAAATATTTCTTTGATATAATTCCTGTAGCAGGTACAATGCAAAAAGAATTAGTTCCTTACTTCTTTCCAGATATCTCTAAGGCAGAAGGTGTAAAAACAACTACACAAACTAGATCAGAATAGCTATATTATATCATCTAACTTATTACAACTCTTTGGTAATAAGAGTTTATTAACTACTTTTACATTAACTAGTGCATGGTCTTCCATGCATTTTGTTATATATCAAACCTCACTACTATGAATGTTACTTGTTCTGCAAAAACTTGTCCAGTATTATTAGATGCTGCCTGCGTGTTTTACGAGGGGCAAAATCTGTTATACATAGGTGTACACACTAATGATACATTAGAAGTAGCATTACAAAAAATAAACGCTACTGTCCATAATCTATCTTTTATTAATGTTGCACCTCCTATAACTTATATAGGAAATATAATAGGAATTACACAATCAGGAACATCTTCTGATGGTTATTTATCTAATGTAGATTGGAACACGTTTAACAACAAGCAAGATGCAATTACATTAACAACAATAGGTACATCAGGTGCTGCCACATTAATAGGATCAACATTAAATATTCCTCAATACCAAGGTGTAATTACCAATCCAATTACAGGAACAGGTACTGTTGACTTTATCCCTGTATTCACATCAGCATCTACTATTGGGAATGGATTCTTAAAACAATCTTCTATTGGCAAGATACTTATAGACGGCTCAAGTAATTTATCTGAATACTCTTTGCAGGTAGGTCAGGGTAGGACCACAAATGGATATGCTTATTTTGATTTAATAGGTGATGCAGCCTATACCGATTATGGATTAAGGATTCAACGTGGTAATTCGGGAGCAAATGCTCCGTCTACAATCGTGCATAGAGGTACAGGGTTGTTTAGTATTGAAACTAATGAAGATGCCGCTATTCAGTTTGGAAATAGCTTTACTCCTGCAATGTATATAGCCCCAAGTTCAGGTGGCAGCAATATACTTATGGGGAGTATCATAGATGACGGTATCAATAAAATACAAATAAACGGTTATTCTATTGCAACAGGTTATAAGATACCTAGTGGGACATCAGCACAATATCTTAAAGCAGACGGAAGTGTTTCTACTCTAACAAATCCAATTACAGGAACAGGAACATTAAATTATATCAGTAAGTTTACAAGCACTGGAAGTACAATAGGAAACAGTTTATTATATGATGGGGGAAGTGGTGTATCAATAGGAAGTACAACTGTTGCAAGACTATTTAATATTTATTCTGCAACTCCTGATAATCATCTTTTAATTGCAGGAAATGCTCCATCAGTATCTATGGCTAATGCTATGATAGGTGCTACCTATCAAGCAAAATTTGGATTAGCCACTTCTTCAAATCAATTTGTAACAAATTCAATAGCAGGAGATTTTACCATCACTTCACAAGGAACAAGTAGTGTTCTTTTTGGTGTTAACTCTGTTGAAGCCTTACGTGTATTTGGTGTCACTAGAAACATAAGCATTAATGGAAACTCAACTGATTCAGGACAAAGATTACAAGTTAATGGCACTGTAAAAATAACAGATGAATTAACATTAGGATCAACAATAACAAATGGTACTTACACTTACACCCTTCCTTCAGCAACTGGTACATTAGCTTTAACAAGTTCATTAGGTGGATATGTCCCAACTTCAAGAGAGCTAACCATCAACGGAACAACTTATGATTTATCAGCCAATAGAAGTTGGAGTATTAATTCAATGGTTTATCCAAGTGCAGGCATAGCTGTTTCAACAGGTAGTGCTTGGGGAACATCAATTGTAGATAATAGTACAAATTGGAACACTGCATATAGTTTAAGAATTACAAGTGCTAGTTCTCCTTTAAACATAACATCCAATGTCATTTCAATAAGTCAATCAGACTCCACAACAAATGGATATTTGAGTTCTACTGATTGGACAACCTTTAACAGCAAACAACCAGCTTTGAGTGGTACTGGTTTTGTAAAAATTTCAGGCACTACAATAAGTTATGATAATAGCACATATTATTTAGCATCTAATCCTAATGCTTACATTGCATTAACTGCTTTATCAGCATCGAGCCCTTTATCTTACGACAATACAACAGGAGTGTTTAGTATCCAAGTTGCAAATACAACTCAATCAGGATATTTAACATCTACTGATTGGAATACCTTTAGTAATAAACAAGAAGCAATCACTTTAACTGTAACAGGAAGTTCAGGTGCTTCAACTTTGGTTAGTAATACATTAAATATACCTACTTATACTTTGAGTGGTTTAGGTGGGCAACCTCTTTCTACTAATTTAACATCACTAGCAGGTCTTAGTTATGCTTCCTCTTCATTTGTAAAAATGACTGCGGCAGGTACCTTTACATTAGATACATCTAGTTATTTAACAAGTAATATTTATACAGCTGATGGAACTTTAACTTCAAATAGAACAATAAGTTCAGGAGATTTCACTTTAAATATAGCACCTAAAACTACATTTAGCTCTAGTGTTACTGCTTCTGCTGCTTTAGCACAAGGAACTGTATTTACACCTACTTTAGCTGCTGCTGCAAATAGTGATGTTTTGGTAGGTCTTGATGTTAATCCAATATTTACTAATGGGGCGTTTACTTCAGTGCAGAATATTGGTATTCGTTCACAAGTAGCAAGTGCAACGGGTAAATGGAATCTTTACATGAGCGGTACTGCTATCAACTATCTCAACGGAGCATTATTAATAGGAAGCACAACCGACAACGGAACAGATAAGCTGCAAGTAACAGGTTCAATGAAGGTAATAGGTTCAACAGGAAACTTTGCAACATTTGCAAGAAATGGCGGTGGTGATTATTTAAGTTTATATGATACTAGCAGTACATTAAATAATTATTTGTATCAAACATTTACTTCAGATACAACTGGAACAGGTGCAGCAACACAAGTAACTTTTGGAAGGATAGGAGTGCAATTAATAACTAAAGATAATGCAACTTATAAAAGTGATTTTAGGTTGCAAGTTTCTAATAATGGTACATTAACGGAACAGTTTAGAGTATTTTCTGCAGGTGATGTTTATATACCGAATGGTTCGTTAGTAATTGGCGGTTCAGTGTCAGCAGGTTTTAATGTTGTTATTAGTAAAAATATATCTGGAGCAGTTAGTTCTTTTGGTATCTATCAAAATGGAACAGTACAGAGTGGGGTAACTTCCCAGGCACATGGTAATTATAACGTATTAAATACACAAGCAGCTTCTTTTACTTTAGGTACTTATAGTGGTTTTACTTCTACACAGTCTACAATTGGTTCGGGCTCTACTGTAAATAATATTTATGGCTTCTATGCAACATCATCATTAGGAGGTGCTGCAAATAATACATCAGGATTCTTTTCAAACGTACCAGTAAATGGTTCTTTGAATTGGAATTTTTACGCTAATAATACGGCTCCAAATTATTTTGCAGCTACTACAAATATTGGCTCTACTTCACTTGCTGCAAGTGCCATTCTAAATGTAACAAGCACTACTAAAGGCTTCCTTCCTCCCCGAATGACCACAACCCAAAAGAACGCTATATCATCACCTGCAACGGGGCTAGTAGTATATGACACCACACTAAATAAATTGGCGGTATATACGGGGGCTGCGTGGGAAACAGTGACCAGCTTGTAAAATTTATTACAATATTCTAAATAAATTATTATCTTTACATAATTAAAACAAAAAACATAAAAATGATAGCATTTGACTTTCCTACACCTATACCATTCATAGGTAAAAAAACAATTACAAAAGGAGAATGGAGTTTACTTTATCCATCTAGACAAATGTATTACAGACTATTAGATGTTAATGGTAGTGAATTATTAACAGGTAATTGGCAAGTTCCATTAGAAACTGTTGATAATGATTGGCATGATGATGATAATGTTATTACAGATGCTCTTATTGAAGCAGCTCCTTGGGATCAATAATATTTTTTGAATAATGTTTTATTTTATTTAATTTTGCACAAAACCATTTATATGAAATCAATACAATTAAAAGTAGTAAAAGAAAATGTTCAAGGTAGAGATACATTCTTTACAACTTATGATCTATTAAAAATGACAATCAATTCTCCCCAAGAAAAGGGATTTGATGTAAATGAAATGATCCAAAGACTTCGTTTATTAAATAAGTTAGAAGAACACAAGGATGTATTTAAAATTAAAGAGGGTAATGAGTTTAAAGATGAGGATTTGCTTCTTACTGATACATTACAATTAGAAGATGCAGATTTTGCTAAATTAAAAGAGTTATTCACCCATATGAAATGGGCAATATTTTCTCAAACTATTGTTGACTTACATAAGGAAATTGAAGCACAGTAAGAATAAAAAGGAGCTATTAAACTAGCTCCTTTTTTTATTAAATTTCATCAAAAAATATTTGGATATATGGTTTATTTCACATAGTTTTGCTTACAACTATTATTTCTTAACTAGATAACATTTATTTCCCCACTAAAGGGGATTTTTGTGTTATAACCATATGAAAAAGCTATGGAGATTCGTACTTTACAAGACAATTTATTAAACATGGATACAAGACTAACCGAAATGGAAGAAAAAATCAATAGTATTGATACCAAACTAACACAAGTGGTAGATGCAATATTGGGCAATCCTCTAACTAAAACTGGGGGATTCATTCATGATATTGAACTATTGAAAGCAAAAGTAGTTGAGTTAGAAGTTAAACAAGTTCAACATGAAGATTTTAAGAAAAAAACCTTGTGGACTCTTGGTATAGTATTAGCATTAGGTGCAATTATTCAATACAGTGTTACCATTTATTCTAGTTTTATAATGACTAAGAATAATCAGAGACAAATGGAACAGCCTCAACAAATAAAAACCCCATAATATGTCTTTTGGATTAAATCAATATTGGGCACCAACCCCAAAGAAAATTAGAAAAATTGCTGATTCAATTGTAGCTGCTACAACATTTAGTGGAAGTATTGCAGCATTAAATGGCCATCCTACAGTGGGAACTATCATATTTGTACTAGGTGTGATAGCAAAGTTTGTATCTAACCTATTTAGTGATGACTCTCAACCAACAACCTAAATATATGAAAACCAACATTTTATATGTAATTATGGCTATATTAGTTTTTGTAATCTTTTTACAAAGATGCGGAGGAGGACCTAAGTATATAAAAGATAAATTAATTATTGACACTGTTATTACATATGACACTATTAGAATACATGACACTATAATCAGTAAACCAAAACTAATATATCAGAAGAAAGATACAGCTTGGTTACATGATACCTTATATGCTCCAAGTGGTGATTATAATACACTACTATCTCAATACAATGTTCTAGGAAACAAATTCTTCTCTAAGAATATATATAGTACACCACTTAGTCTTGGTAAATATGGAAATGCTACAATAGTGGATACAGTGACATCAAATCAACTAATAGGATCTTCATTTACATATAATCTAAATATACCTAAAGAACAAATAGTTATACATGAACCTATACCATTAAATAGACAAGTGTATGTAGGTGGTGGACTCTTTGGAAGCAAAGAGTCTGGTGTAACTGGAGGTTTTGTAAGCGGACTATATAAAGATAGAAGAGATAGAATATTTGGAGTTAATATTGGTTATAATCCTAAAGGATTTACTTACGGTTTTAGTTCATATTGGAAAATTAAATTAAGATGATTATTATCAATGATAGTTGTATTTCTCTAATTAAGTCTTTTGAAGGCTTTAGTGCTAATGCCTATCATGATAAGATTGATCCCCCAGGAGTAGATACAATAGGTTATGGAACAATTCAATATCCACCAACATACTTAGGTGGTAAGAAGGTTAAGGTTGGAGATCCTGCAATAACTAAAGAACAGGCTGTGGAATTCCTAACTTGGGAAGTTAGACTGAAAACAACAGGAGTTGATGATCTTATTATAGATACACTATCTGCTAATCAATTTGGAGCTATAGTATCCTTTGCATACAACTTAGGACTAGGAGCACTTAAAGGATCTACACTTCGTAAGAAGATTAATATCAATCCTTTAGATTTAACTATTCGTGATGAGTTTATGAAATGGGATATGTCTAACGGGGCCCACATTAAAGGACTAGTAAGAAGAAGACAAGCAGAAGCTGATTTATATTTTACAAAATAACTAACATGGCAAAATCAATAAGTAATGCTACAAAGCTTACATTTGGTAAGCGTAAAGGTGGAAAAGCTAGAAAATCTTCTGGTCCAAAAGACAAGAAAGTTTCTAAATACAGAGCTCAAGGAAGATAATTAATTTAATTAGAATCTATATAACTAATTTAATTATTACAAATTAATGAAGGTCATTGTTAATAAGTAAAGTTAACATACCTTCGATATTAAATTTTATAAACATGGGTGTACCATCTAGACAAATAGGTTGGGGAACAGAAGAAAATCTCTTATGGGAGATTTCTAAGCAATTAGAATATTTAACTAATGTTACAGGTAATATACCAGCTCCATTATCTCTTTATTCTGGAACTTTTTTTGACACCACCACTCAAAATAATGGTGGAGCCACTGTAGCAAATCAAGTGTTAATTAATTCAACACAATCTGCTAACGGTTTTACATTAGGTCCAAATAATAGAATAAATGTTACTAATGCAGGTGTATATTATATAGATCTAGCTCTTCAACTTGCATTTACTGGAGGAGCGTCAAGTTACAATGTAACTGTTTGGTACACTATAAATGATGTAGTTGTAGATAATTCTGCATTTACATTCACTACAACTGGAGCACAAAATGATCAAACACTTGCACACATATCAGATACTATAACGTTAACAGCTGGACAATATCTTAAGTTTTATTGGTGGTCACCAGCTACTGGTATGAAAATTTTATCAACTGCTGCAGGAACTAATCCAACTAGACCATTATCACCATCTGTTAATTTTTCTATATTTAATATTGGATAATCATGTCAATACCTTCTCAACAAATAGGATGGAGTCAAAAGGCTAAGTTGCTTTGGAACATAGCTAAACAGCTAGAACAATTAACCAAAGTGATGGGAAAGAACATTAAGCCTTAGTGTGTTTAATAAAAATATAACCAACAAACTACATATATGAAGGAGCTTAAATTTGT
>Ga0304729_1000549_pt1 | contig 27496 bp, 31 predicted proteins | sample C_131016_MF_Meta_FD_190475 | JGI IMG/M metagenome (GOLD analysis project Ga0304729, IMG submission 190475) | Freshwater microbial communities from Lake Croche, Canada to study carbon cycling - C_131016_MF_MetaG (v2) (version 2) | ecosystem: Environmental > Aquatic > Freshwater > Lake | place... | reverse complement strand
AATTCCTATGCATGCAGACTATGTGTTTGATGTGCGCATGTTGCCAAACCCCCATTACGAAGCCGGTTTGAAAAACTTAACCGGTCAAGATGCCAGCGTCGCAGAATGGTTAGCCAACTACCCTGCTGTCAACGCGATGGCACAGCAAATTGCCACGTTCTTAAAGGCTTGGCTGCCTGATTTAAGCAATGACCACCGCAGTTATGTCACGGTGGCTATTGGCTGCACAGGCGGTCAACATCGCTCGGTGTATTTGGTCGAACTGCTGACCAAACAATTCGCCTCTGAATGGGTGACCTTAAAGCGCCATCGCGAGCTGGATACGCATTAACCCACTAGTTTGCGAATGGGGGCTGGCAAGCCTATATTAGGTATCGATGGCTGATCAAACCAACGCCCCTGCCCCAGAGATTTTTGGGCTTTGAGACGCAATGCCACTGGATGCAAATACAAGTCTTTGTGTGTGAGTACATGTTTGACTACAGGCATATCTTGTAAATCCAACTTGCTCTTGGTTTTGATAAAAGCCTGCAGAGATTCATAACTCTCAAACACCGGCAAGCAATACAAGCCCGCCCAAATACCCGACTGCGGTCTTTGCACCATCCACACATCGTCATTTTTAGTTTGCGCGTAAAGCAACCACAGTTGTTCGCTGGTGCGTTTTAGTTTTTTGGTTTTGACAGGATAGTTTTCTGGTTTGCCTTCTTTGACTGCTTTACAGTTTTCTTTCACAGGACAATGCAGACACTGTGGATTTTTGGGAGTACACAAAGTGGCACCTAAATCCATCATCCCTTGCGTGTAGTGCGGCATCGCTTGCGCAACATGCTGGGTTGGCATCAATGTTTGCGCTTTCTCCCATAATAATTTTTCGTTCTTGGCGACAGCCAAATCTTGTCCGAATCCCAAATAACGGGTGAGCACGCGTTTGACATTGGCGTCCAAAATAGCAATGGGCTCACCAAAACACAGAGATGCAACGGCGGCTGCAGTCGATCTGCCAATACCTGGCAATGTTTGCAAGGTCAATGCATCACGCGGGAATACACCGCCATGCAATGCCATGACCTCTTGTGCGGCGCGGTGTAAATTACGTGCGCGGCTGTAGTAACCCAGCCCACTCCACAAGCCCATGACTTCTTCTTGCGAAGCTTTGGCTAAATCTTTGACAGTGGGAAAGCGCTGCATAAAGCGCGCGAAGTAATCGCGCACAGTCACAACCTGCGTTTGTTGCAACATGATTTCTGACAACCACACCGCGTAAGGATCTTTTGTGTTTTGCCAAGGCAAGTCATGGCGACCATGTATTTTTTGCCAAGCCACTATTGCATTGCCAAACTGCCAAGTTGTTTTGCGCATAGTCACGGCTTTTGACACACAGAGCAGTAGTAAGTGGCACGCTGTCCTTGCACCAAGCGTTTAATCACATTGCCGCACAACCTGCAAGGCTCGCCAGCGCGGTCATACACATTGGCTTCTAATTGGAAGTAACCCGTTTGTCCATCTGCATTGGAAAAATCGCGCAAAGTGCTGCCACCTTTAGCCACTGCCCGTGCCAACACATCGATGATGGCGACCCTAAGTTTTTCTGCACGTATTCGACTAATGCGTTGCGCACGCACTGTCGGACGAATTCCTGCTAAAAACAAAGCTTCAGATGCGTAGATATTGCCTACGCCCACCACAATATCGCCAGCCAATAAGAGTTGTTTGATGGCTGCGTTACGCTTTTTTAAATTTTTATGAAAAGTATCTAAATCGAAGTTACCAGCTAATGGCTCAACACCGAGATGCCCCAAAAGCTTTTGCGCAATAGCGCTGGTTTCAGACTCTGCATAGACCACCGCACCAAAACGGCGTGGGTCGTTTAATCTTAGTAATCCATGGGTAGTGAGTAAATCAAAATGGTCATGGGGTTGAGGCGAGGTGATGGCAGCGACATTCTTAGCCGTTGGAGTAAAGCTCAAACTACCCGACATTCCTAGATGCCACAGCACCAAACCCTCACTCAAATCCATCAGCAGGTATTTACCCCGTCGTCTCACACCCAAGACTTTTCGACCAATCAAAGTAGCAGGATTCACACCCAGTGGCCAGCGAAGGGGCTTACCGACTCGCACGTCGGAGATGTGGGCGTTCGCAATACGGTCTGCAAAACTCAAACGCGTCACTTCGACTTCGGGTAATTCAGGCATGTCCACATCAATATAAAAGTAAAGCCATTATGATGCCAGCATGAAGTTTTTATTGGCTCCGGCCGTTCTTTCGCTAGCCTTAACTGGCACCCTTTCTACAGCGCAAACCACACCCGAAACTCCAGAGGCCCCTGCGGTTAACTCTGGCATGAACGGTGAAATGTTGTATGAGATTTTGGTCGGCGAACTCAATGTCCAACAAGGTCAACCCTTGGTGGGTTTTTCTTTGCTCTTAGACGCTGCGCGCAAATCCAACGATGCACCACTCTTTGCACGTGCGGTAGAAATTGCACTCAAAGAACGTTCAGGCGATGGCGCACTGATGGCTGCTCGGAGTTGGTCGCAAGCGTTGCCCCAAGACCGTTTGGCTAATCTCAATTTATTACAAATTCTGATTGCATTGAACAAGACAAGCGAAACACTAGATCCACTGAAAAAAGAAATTGCATTCAGTTCTGCAAGCGAACGCAATGCTGCAATTCGTGTGGTGCCGCGTTATTACGCCCGTGTCACCGATTCCAAAACAGCAGCCGAGGTCGTACAAAAAGCCTTGGATAGTTACACCGCAAATGCCAAGACCGCATCCGCCGCTTGGTCTGTAATAGGCCGTATGCAAATGTTGAACGCCAATTTGAGTGGCGCTTTGCAATCTGTTCAAAAAAGCATGGCTACAAATGTGAAGGCCGATATTAGTGCCCCCTTTTTAGCCCTTGAACTTTTAGGCCGCGGCGTAAAGGATGCGGAAATATTGGTGACACAAGCGCTAATTAACCAAGACAGGCCAGACTACCCCATGGCGTATGTGCGGGTTTTGATAGAAACCAAGCGTTTTCAGCAGGCTGCCGAACAAGCCCAAAGCGTTACACAGCGATTTCCTACCCATGCCGAAGCATGGTTACTTCTAGGTTCTTTGCAATTTGAACAAGGCCAAGACAAGCAAGCCGAAGCGTCTTTGCTAACTTATATCGGAATGGCTGGCAAAGCACCAAGCGAGAACACCCAACGCGGCATCATCCAAGCGCAATCTCGCCGAGCCTCTATCTTGGCCAAACAAGGCAAGTTAAAAGAAGCGCGATTGCTGATTTCACAATTGCCCGCTTCGAGTGAAGAAGATGTGCGCGGTCGCTTAATGGCTGAGTTACAGCTCTTGCGTGAATACCGCCAGTGGCAAGCCGCCTTTGATTTGTTAGCGCAGCATGCAGGCGACGACCTAGATTTGCTGTACGAGCAAGCCATGATGGCTGAAAAACTCAACCGTGTGGATGAGATGGAAAAGCTTTTGCGCATTGTCATCAGCAAAGATCCTTCTTATTTCAATGCCTATAACGCTTTAGGTTTTTCTTTGGCCGATCGCAATGTGCGACTCAAAGAAGCAAAAGAATTGATCGTCAAGGCGCTAACTTTGGCACCGGGCGATCCCTTCATCACCGACAGTTTGGGCTGGGTGGAATTTCGCCTTGGCAATACAAGCCAAGCGTTGGCTCTTTTAGAAAGAGCATTCAAAGACCGTGCAGATGCTGAAATCGCCGCCCATCTTGGCGAAGTGCTGTGGATCCTCAAACGCGAAAGTGATGCACTAGAGATATGGCGTCAAGGCAAAGAGATTGCCCCCACCAACGAAACGTTGCAACAAACTCTGCAGCGCTTCAAGCCGAGCCTCTAAGCATGCGTGCTTGGGTCAGCCTTTGTCTTGTAGTGCTGCTCTCGGCGTGCGCAACACCTACATCCATTCGGACAAACGCGCAAGCATCTATCGACAAACAGTGGCAAGGCCGACTCAGTGTGACCGTGCAAAGTGATCCGCCGCGCAATATGAGTGCTGGTTTTTCCTTGGAAGGCGATGCACACCAAGGCGAATTAAATTTGTTCTCTCCTCTCGGCACCACCCTCGCCACACTGAGATGGAATCCGACCACCACGCAATGGGTGCAAGGCAGTCAACAACGCCGATATGACTCTATGGCCCATTTGACGGAAGAAACAACAGGTGCGGCACTTCCGATGGGCGCCATGTTTGATTGGCTTGAAGGCAAAGCCACTTCGTCACCAGGATGGCAAGCGGATCTTTCGGCACTCAATCAAGGCACTTTGGTAGCCAAGCGTGTATCTCCAGAACCGCTGGTGGTGCTTCGTATCAAACTCGACACGCCATAGCCCCATGTTGCAATCGCTCCACAACGTTCTAGCGCCCGCCAAGCTGAATTTATTCTTGCATATCACTGGCCGTCGCGCGGATGGTTATCACTTGCTGCAGTCTGTTTTTATGCTGATCGATTGGTGCGACACCTTGCATTTGGATGTGAAGTTAGACGGCACCATCCAACGCATTGACTTAAACACGCCATTACCAGCGGACGACTTGATCGTGCGCGCAGCACGCGCATTGCAATTGGCCAGCGGGACCACACTTGGCGCCGAAATTCATATCGATAAAAAAATTCCTGCGCAAGCTGGTATGGGTGGAGGTTCTTCAGACGCTGCGAGTACTTTGCTCGCTCTCAATAAGTTGTGGGGACTGAATTGGCCCGTATCTAAATTGCTTCCACTCGGATTGGCATTAGGTGCTGATGTGCCCTTCTTTTTATATGGCTACAACGCTTGGGTGGAAGGCATTGGAGAAAAAATAAGTCCTGTTTTAGTGCCTCCCAGCCGCTTTGTGGTCGTCAAACCCAATGCAGGCATAGAGACTGCTCGGATTTTTGGCTCTGCCGCCCTAGAGCGCGCTACCAATACTGCTACAATTTCCGACTTTGCTGCACAGCCATACGACTTTGGTCGTAATGACTTGCAACCAGTGGCTCAAGCGTTGTGTCCCGAGGTAGAAATAGCCCTTCATTGGCTCCAATCCTTCGGTTTGAAACCTCGCATGACCGGCTCTGGCAGCGCAGTTTTTGCGCAATTACCCGAGCACATCGTGGTGGACAACCCGCCGCACAACTGGCAAGTGCAAATCTGTCGCAATATGGTGTCTCATCCATTGCGCGAATGGATGGACAGCAACGGTTAACGGTTAGTGGCTTTAGGGCGACTGACCTGTGTAGGGGAATCGCCAAGTTGGTTAAGGCACCGGATTTTGATTCCGGCATGCGAAGGTTCGAATCCTTCTTCCCCTGCCAAATCTTTCATCTGCGCGTGACGGCATGCTAGCGTCATTGGTTTCGAAGCGAAGGTCTCCGTCAATATGTCGACTCCCACACCTGACTTCATGGTTTTTACCGGCAACGCCAACCCTGCGTTAGCGTCTGAAATTGCTTGGCATTTAGGTATTGAGCTTGGTGCAGCCCAAGTGGGTCGGTTTTCAGATGGCGAAGTGACGGTAGAGATCAACCAAAACGTGCGTGCGCGTGACGTCTTTGTGGTGCAGTCCACTTGCGCGCCGACCAATGAAAGTTTGATGGAATTGCTCATCATGGTCGACGCCTTGAAGCGGGCGTCAGCAGAGCGCATCAGCGCGGTCATTCCTTATTTTGGGTATGCCCGCCAAGACCGTCGCCCACGCTCGAGTCGTGTGCCGATTTCAGCCAAGATGGTGGCGGACTTATTGCAAACGGTGGGTGTGGCGCGCGTTTTGACGATGGATTTGCATGCAGACCAGATTCAAGGTTTTTTTGATATTCCGGTTGACAACATTTATGCATCGCCTGTTTTGTTGGGCGACTTGAATTTGAAAAACTACAACGATTTGATCGTCGTGTCGCCAGACGTTGGTGGTGTGGTTCGCGCACGTGCATTGGCCAAACAACTCAATTGCGATTTGGCAATCATCGACAAACGCCGCCCTAAGGCCAATGTGTCTGAGGTGATGCATGTGATCGGTGACATTGATGGACGCAACTGCGTCATCATGGACGACATGATCGACACCGCTGGCACCTTGGTGAAAGCGGCTGAAGTTTTGAAAGAACGGGGCGCTAAAAAAGTCTATGCGTATTGCACGCATCCGATTTTTTCAGGTCCCGCCATTGAGCGTATTGCCAAAGGTGATGCGCTTGACGAAGTGGTGGTGACCAACACCATTCCTTTGAGCGACGCGGCGCAAGCCTGTCAAAAAATTCGCCAACTCACGGTAGCACCGTTGATCGCAGAGACGATCCAACGTATTGCCAAAGGTGAGTCGGTCATGAGTTTGTTTTCTGACCAAGACCAGTTGTTCTAAACACGGTTTTTTCAGACAACATGCAAGCGGGGTTGGCAACAACCCTTTTTTTAATCGGAGCCACACTGGTCGCGGTGGGTTCTAACAGGAGTTAGTTATGAAATTTGTCGCTTTTGAGCGCGCTAAGCAGGGAACGGGTGCGAGCCGCCGTCTGCGAATCACCGGTCGTACGCCCGGTATCGTCTATGGCGGAAAAGGTGAGCCCCACCTCATCGAACTTGACCACAATGCACTGTGGCATGCCTTGAAAAAAGAAGCGTTCCACGCCTCTATTTTGGACATGGAACTCAGCGGAACCAATGCACAAGTGCTATTGCGCGATGTGCAATACCACCCATACAAGCAACAAGTGCTGCACATTGACTTTCAACGCGTCGATGCCAACACCAAGATGAACAAGAAAGTGCCTCTGCACTACAGCGGTGAAGAAAACTCACCTGCTGCAAAAATTGACATGTGCTTGATCAACCACGTAATGACCGAACTCGAAGTCTCATGCTTGCCTAAAGACTTGCCTGAGTTCATCGCAGTCGATTTGAGCCAACTGACCAAGGGCCATTCTTTGCACGTCAACGACATCACCTTGCCTGCTGGCGTGGTCGCTGTTACCCGCGGTAAAACCAACCCTGTGTTGGTGGCTGTGGTGGCTACTAAAGCAGAAGAGCCAACGCCTCAGCAAGCTGCAGCTACTGCTGCTGCAGCCCCAGCAGCCGGCGCTCCTGCAGCACCAGCGGCTAAAAAGTAATCGCTTTTGCGCCGAGGAAAGGCCCACTTCGGTGGGCCTTTTTTATTAACGTCTTATCTTGCAACCTAGCCGATAATTTGTCACATGATCAAGCTGTTTGTTGGCCTTGGTAATCCCGGCCCTGAATATGAAGATACGCGCCACAACGCAGGTTTTTGGTGGTTAGATGCAGTTGCTCACGACTTGAAAGCACCCTTCCAAGTAGAGCGTAGCTACCACGGCTTGGTTGCCAAAACCAGTTTTCAAGGACACCAAGTGTGGTTACTCAAACCACAAACCTTCATGAATGTTTCTGGGAAATCGGTTCGTGCATTGGCACAATTTTTTAAAGTAGCGTCTGAAGAAATATTAGTCGTACACGATGAGTTAGACATTACCCCTGGCGAGGCCAAGATCAAACTCGGTGGCGGACATGCAGGGCACAACGGTTTACGTGACATCCACGCCCAACTTGGTACTGACCAATATTGGCGTTTGCGCATTGGCATCGGTCACCCTGGCGTGAAAGAAGAAGTGGCTAACTGGGTTCTCAAAAAACCTGCGCCAGATCAACGCAGCGCCATTGAAGACTGCATATCGCGCGCCCGCTCTGCAGTGCCGTTTTTGTTAGCGGGAGATATGGTGAAAGCCACGCAACTGGTGCATACCGCAAAGCCACCAAGGCCTAAGCCTCCACGTCCAGAAGTTGTGTAATTAAGAAGTCGCTTGGTTTTGCAAGCGACGAAACTTTTCCCACAAAGTTTCTTGCGATTCCACATGCTGCGGATGAATGGGAATACAGGCTACAGGACACACTTGTACGCACTGCGGTTCGTCAAAGTGGCCCACGCATTCGGTGCATTTGTCAGGGTTGATTTGGTAGATCTCAGGCCCTAAAAAAATAGCTTCATTCGGGCACTCAGGCTCGCACACATCGCAGTTAATGCATTCGTCAGTGATCATCAAAGCCATATGTGTGCGCCTTATGCTTTGAGTTGTGTCTGGTGGTAGACGGGTTGAGGGGGTAAGTCAGCCAAATGCTGAGTGTCTGCCCAATTCATAACTTGCCATTGACCATTGGTACATGACACATGGTTGATGCCAGCGTTTGGAATGTCACAAACGCGTCTTCCATCCAAAGTGTGTTGCTGTGCATGTCGCCAAACCATGTCGAGCACCCCGCCATGCGTGACCACCACCACATGGCCGTCAACATACTGAGAGGCCAATTCATTCATGGTCTGCATCACGCGGTCATAGAAAACTTGCGCACTCTCAGCGCCTTCCACTGCCACTTGTGAATTGAATGCCAACCATTGGGCCCACGCCTCGGGATATTGGAGCTTGATTTCTTGCGCGGTCAGCCCTTCAAAAATACCGTAGCACTGCTCTTGCAAGCCAGGATCTAAAACAGGTTCGACACCTAAAAGCTCAGCAATCGGTTGCGCTGTTTGATGTGCGCGCTCTAATACGCTACTGACAACGCCATGTATTTCGCGTTTATCAACACGCCACTGCTCTAGGGTGTGTGCAAAGCGTTTCTTTAGACGCTGTGCTTGTAACTGCCCTATATCGTTTAAGGGGATATCAATCCGCCCTTGGAAACGCAGTTCGCGGTTCCAATCGGTTTCTCCATGGCGAATCAATAAAAAGTCGGTCATTTTTTTGCAGATGCGTTGGCGGCTTTTAAGACCATCAGTTTTTGATAGACAGCAGGCGACACCAAGTTATTGCCATCGCCTTCGCCGCCGAGCAATGTAATTTCTCGCACAAATGTGCTCGAGATAAATTGATACGGAGCGCTTGGCGTTAGAAAGACAGTCTCTACATCGGGCATCAATTGGCGGTTCATGCCTGCGAGTTGGAATTCGTAATCGAAGTCGGTGCCAATGCGCACGCCACGTACCATCACTTTGACATGCTGTTCTCTCACAAAGTCGCGCATCAATCCATCAAACGGCATCACTTTGACTTTTTTATTGTTTTTCAATACCTCGCGCGCCATAGATAAACGGTCATCTAAAGAAAACAATGTTTTTTTATGGTGCGCAGCGGCTACTGCAACTATGACCGTGTCGAATAATTTGGAGGCACGCGCGACGATGTCTTCATGCCCCAAGGTTACGGGGTCAAAAGTGCCTGGGTAAATGGCAATCACGGGTTCAGACATAGTGGCTCCTGAAATTTTTGATCTGCATGCAAGGGATTATGCAATCCGTTGCAACAAGTGGGCATGTACGTTACCTGCCTTCAAATAACGATACGTTTGCAAGCCAAGGACTGATAACTCGGCGTCATCCCATTTTTTTGGGGCTTCCAAATAGATCCAGCCATCCGATTTGATGCTTTGGGCAGCAGCTTTTATTGCAGGCTCAAACAATTGACTTTCAAAAGGCGGATCGATGAAAACAAGATCCCAACTTTGGGGTGCTTGTCTGGCAAGCCAAGAAACTCCATCGGTTCGCTGAGCATGCACCGCAGATGCTTTTAGGCGATCAATATGCGCTTGAAGTTGCTCTACCAACACCGCATCTTGCTCGCAGAGTTGCACCACACTGGCTTCGCGTGATGCTGCTTCTAGCCCCAATGCGCCAGTGCCCGCAAAAATATCGGCACATTTCCAACCGAGCAACGATTGCCCTAACCAATTGAACAAAGTCTCGCGCACGCGATCGGGCGTAGGGCGCAAGCCAGTTTTGTTTGCCACGGGTAATTTGGTGCGTCGCCATTGCCCGCCAATGATGCGAACTTCACCAGCGCCCTTGTGCACAGGTGCAGGCTTATCTTTGGTAGAAGTTGGACGCGTAAACGGTTTCATAGAATGCTTGATTCTAGAAACCCCTGCACATGTTTAGTTTTTTTAAGAAAAAATCTCCGCAAGAGCCCATAAAGGCTGAGTTCAACCAAGCACCCGCTCAGACGCGCCAGAGTTGGATACAACGCTTGGGCAAAGGCCTACAAAGAACTGGCCAAAGCATTAGCAGCGTGTTTACTGGAACGCGTATTGACGACGCGCTGTATGAAGAGCTTGAAACAGCGTTGCTAATGGCAGACACCGGCGTAGCCGCCACCGAATATCTGCTGAAAGACTTAAAGCAGCGCGTGAAAGACGCTTCGACTACCGAGCCAGCCGCTGTCAAAGCGCTGTTGGCGCAAGCCATCACCGAATTGCTCGCCCCGTTACAAAAAACACTGACCGTTGGTGAGCACACCCCAACCGTGATCATGGTGGCAGGCGTCAATGGCGCCGGAAAAACCACGTCCATAGGCAAACTCACCCGCCATTTGAGCGAGAGCGGTGCTTCGGTCTTGCTCGCTGCGGCTGATACGTTTCGTGCAGCAGCCAAAGAACAATTAGGCGTATGGGCCACGCGAAATTCTGTCGATATCGTCTCCCAAGCAGGGGGCGACCCAGCGGCTGTCAGTTTTGACGCTGTTTCTGCTGGCAAGGCCCGCGGCAAAGATGTGGTGTTGGTAGACACCGCCGGTCGGCTACCAACCCAACTCCACCTGATGGAAGAACTGAAAAAGATCAAGCGCGTCGTCCAAAAGGCAGATCCGACCGCGCCACATGAAGTACTTCTTGTCATCGACGGGAACACTGGGCAAAACGCACTAGCGCAAGTCAAGGCCTTTGACGAAGCCTTGGGCCTCACCGGCTTGGTAGTTACCAAATTGGACGGAACAGCAAAAGGCGGGGTTTTGGCCGCCATTGCCCTGTGGGGGCAGTCTCGCGTCGCAACTGGTGGGAGTGTGGTGCCGGTTTATTTCATTGGCGTGGGCGAAGCCGTGGAAGACTTGGAGACGTTTAATGCCCAAGAATTTGCAGAAGCTTTGTTGCAGTGATGCCTTATTTCTGCTGCTCACAGGCCTGTTAAGCTCCCAAAAAACAAAGTTGGCACTCTTGGCTACAGAGTGCTAAAATTGCGATAAGTACCCGAAAGGACTACAAATGACTACTTTATCAAGTTCCACACTGGCTGTTGCCAACCCTTGGGCTCTGGTCCCCTCGCTTGGCAATTTAGACGCATACATCTCTGCGGTTAACCGTATGCCCATGCTCACCTTAGAGCAGGAGCAGGAGTTCGCGCGGAAACTAAGAAACGAGAATGATCTTGAGGCTGCCGGTAAGTTAGTGCTTTCTCACTTACGTTTGGTGGTATCGATTTCGCGCCAATATTTGGGCTATGGTTTACCCCACGGCGACCTGATCCAAGAAGGCAATATTGGCCTGATGAAGGCCGTCAAACGCTTTGACCCCGACCAAGGCGTGCGTTTGGTTAGTTACGCCATGCACTGGATCAAAGCCGAAATTCACGAGTACATCTTGAAAAACTGGCGCATGGTCAAAGTGGCCACCACCAAAGCCCAACGTAAACTGTTCTTCAATTTGCGTTCGATGAAGCAAGGCTTCAAAGCCGACGCAGATGCCAGCGATTCCGATATGCACCGCAGCACGCTCAACCCGCAAGAGGTCGATGCCGTTGCCAAGCAACTCAAGGTCAAACCCGAAGAAGTGCTGGAGATGGAAATGCGTATGTCTGGCGGCGACGTGTTGCTCGACCCCGCACCCAATGACGAAGGCGAAGAGGCGTTTGGCCCTATCGCTTACTTAAGCGACGTCAACCACGAACCCACCGTCATGATGGCGGCGCACCAGCGCGATGTTTTGGCATCTGACGGTATTGCTGCCGCTTTAGAAGTGCTAGATGAACGCAGCCGTCGCGTGGTTGAAGAACGCTGGCTCAAAGTGCAAGACGATGGCTCAGGCGGTATGACGCTGCATGAACTAGCAGCCGAGTATGGCGTGAGCGCAGAGCGTATCCGTCAAATTGAAGTTGCCGCCATGAAAAAAATGAGGGCAGCTTTGGCCGAATACGCTTAAGGCTTTAGCAACATAGTGACGTCTTGCGCAATCGCTTGCGCACCACTGCCGTAGCGGCTAAATAAACGCACTTGGCCTTGGCCATCAAAGATATAACTTCCAGCGGAATGTTCCATGGTGTAACTCGTGGGGGTTTTGCCATCGACCTTCTTGTAGTAAATCTTGAATTCTTTGGCTACTTCTACAAGCTGCTCAGGTGTGGGGATTAAGGCCACAAAACTCGAATCAAAGTTGGTGACGTAGGCATTGAGCAACTCGGCCGTATCGCGCGCTGGATCTAACGTGATGAACACGGCTTGCAACTTATCGCCCTTGGCACCTAATAAACGTTTGACCTCTACCAATTCAGTCATCGTGGTGGGGCACACATCGGGGCATTGGGTGTACCCAAAGAAAACCACCACTACTTTGCCTTTGAAGTCTGTTAACTTGCGCTCTTGGCCAGTGTGGTCTTTGAGGGAAAAACCCTTCGCGTAGTTGGCACCCGTGACATCGATGGCATTGAATTTTGGTTTGTCTGGGCTACAGGCACTGACCAAAGCAAAAGCACAGAAAGCAACTCCAAGCGCTGCGCTAACCACAGAACGGCGTTCAAGATGGATGTTCATAAATAGTGGTCTATCAACAAGGCAGCAAACAAGATACTCAAGTGGATGAGCGAGAAACGAAATGTTTTGCGCGCCAGTGCGTCTGAATAGTTGCGCCACAAAGCCCAACCATACCCGCAAAAACCAATACTCAAAATAACAGCGACCACCAAATAGAACCAACCGCTCATGCGATACACAAAAGGCATCAAACAAGCTGCTAACAACACGATGGTGTAGAGCAATATCTGCAAGCGTGTAAATTCATTGCCGTGCGTAACAGGCAACATGGGCAAGCCTGATTTGCGGTAATCTTCTACGCGGTAAAGCGCAAGGGCCCAAAAATGCGGTGGCGTCCACAAGAAAATAATCAAGAACAAAATCAGTGCTTCTGGCCCAACATCGCCAGTCATCGCAGCCCAACCCAGTACAGGTGGCATGGCGCCTGAAGCACCACCAATCACAATGTTTTGCGGTGTCAAGGGTTTGAGGATGACGGTGTAGACCACTGCATAGCCCACAAAGGTCGCGAAGGTCAACCACATGGTGAGTGGATTGACCCACACATATAAGAGCCAAGAACCAAATGCGCACATCAGTCCTGAAAAAACCAAAGTCTCAGTGTCAGACAACTCGCCTTTTGCAGTGGGTCGCCATGCGGTGCGTTTCATGACAGCGTCGATTTTCTTTTCCACAATGCAATTGAAGGCGGCGGCAGCTCCCGCTACGAACCAAATGCCCATACAAGACCATAAACCCAATTTCACTTCGTCCCAGGTAGGCACACCTGGTACAGCCAGCACCATGCCTATCAAAGCGCAGAAAACGATCAATTGGATGACGCGCGGCTTGGTAAGCGCATTGAATTGACGCAAACGGGTCATCAGAGAGAAGTTGTCGGTCATACAGTTTTCAGTTTACGCGCTATGCACAGCAACCACACCATGGTGATGAAGAGAGCTGCAGCACCACCTGTATGGAGAACCGCGGCGATCAAAGGCCAATCCAATACAACATTGGAAAGTCCTGTTAAAAGTTGCAACAGCAACAAAGCGCCCAAGACTTTTGCGATTCGCTCAGCATGTTTCACAGAAAGTAGTTTCCAAGCCAGAGAACCTAAGGCTATAAAAACGATATAAGCACTTAAACGATGCACATAGTGAATGGCGGTCAATGCTTCAAAGGTCAGGGCCTCTCCCATCGCATTGAGCCCTAAGGGACGCCAAATAGTGAAGCCATTCCAAAAATCCATCAAAGGCCACCAACTGTCTTGGCAGTGCGGAAAGGTGTTGCACGCCAAAACCGCGTAATTGGTACTCACCCATCCACCAGAAAGAACTTGCAACAACAGCAAAGCAGCACAAACCCATGCACTGCCATAAAGTCTCGAAGAGATTTCAATCGGCGCAACTTGACGCTGCTGATAAATTTGTATGGTCAACAAGGCCAGCAGCACCAAACCACCGAGTAAATGCAAGGTAACGATTGCCGGGAATAACTTCATCGTGACAGTGAGCGCGCCAAATGCACCTTGCACACACACCCAGAGCAAAGTGAGGGTTGGTAATTTGGTGTTAGAACCTTGCGACCGCTGCGACCACGCAAACCATGCCAAGGTCAATATACAGCCACCTACCCCCATGGCCATATAGCGGTGCACCATTTCTATCCAAGCTTTTTGATGCGTCACGGGGCCTGTTGGCATGGCAGTTTGTGCTGCGTCTATAGCGCTGACTGCACCGACTGGGCTTGCAAATCCATAACACCCGGGCCAATCAGGGCAACCTAAACCTGAATCTGTCAAACGCGTAAAGGCACCAAACAACACCAAATCGAACGTGATGAAAAGGGTTAATTGCGTGAACCACACCACACGTTGTGAAGTGGACGCAGAAGGCTGACGCAACCACATCCATCCCAAAGGGACGGACGCCACCAAGGCACCCACAATTAGCAAGTGCAGTGTCGGTGCAAAGTTATAGAGCGTATTCATCGGCCGGGTAAGTCCCATGACGCAGAGGCGCGCAACAAACGCTCCATGTCTCGCTTGGCTTTTAAAGCCCCTTCGCTGTTGAGTGGCGCGGGGAAACGCATCATCCATTCGCCCATAGGGTCGACCATATACAAATGGTCTTCTAACTTCTTGCTGGCTTCTGGTTGTAACCACTGGGCAACGGCCTTGGGATCTACGCGCAGAACTGTGGCTTCTTCTAATGCTGGTAGCAGCGTAGCTGGTACGGGAGCTTTGTCATTGACTAACCATACCCACTCGGTGCGTGGACGCTCTTTACCCAGGCCCACCAAAATTTGCCGCTGCAAATACAAGTGTTGCTGGCAGGATGCATCACACGCGGCCCCTGCAACACTGACCAGTAACCATTGGCCTTTGAGTTCTGTGATCGCCATCTTGGTTCCATCCAAGCGCTCGACTTGTATCGCCGGTATGGCACGCGTAGGTTGAATCAATTCACCAAAGCTGCGACGCGCCTCTGGGCGCACCCAGTAGTAAGTGATGTATGAAGCAACGACAGGTGCCGCACAAGCTAATAAGACCAGCAACATGTTGAAGCGTCCCATGCTGGTGCGCTTGGCGTCAGCATGGGCCACCTCTACAGGCAACGGCAAGTCATAGACGGTCATGCCCAGCGGGTGCGAAGTGTCGGGTGTTTGTTTATCTTGCATGGCGATAAGGCTTTATCCATTGGTACCAAAAATACAGCAATAACTGCACAACAGCTAATGCAAACCACTGAAAGGCATAGCCCCAATGTTTTTCAACGCCAGCAGTGATTTCTGGCCAATTGCGTAACAACCCATCTGTATCGGCATCGGTTTGTAAAACAGTGCCTACTAGTGAGATGCCAATTTCATTGCTGAACGCAGCGAGATGAAGATTTTGCCTAATCGGCAATTGCCTTGTGGCCTGTCCTGTTGTTGCATCTACTGCTTCACCCAAACCCATCACCTCGGATGGAGCGGCAGCAACACGACCATTCACATGCACTAGGCCCTGAGGCGTATCGATAGGAGCTAACAAAGTGCGGTCTTGTTGGTGGCGCGGTATCCATCCGCGCTGCACCAAGACGCTTGTGGTTGCATCCAATTGCAAAGGGGTCAACACAATAAATCCTGAGCGTCCTTGCATGGGTCGATTTTCGAGGTACACCGTGTACTGCGGCAACCAATGGCCTTCAAGGCTCAACGGTTGGTGCACTTGGGTCAACAGACGCTTATCTTTTAAAACAGCAACAGTGTCTATCGCCGGTTGTTCCTGTAGCGCAAGGATGGCTGCATGCAGCGCCTCTTTTTCGTGACCGCGTGACAACTGCCATACCCCCAAACGCACAGTCAAAGCCACACCCAATACAGTGGCCATCGTAGCCACCAGAAAAGAGCGCTGTCGCTGGGCAGAGATAATGGCGTTTATGAAATTCATAGTTGCACTTGCATTTTTAGCCATCTTGGGCAGTTTGGCCTCTGCGCTCATATTCATGATGCGCTCGGGTCCGAGTGATCAACCCAAATCCAAAAACATGGTCAAGGCCTTGGGGCTCAGGGTCGGCATCTCGATCTTTCTATTTATCTGTGTGCTGATTGGCTGGCAACTTGGCTACATACAACCGACTGGAATTACTGCAGGTCAATAAACATTTTTGAAGGAGCCTAAAAGGTTTCTGCAAAAGCAAAGGCCGCACATGCGGCCTTTGTTCGTTTAACTAGCGCGTGAATTACAACCAGTACACCAAGATGTAGAGGCCCAACCACACCACGTCCACAAAGTGCCAATACCAAGCAGCACCTTCGAAACCGAAGTGCTTGTCTGCAGTGAAGTGGCCTTTTTGCAAACGCAAGGTAATGACTAACAACATCAACATACCCAAGAACACATGGAAACCGTGGAAACCTGTGAGCATGAAGAAAGTAGAACCATACACGCCTGAACTGAGTTTGAGGTTCATCTCGCTGTAGGCATGGCTGTATTCGTAAGCTTGAACGCTTAAGAAAATAACACCTAACAATACTGTTAGCCACATGAACTTGATGGTGGTGTCACGCTTGTTTTCAATCAAAGCATGGTGGGCAATAGTCAATGTCACACCAGAACTCAGCAACAAAGCGGTGTTGATAGTGGGTAACCAGAAGGGTGTCATCACCTGGAAGGGCTCGATGATGCCGGCAGGTGAAGCAGTAGCGCCGGCGACAACAGAGGGCCAAGCCGCCTTAAAACCAGGCCAAAGCAACGAATTTTCTAAATTGCCAAGTTCGGGCACCGAATGCACACGCGCCCACCACAATGCAGAGAAGAATGCGCCAAAGAACATCACCTCAGAGAAGATGAACCAACTCATGCTCCAACGGAAAGACAGATCAACCTTATGACCGAACTGGCCTGATTCGCTCTCAGCAATCGTTTCGCCAAACCATTGGTACAGCACAAACAACCAAAATGCCAAACCAAAGAGCAAGGAGTACTTGCCCCAGTCAGCACCGTTGACCCATTGGCCAGCGCCCAAGATGACAAAGAACAAACCCAAGGCAGCCATCGCAGGGTGGCGCGAGGGTGCTGGCACGTAGTAGTAAGGCGTGGTGCCGTGTGAGGTGCTACTCATTTTTCTTCCTTCTTTACTTTGCAACGACCCAGTTGACCAAAAGAATCAACCCGGCCACAAACAAAAAACAAGCCACAAGACCAACGCCAAGCACGTGCAGAGGCGATATTTTTGCGACATCTTCTTGGAATTCACTGCTTTTGCGAATTCCTAAAAACGACCATGCGACGGCAACCACCGAGCGCTTCAAAGATTGGAGCTTGCTCACGCGCCAGCCCCCATTTTTGTATCGGCTGGTAAAGCCGCAACAGGGGCAGCAGGTGTTTTAGAACCCACTTCAAAAAATGTGTAAGACAAGGTGATGGTCGACACATCTTTCGACAATTTCGGATCGATCACAAACACCACAGGCCATTGTTTTTTCTCGCCAGGCGCCAAGGTGTATTGGTTGAAACAGAAACACTCCACTTTGTTGAAATGCGCCGCCGCCTGGCGTGGTGCATAGCTTGGAATGGCTTGCGCAGACATGACACGGTTTTGTACGTTTTGAAACTCGTACATCACCGTCATCATTTCACCTGGGTGCACTTGCATTGAGGACTGGGCGGGCTTGAACATCCAAGGGCCGCGCGCATTGGCGTCGAATTCCACCGTGATGGTGCGACTGGTATCTATCTGGGTGTTGGTAGGTTTTGCGCGGGCACTGCCTGTACCGAACACTTCACGCTCTCCCAAGGCCAAAATATTAACGCCCGTAAATTCACAAATCGCACGGTACATCGGCACCAAGGCATAACCAAAGGCAAACATGCCAACGGCTACCACGATTAGCTTTTTCAGCATCACCAAATTTTGGCGGATGGGAACCATACGATCAGTGATTCAACAACATGACTTTGGCAAAAAAGCCAATGAAAAAAATCGCTGCAACAGAGGCCAGAATCAGCCCGAGCCGCAGGTTTTGCTTACGTTGTTCTGGCGTCATCGCAATTAGCCGATCACACGGGTTGCTGTGGCGTCGAGCTTAGGAGGTGTCTCGAAAGTATGGAAAGGCGCAGGAGATGGAACTTCCCACTCCAAGCCTTCAGCAGCTTCCCAAGGTTTGGCAGCAGCTTTTTCACCATGGCCGCGCATCGCGGGCAAGATGATGAACAAGAAGAAATACACCTGAGCAAATCCAAAGAAGAATGCACCCACTGAAGCAATCATGTTGAAGTCGGTGAACTGCATGGGGTAGTCTGCGTAGCGACGAGGCATACCAGCTAATCCCAAGAAGTGCATGGGGAAGAAGGTCACGTTGAACGCAATCAATGTCCACCAGAAATGGATCTTGCCGCGTGTTTCGTTGTACATCACACCAGTCCACTTGGGGCACCAGAAGTAGAAGCCTGCAAACATGGCAAACAAAGAGCCCGCCACCAACACGTAGTGGAAATGGGCTACCACGTAGTAGGTGTCTTGCACTTGTGTATCGATAGGCGCCAAAGACAAAATGAGTCCCGTAAATCCACCCATGGTGAAGACAAAGATAAAGCCCACAGCAAACAACATGGGGGTCTCAAATGTCATAGAGCCTTTCCACATGGTGGCGATCCAGTTGAAGACCTTCACGCCAGTAGGCACAGAGATCAACATCGTGGAATACATGAAAAACAGCTGACCTGTGACAGGCATGCCAGTGGCATACATGTGGTGGGCCCAGACGATGAACGACAAAATCGCGATCGACGATGTGGCATACACCATCGAGGCATAGCCAAATAATTTCTTACGCGCAAACGCAGGAACGATATGGCTGATGATGCCGAAAGCCGGCAAGATCATGATGTACACCTCTGGGTGTCCGAAGAACCAGAAGATGTGTTGGTACATGACGGGGTCACCACCGCCAGCAGGGTTAAAGAAAGTGGTGCCGAAATGGCGGTCGGTCAACGTCATGGTGATTGCACCGGCCAACACTGGCATCACAGCGATCAACAAATAAGCCGTGATCAACCAAGTCCAAACAAACATCGGCATTTTCATCAAGGTCATGCCTGGTGCGCGCATATTGAGAATGGTCACGATGATGTTGATAGAACCCATGATGGACGAAGCACCCAACAAGTGCAGCGCAAAAATTCCAGAGTCCATCGAAGGGCCCATTTGCAATGTCAAAGGCGCATAGAGCGTCCAGCCAGCAGCAGGAGCGCCACCAGGTTGGAAGAACGAAGTGCTCAACATCACAGCCGCAGGAATCATCAACCAGAAGCTGAAGTTGTTCATACGGGCAAAGGCCATGTCTGCTGCGCCGATTTGCAAAGGAATCATCCAATTCGCAAAACCCACAAAGGCCGGCATGATGGCGCCGAACACCATGATCAAACCATGCATGGTGGTGAGTTGGTTAAACAACTCAGGGTTGACCAATTGCAAGCCAGGTTGGAACAACTCAGCGCGGATTAACAGAGCCAAGATGCCACCAATGATCAACATGGTGAAAGCGAAAAGAAGATACAAAGTACCGATGTCTTTGTGGTTGGTAGCAAATACCCAACGTTGCCATCCGTGTGGGGCACCGTGGTGGTCGTCGTGGCCATGTACGTGGCCGTGAGGATCTAGAACTGCGCTCATGGTGTGTTCCTATTCAACGTTTGCGATTAACGGGCGGCCTTGACTTCGGCGGGCTGCACCAGCTGGCCGGTCTTGTTGGACCAATTATTTTTGGTGTAGCTGATCACTGCAGCAATGTCGGTGTCGCTCAGTTGCTTCCATGCAGGCATGGCGTTATTTTGGCCATTGAGCAAGACATGGATTTGTTTGCCAGCGTCAGAGTTCAACACCACAGCAGAACCATCCAAGGCCTTGATAGCCCCGCCGCCTTTGCCGCTGGGCTGGTGGCAGGCAACGCAATTGGCGGCATAGACTTTTTCACCACGTTGCAAGATCTCAGGCAGGGTCCACACTTTAGAAGGGTCGTCCATCTTGGCGGCCATCTTCTTTTGCTCGACGGCCACCCATGCGGCGTAATCTTCAGCGCTAACCACTTTGACGTGTATCGGCATGTAGGCGTGCTCTTTGCCGCACAACTCTTGGCATTGGCCGTGGAAATCACCAACCGTTTCTGCACGGAACCAGGTGTCACGCACGAAGCCTGGAATGGCATCTTGCTTAACACCTAGGGAGGGGACAGCAAAAGCGTGAATCACATCATTGGCAGTTGTGATGATGCGGATTTTTTTGTTGACTGGCACAACCATTGGGTGATCGACCTTGAGCAAGTAGTCATCAACGTCAACGCCTTTGGCGCCGTTGTTAGACATATTGCGTTGCTCATTGTCTAAGGTCGAAATAATTGAAATACCCTCACCCTCGCCCTTGATGTAGTCATAACCCCATTTCCACTGCTGGCCAGTAGCTTTGATGGTTAGGTCTGCATTGGAAGTGTCTTTTTGGGCAACCACAGCTTTGGTAGCAGGCAAAGCCATCAAAATCACGATGATGAATGGGATGACAGTCCAAGCAATTTCAACTTTGACCGACTCGTGAAAGCTTGCGGGCTTGTGTCCAACTGACTTGCGGTGCTTCCAAATGGAATAAAACATTACGCCGAAAACAGCCACAAAAATAACTGTACAGATAATCAGCATGAACCAGTGCAGCCAGCCTTGTTCTTGGGCGATCTTGGTCGCACCAGGCTGTAAATTGAGTTGCCAATTGGCTGGGCCGCCAGGAAGGTCGTTCACCGCCCAAGCCGCTGTACTCGCCCAGGTGGAAACGAACAGCAAAGCCGAAGCCAACTTCTGGAAAAGATTGTTCTTCATCACTTTTGAATGCCTTAATTGATTAGCCTGCAGGAGAGCGACCCTAGGGTTCGCCCTAATTAAATTCACAGTCCGTCATTCTAGCCTCGTATTCCCGCTAGATTTGCTCAGCAAGGTCTTCATCTGCGCCAAGGTGACTGAGGATTGGTCAGCCAACCGCACCCTTGGCAGAGGCTTGAGGGCGTGCCCATAGATAACTTCAACCGTGAGCACCAATCGTCCTTGGTGGTCAGGCTTGGCCAAAGCCAATAAAGCGTTCTCTAGGTTTTGCCGCCAACCCCGACCGCGTAAATTTTGATGGCGCTGGTGGTGCAAGTTACGCCCCAGAAGGCGTAAGTCTTTCAGTAAATCTGAGGGCGTTGCATAAGTGAGCGTGATGCGCTCCATGTCCATCACGGGTTCTGCAAAGCCGGCTTGCACCAACATATCGCCCCAATCGTGCATGTCTGTAAAGGCATGCGAGGGGTCGCCCCACCCCATCTCTTGGTAAATCGGTTGGAGTTCTCGCAGGGTATCTGGCCCTAGGCTCGAGAACATCAAAAACCCATCGGTCGCCAGCAAGCTATGCCAAGTGAGTAACAAAGACTGTGGCGCCACCGCCGTGTGCAAAGCCATATTAGCCCAGACCATATCGGCAACTTCTTTTTGAGGCAAGCCCTTTGTGAGGCTTGCGACAGAAACCGCCTGGCGCTTCCACACTTTCCACCAAGGATTTGTAAGTGCAACTTTCGCTTTTTGTGAGCGCAACTCGGAAGTCTCGAGAGCCAAACAGTTAGCCTTGGGATACCGCGCTCGCACTGCCGCATGGGTTTGTAATCCGCCATTCACTGGCGCCCAATCGACCCATTGTTTGGGCTGCAAGCGAATCCACTGCAACCGCTCTTTCATGCGCCTTCCAATTTCTTCATGCAACCACGGTGTTTCCGGGTGGTTTAACTGTGACCAACGCTCGCTGGCGATAGGGTCTATGGTGGGTACAAGGTCTACAGAGGTGGCTTCTGACATGGCAAGTCAGTATAGATTCCATGTTTGACAGTCGGTTTGAATGGCCTGCTTGGATGCAGCGCTTACGCTTGCCCAGCATTTGCCATATTTGCGAGGCTTGGCCCAGTTCTGCTTTGTGCGATGCGTGCGTGCATCAATTTGGCCAACCTATTTCGCGTTGCCCTACCTGTGCCTTGCCTGCGTTTGGAAGCAGGTGTTTTCCTTGCCATTACGAACCCCCGCCGCTGGACAAATGCTTGACAGCGGTGACCTACGGTCACCCGTGGTCAGACTGCATCGCCAAATTCAAGTTCCATGGCGATGTAGGTCTAGCCCGCCAACTTGCGCAGTTGATGCGCAATGCGCCTTGGGTAGAGCCTGCTTTAGAAATGGCCGACAGCGTGATCGCCATGCCCTTGTCTGCCTCACGGCTGCGCGAGCGTGGCTTCAACCAAGCTTATGAATTAGCCAAACACTTGGAACCACAAAAAGCAGATGGCAGGTCTCTTTTGCGCTTAGAGCATTCCGTCCACCAAGTGGGGGCAACCCGCGCAGAGCGTTTGGCGCAAGCAAGTAACACCTTCTGGGTCGACCCGATGCGCTTACCAACTCTCAAAGGAAAACGCGTGGTGTTACTCGACGATGTCATGACTACAGGCGCCACCTTATTTGAAGCCGCCCGCACCTTGCGCAAAGCAGGAGTTACGCATATCTCAGGCTTGGTGTTTGCGCGGGTTCAACTAACGGAAACGTGAGTCGCGCGAGAATGCGTCTATGTTTCATATAGTGCTGGTGCATCCAGAAATTCCACCCAACACTGGCAACGTTATCCGCCTAGCGGCTAACACCGGTTGCAGTTTGCATTTGATCGAGCCACTGGGTTTTTCGATGGAAGACAAGCACATGCGCCGTGCTGGGCTTGACTACCACGAGTATGCGCATGTGGCGCGTTATCCAAGTTGGCAAGATTTCTTGGCTACTGCAAAACCAACGGCTGAGCGCATGTTTGCCCTAACGACCAAAGGCTCGCATACCGCGCACGACGCGCAATTCCAAGAAGGGGACTGGCTAGTATTTGGTTCTGAAACCGCGGGCTTGCCTCCAGCGATTCGCGAAAGCTTTCCAACAGAACAACGCCTGCGTTTACCCATGCTCGAGGGGCAACGCAGTTTGAATTTATCGAATTCCGTGGCGGTAATTGTTTACGAAGCTTGGCGCCAAAACGGCTTTAGGCATAAAGCCTAGTCACAGTTTCGGCCACGCACACGGGCTTGTCGCGGCCCTCGCGCTCCACGGTGACGCTCCACACCAGCTGCATGCCGTTGTTGTCGACGGGATCACAGGATTTCAAAGACATCTTGGCCCGCAAGCGCGAACCCACCAATACGGGGGCGGTAAAGCGCACTTTATTCACGCCGTAATTGATGCCCATTTTTTGGTCTTGGACTTTGAATGCTTTGGCAAAAAACTGCGGCATCAAAGACAGCGTCAAAAACCCATGAGCGATCGTCGTTCCAAACGGACCTGCTTTGGCGCGCTCAGGGTCAATATGGATCCACTGGTGGTCGCCAGTGGCATCGGCAAATTGGTTCACATTTTCTTGGGTGACGGTGATCCATTCGCTGGCAACTTCGCCTTGGCCTACGAACTGGGTAACGCTTTGGAGTGTTTCAAAAATTTTCATAGAGACACTTTAGCGAATAAACCCTCCTCTACACTTGGGGGTTATCTCTAACCCGTTGATCTTCCCCCATGAGCGCTTTCCAAGAAGAAGAAGTTTTGTCCGTTCACCATTGGACCGACCGCCTGTTTAGTTTCACGACCACCCGCGACCAAGCCCTGCGGTTCTCGAACGGCCACTTCACCATGATCGGGCTGCGGGTGAATGAGAAGCCTCTGTTGCGCGCTTACAGCATCGTCAGCGCCAATTACGAAGAACATTTGGAGTTTCTGAGCATCAAGGTGCAAGACGGTCCACTCACCTCACGACTGCAACATATCAAAGTAGGCGACAAGATCATCGTCGGCCGCAAGCCTACGGGCACATTGCTGATCGACTACCTCTTGCCAGGCAAAAATCTGTATTTACTTTCCACCGGAACCGGCATGGCGCCTTTCCTGAGCGTGATCCGCGACCCTGAAACCTACGAGCGTTTCGAGAAAGTCATCTTGGTTCATGGTGTGCGCGAAGTCAAAGAACTGGCCTACCACGACTACCTCACCCAAGAATTGCCCAATCACGAGTTTTTGGGCGAGATGGTGCGTGAGCAGTTCTTGTATTACCCCACCGTGACCCGCGAGCCTTTTAAAAACCAAGGCCGTTTGACCGACGCAATTGAAAGCGGCAAGTTGTTCGCCGATTTAGACCTACCCGCATTCGACGCCGGCCGCGACCGCGTGATGATTTGTGGCAGCCCACAAATGTTGAAAGATCTCAAGCGCATGCTCGAAGCCCGTCATTTCAAAGAAGGCAATACGACAACGCCTGGTGATTTTGTGATTGAACGCGCTTTTGCGGATCAGTAATCGCGTAGCGCTAAGTTAAGCAATTACTACCCCACTTGGGGCAGTTAATTTGCGCAAAAGCAGCTTATGTCGAAGCGCTCTAAACGGCTATCGGCAATCCCACAAGTTTCGCAAGTTCTTCGCGCGATAAGCCCTCCACCGAATCGATCAAACGCAAACCCTGCGCTGTGATTTCTAGAGTGGCCAAGTCGGTATAGATGCGCTTCACACAAGCCAAGCCCGTGATCGGATAAGTGCAAGCAGGAACAATCTTGCTCAGTCCTTGCTTGGTGAGCAAATCCATCATCACCCAAGTTTGTTTGGCACCAATCGCCAAATCCATCGCACCACCCACCGCAGGAATGGCATCAGGTTCGCCGGTGTGCCAGTTGGCCAAGTCGCCTTTGACACTCACCTGAAACGCACCCAACACACATATATCTAGGTGCCCGCCTCGCATCATGGCGAAGCTGTCGTTGTGGTGCACGTAGGCGCCGCCTTGCAACAAAGTGACAGGCTGTTTGCCCGCATTGATCAAATCGAAATCTTCGTCTTCAGCTGCAGGCGCGGGGCCCATGCCCAAGATGCCGTTTTCGCTGTGCAAGATGATCTCTAAGCCTTTGGGCAAGTGGTTCGCCACTTGGGTCGGCATGCCGATACCCAAGTTGACATACACACCTTCAGGAATGTCTTGCGCCACGCGCGCGGCGACTTGGTCTTTGGTTTTACGTTGGTAGGCCATAGGGTGGTTCTTTTTCTCAGGCCTGTTTTTTAAAGCCACCACCCACCGTGGCGGTGCGGGGAATTTGCACAATGCTGTGCACAAAAATGCTGGGCGTCACGATGGTCTCTGGGTCTAAGGTACCCAATGGCACGACTTCATGCACAGACGCCACCGTGCGCTTAGCTGCCATCGCCATCACGGGGCCAAAGTTGCGGGCTGATTTGCGATATGTCAGATTGCCCCAGCGGTCTCCGCATTCTGCTTTGATCAGAGCCAAATCGCCATAAATCGGGTGTTCGAGCACATACATGCGCCCATTGATTTCTCGCGTTTCTTTGAGCAAACCGTCTTTGTTTTTAGCGAGGTCTGTGCCGAAGCCAGTCGGCGTGAAGAACGCGCCAATTCCTGCACCTGCCGCGCGAATACGTTCGGATAAATTGCCCTGCGGAACAAGTTCCAGTTCGAGCTTGCCAGAGCGGTACAAACCGTCGAACACATAACTATCTGTCTGGCGGGGAAAGCTGCAAATTAGTTTGTCGACTCGGCCAGTTTTAAGAATGGCTGCTAAACCCGCATCGCCATTGCCCGCGTTGTTATTGACGAGCGTGAGATGGCGCGTTTGACTACCGTCCAACACCTCAAGCAAGCCGTCGATCAACTCGTCCGGGATACCCGCAGTGCCAAACCCGCCCACCATGATGGTCGCGCCGTCGTCGATTTTTCCGATGGCCTGCACCACCGTATCGGCTTGCTTGTTGATCATGGGTTTAAACGCGCTCGATGATCAAGGCGATGCCCTGGCCCACACCAATACACATGGTGCACAAGGCGTAACGGCCTTGGGTGCGATGCAGTTGGTACATCGCGGTGGTGATCAAACGTGCGCCACTAGCGCCTAAGGGGTGGCCCAAGGCGATCGCACCACCGTAGGGGTTGACGCGCGGGTCATCGTCTTGAAGCCCAAGTTGGCGCAACACTGCTATGCCTTGTGCGGCGAAAGCTTCGTTGAGTTCAATCACATCCATTTGCGCCAAGGTCAAGCCGGTCAACGCCAACACTTTTTGTGAAGCGGGCGCAGGGCCAATGCCCATGATGCGGGGTGGCACACCAGCAGTCGCCATACCCACAATACGCGCTTTGGGGGTCAAGCCTTGCTTGGCAGCAGTTTGTTCATTTGCCAAGATCAAAGCACAAGCCCCGTCGTTCACACCACTGGCGTTACCGGCGGTGACGGTGCCGTCTGGGCGCACCACGGGCTTGAGTTTGGCGAGTGACTCCATGCTGGTCGCACGTGGATGTTCGTCCACATTCACCACCACCGCATCGCCTTTTTTCTGGGGGATGGTGACGGGGCAAATTTCGGAATCGAAGTAACCTGCCTTTTGCGCAGCCACGGCCTTGGTTTGACTGGCCAACGCCATGCGGTCTTGGTCTTCGCGGTTGATTTTGAAATCGGCTGCAACGTTCTCAGCCGTTTCGGGCATCGAGTCGACGCCGTATTTTTCTTTCATCAATTTATTGATAAAGCGCCAGCCGATCGTCGTGTCATAGACCGTGTTACTGCGGCTAAATGCGCTCTCAGCCTTGGGCATGACAAACGGTGCGCGGCTCATGCTCTCGACGCCACCGGCAATCATCATGCTGGCTTCGCCCGCTTTGATCGCACGCGCGGCAGTGCCCACCGCATCCATACCAGAACCGCACAAACGGTTGATGGTGGCGCCAGGCAAATCCATGGGCAAACCAGCCAGCAAACTCGCCATGTGCGCTACGTTGCGGTTGTCTTCGCCTGCTTGGTTGACGCAACCGTAAATCAGGTCGGTCACGGCCATCCAATCGACCTTGGGGTTACGGGCCATCAAGGCTTGCAACGGAACGGCGGCCAAGTCATCGGTGCGGACTGAAGACAAAGCGCCGCCGTAGCGGCCAAAGGGTGTGCGGATAGCGTCGCAGATGAAGGCTTGGGTCATGATTTTCCTGTGGATCTTGTTTCTTCCCTAAATGTATCAATAGTTGTAGCTACCTATTAACACTCTTTAGTGCCACTGGCGACACCTGAGTGACAATGCCTCGCATGTTCCAACCCAGCCAAGCCGATGTGCGTAAATTCTTTTGTGCAGTCTTTGCCAAATGGCAAACCGCACAACCCATGGATGCGCTAGAAACCTTGGCCAGCCAATGGGTCGCCGAGCACCCCGAATACCACGCCGATTTCGCCAACGAAGCGGCGGCACTTGAAAAAATGTACGAGGTGGAAGACGGCAAGACAAACCCGTTTTTGCATTTGTCCATGCACTTGTCTGTCAGCGAGCAGTGCTCGATTGACCAACCGCGGGGCATTCGGCAAGCGGTGGAGTTGCTAACCGCCAGGCGCAACTCT
>Ga0304729_1000547_pt1 | contig 27512 bp, 37 predicted proteins | sample C_131016_MF_Meta_FD_190475 | JGI IMG/M metagenome (GOLD analysis project Ga0304729, IMG submission 190475) | Freshwater microbial communities from Lake Croche, Canada to study carbon cycling - C_131016_MF_MetaG (v2) (version 2) | ecosystem: Environmental > Aquatic > Freshwater > Lake | place... | reverse complement strand
GAGTGAAAAATGAAACAAGCATTGACACAAATGAAAGCAACCTGTTTTCACTTCGTGAATGGAGAAAAAAAGGTGGGCGCGCCAAACGCCCTGAGGGGCAACGTGTCCGGCCTGAGGGGCGACGTGAACGGCCTGTGGGGCGACGTGTCCGGCCTGTGGGGCGACGTTGATGATTGTGAATTAAATGATGCCGAACGCGAAAGTGGCGTTAACGTTTCAGACTTGATAGCTCCTCATGGCAAAAGAATCACCAACTACCCGATCTCTGGCGCTTCTGCGTGAGCAGGGTTACACCGTTGCGGTGGTGGAGAAATGGAACCCACACGCTAGGATACGACAAGACCTTTTTGGGTTTATCGACATCCTAGCTATCAAGCGCGGAGAGACTCTGGCAGTGCAAGCAACTGCTGCTGGCGTCTCTGCCCGTCTCAAGAAGATTAACGACAGCGAACTACTACCGAAAGTGAGGGAAGCAGGATGGACTATACAAATCTGGGGCTGGACAAAGTCAGCAAAGACTGGGAAGTATGTCCTGAGGATTATCGATATCTCTTGAGGGATGCTTACCAAGCAGGTTTTGAAGACGGTCTGGCATTTGCAGACAACAAGATTCTTACGCTTGAGGCTCCGTCCAGTCCAGACTGAATGGTGTTTGTAGGCTTTGCATCGGTAGACAGGCCAGAAAAGTATGTCCTGTTTCCCGATGTCTGCGAATAGACAGACATTTTATGCTTGCGCCTCTTTCCAGGATAAACGAGCCAAAACCGTAGGCGTAGCGGCGCTTACCACGTTGGTAGCACAAACATACAAAACGTCTGGGCCATCTGGGTAAACATTTGCCCCGGTGGTAGACACGTTTGCGCTTGTGCCGCCGCCCAAGATTGAATTTCCAATGTCACGCACTTGGCTCAAGTCCAAGGTGGTCTGACCGCTAGAGTTGGTGTAGAACGCAGCAACTGACTCTCCACCCTTCAGCGTGCCGCTGTTCAAAGTGTTCACGGCAATCTGTGCAAGTGAAGAGGTCACGGCATCAACACCCAGGGATATGGGTTTAGTCCAAGTTCCCCATGATCCGCCTGATGTGTAGCCATTCAGCACCAGAGTAATCAGCACCGTGTTGTTAGTCACAACCCCCAGTTCAATCAGTTGCAGCTGCATACGGTTAATGATTTCCTTGTCACCAAGCAAACCAGTTATTCCGTTGTCCACAGACGGGGCGATACGAATTGCCAACAGTGGGCAAACGGCTGTAATGCCCGTTAGCAACGTCACTGGTGCATTCGTGCCGTAGTTGAAAATCAGCGACTTGTCATCATCAAAACGTCCGTCCATGATGACAGACGAACCCCAGTGCGACAGTGTTGCCACCGTGTCAGGGCTTACGTACTCCACGGCAATAGGCGCGGTTGCGCTGTACGTAAAGGTTTGAGCAGAAGAACTCCCGCCAGTTTGCGCCCTAGAATTGATGGTTAATGTAGTTGCGGTCTTAGAGGAATACGAAATGTATTCGATTGAACCCGTCTGTCCAGCATTGACTATTTTGATTGTTCCTGTTGGCCCAAACCCACTAGTGTCTGCCACATTTATTGTTCCACCCGTAGTAGTTCCTGACGCCAAAGTAGCAATCAAATAAGTGGCTGCATTAAGACCAGAGCATTCATAGTGAGCAGCCATGTTCCCAGACCGCATATAGGCTTCAAACCGCTTATTGTTGTTGTCCTGCGCGTACACATAGGTGATTGCGCCATTCGAGGCGCGGAAGCCCCAACGAATCACGCCAGCTCCGTACCAAGAATAGTCGATGTACCACATCTGCATGCGGGTTAAATCAAGGTTGTAACCTGATGGGCCAGTGCCATCACAAGGATCAAACCACTGAGATTGAGGAACTCGCGTATCTATGGTTTTAGATGCAATTGCTCCAGCCAATGTGCTGCCACGGTACTCAGGGCTGATGTACAGAGAAATATTGCTGGCAACCGTTGTTACACGGTAAGACTGACCACGGATAACAATAAAGTCTCCTGGTTTTAATTGGGAGCTAAATTGAGTTCCAGTGCCTGTAACCGACGATGATCCTTGCGTGACAGAAACAGTGCCGCTGAGTTGATTGGTGCTAGTGCGCCATACGGCGTACAACGTCTGACCGTCGTATTCAAAAAACAATCCGTTTTGTTGGTCAAAGAATCCAATTTTTGTGCTAGACCCATACCACAAAGTAGGGCTAACTTTGATGGCAATACCGGTGGCTGTAGCTGTAGAAGGAACTGATGCAGTTACATAAGTGAACACCGTTGGAGAGCGAGTAACAGCAACCGTAAAGGTTCCGTTGTAAGCAGCTTGGTCAACACCACTTACTTGAATTACACAGCCAGCCGCCAAGTTGTGAGCGTAGCGAGTGGTCACCGTCACCGTTGTTCCGTTTGACGTTAACGACGTAACAAAGACGGTTGGTTTGAGTGAAGTGCCGGTAGAAAACTGGATGCCTTTACCGGATTGATAGCGAAAGTACCGGCGGGTCTGGCGAATCAATTGACTGTCTGGGACATTAGAGCCAGCAGAAAAGGCCACGCCACCGTCAAACGAACGAGTCTCCACATAGCCAGCGGGACGGGCATAAATCACGTTGGCTGCGGCAGAATTGGTGATTGCAGCAGCAGCGACAGTACCGTTAGAGTTTACAAATGTGAAGGTGTTGGCAGTGGGTACAGTCGTTACCACTTGAGCGCCGTTCACAATCGTGCCGGTGCTACTTGTGTTGGTGATGTATATCAACGAGTTGGCAGACAGGCCGTGAGGATTTGTTGTTGTCGCAGTTACGGTTGATGTGCCGTCTGTTGTAAATGCATTAGAGCCAACAGGGATGCCGCAGCTTGAATAAAAAACGCCAAGGTAGCAATAGGTAAGCGCAGCGTTGTACTGATTGCCGGTTGCAACCGCATTTGTGGTAATCACGGTCATGCTGTTAGTGCCGCCAGCCGCCGTATACCACCATCCATTAGCGTTGGAGTCGTTGCTGTTCTGAACGTAGATCAGCGAGTTGGCTGCAATCGTGAACGTACCGGCTATTGTCAGAGTGGTTGTGTCGTTACCCGTGACGCCAGTAATAATCAACGGAGACTGCGGTATGTAGTAGCAGCTTTGCCGATTGTTTTGCAGAGAAATAGTTTCCCACTTAGTAGGCTGTGTGCCGTATTCGAAATCGGTGTCAATCAAAGACTGAGGGGCTGAGATGCGCAGCTTGTCAACGGGGTCATAAGCACCAGACCGTTGAGACGCCAGGCTAAGGTTTTGAGTTTGCGCCTGATTGCCAGGAACTCCAGTAAAGCCAGATGCAATAGACATAAATTACCTCTTGGTGTGAGTGCGCTTAGTGCCGCCAGTCATGTAGAACGGCAGGGCGTCTTCAGATTGGGGGTGAGTAAATTTGCCAGCATCACCCGACACAACGTTTTGACCACGGCTAGGCATGGTGTCTTGCATGCTTTTACCCCAGCGGTACTGGAGCGTTCCCTCTACTGGGACTCGATCATCACCAGTGCGGCATGTTGCATCAAGACTCTTTACCATTTCTTTGGGAAGACATGGGCTTTGAAATAGCTTTGTCACGGTTACGCTCCTTGTAAAGTACAGGCAAAAATACACACGTTGAGAACCAGGCAAATGTCGCCAAGCGCAACCAGTCTGGATTGTTCATTATCCATGTTGCCAAGCAAAATGTCATTATCAAGCACGCAATTGTCAACAACCTATCGGTAATGACTGCTAACGCCAAAGACAACAACGCAGCGACTTTCTGTTCCATAGCTATCCCCTAAGTGAAAAACTAAATTATATCGCTATCACACATCATCATCTTCATCATCCATAAAGCCACTGCCCCAGGCATCATCTTGCAACTTCATCTTCAGCGCCTCTAGCTTGAGCGACCTGTCGATGATCTTCATCTTATCGGTCAGCGTGGCCTCTGCATCATTCATGGTTGTCGTCAGCAGAGTGGCTATCGCCTTCTCCAGTGCTGGGTCAATACCGGCTGTCTTTTTCTTGGACATGTTAATGTGTAAAGTAGTAAGCTGTTCCGCCGCCAACAGTGGTTGCCAGAGCCTTGTATGTCAAAGCTCTTCTTAGGCTCTTCTTTAAAGAATCAGCGTCCTTAAATTTTTGATAGGCGGCTTCTGCTTGTTGTATTTCTTGCAAAGATTTTTGATAGGCGTCTTGAGGAATTCTGTTATCTTCCGCCATTTTTCTCAAGAAATTTTTGCTTTGCAACAAAGAATCTTCACCAGACAAAGTCCCAAGATGAGTGTTAAAAGTCTCAAATTTAATGGCTGAATCTTTTGCTTTTTCAGCAGTTGTTGCTGCTTCTTTAGCAGATTGAGCAAGTTTTTTTTCTAAACTTGATTGTGTACCTAGAGCTTGTGCAAGACGACCAGTTGGGCCTGATGCTGCAACAGCACCTTGCTTTCCTAACAAAGACGCTGCTTTTTCTTCTGCTTGCTTTGTTTTTAAAACTTGGTTAGCTGGGCCTTTGAGTTCTGGAAACACCTCAAACAAACCTTGTTTTGTAAAGTCTTCCGCTTGCTTTGCGGTCATTTTTTCCATTTTTCCGCGAACAAGTCCGGCAATAGAATCAACAAGTTCTTTCGGTTTTCCACCAACTAAATCAAGCAGCCTACTAGCTCTTTCTTTACTTCCGTCCAAGTAATATTTGGCGGTTGCTGATTTGTCAGCAGAGTACAAAATTTCCTGTTCTGCCAATTTTTCTGCTTCTGTTAGTTGCCCTCCTCTACCGGCCAACGCTTTTGTAATTGGAGCAGATGTTTCTTGGTATTTTGACAAATACTCGCCAACGCCAGGTTCAAACTCTTTCATGGCGGCAGACAACTTTTTGGCTACATCTCCTCGCCTAGCTATGTCTAAAGCGGCAAATCCCGTGGCTTCAGCCAGATCTTTGTCGGTCAACATCCGACGCATAAATTCGGCTTGATCTAAAGTCAACGGTTCCTGCTTGGTTGTCTTTGCAGAGTAACCAGGAATAGATGCCTCTTTCAGTCTTTCAACGCGCAATTCTCCTTCTGACAAAGGAACTTCTTTGCCTTTCAAAGATTGAAGTCGTGCTTTTAACTGGCTTTGGTAAGGCTCTGTTGTTCGGTTGATCTGCGTCTCAAGATCGGCAAAAGCAGACTCTAACAATGGCGCTGATTTTTTGTCAGTAACGATAAATTGACCGTTGCTTTCTCTGCTTCTTGCTCTGTCAAATGCCGGATCTTTTGTTTCCGTAATGGCTGTTTTCTGCCTTACGTCTGTTAATTTTTTGACGTTGCTTTTTCCAAGCGGTTGAATTAAACCGCCAACGTCTTCTTCAGTTGCTACTTTGTTGCTAAGATTTCCCAAAGCATTTTCTGCTGCTTTTGTTGCTTTTGCTTTGTCTGCAATTAACTTTTGAGACACTGCGCCTTTTGCTTGTGTAATGTCGGCTTGAGATTGCAAGTCTCGGTTTTTTGAAGACTCAAGTTCTTTTGCTCTAGCTGAGGCTTCTTTCTCTGTTGTTCTTTCTGCCGCAGCCCTCTCGGAAACACCGGCTGCTGTTTGGCTCTTCACTTTTGCGCCAAGCGCCTCTGCTTCTTGAGCAGCCTGGGCGGCAGTTTTTCCTGTTACGTTTTCATATCCTCTTGATAACGCTTTTCCAAGAGATGAACGCCCTAAGTAATCTGCGCCAACACCAAGCCCTTTTTTAAGAAGAGTGCCGCCAGCCGCCGCAAGAGGAACAATTTCCCCAGCAGCTTGTGCCGCTTTTAATGGTTCTGTTGTTGGTTCAGGAGAGCCTAATTTTGTATAAAGTTTTCGAATGTTTTCAGGCGTTGCATCTTGAACGCTTTCTGCTTCAGTCCTCTTGGGGTTCATCATTCCAGTGATTTCTCCAGGAATACCAAGCACAGACGAACTCAATCCTCTTAACGTTGCTAGTGATCCCGCTGCTTCTGCCTCTGGCTGCGGAGCAGTTGTAAACATGCTTGGCAGCGAAGGTTTTGATGAAAGAGAAGATTTTGTCTCTGCTTTTGGCGGCGGTGGCAACCCAGAAATGTCAACACTCGACGCTTTCTTTGGCGGCGGGGGCAAATTTGAAATGTCAACCATTACAATGCCCCTTGACTTTTAAGCCATTCAGATGCTGCTTTTACATCACCATTAAAGTGTTGTTTAGCGTATTCTGTTACTTGTTCTGGAGTTGCTTTTGAGTTTTCAGAAGACGCGGCACTTTGACCGTTGTATGGTTCATATTGATGCTGTGCAGAACGCGATTTAACATCTGCCGCAGTCATTCCTATGTCTTGAGCGTTGTCGTACAAAACACGACGACGATCTTCAAGAATCTGATTGTAGGTTTCTGGTTTGTAGTTTGTAGGATCAAGCACAGGGCCGATCATCTTCATGTCTTGAACCGTAAGTCGTTGACCGCCTTTTGCAGCACGTTCAATTTCATATGTTGCCAACAAAGCATCTTTAAGGAACACGGTTGTTTTGTCCGTTCCAGTCAGAGTTGAATTGACTACTTGTTCAAACGGAGTTTTGTCTCCCAAAGGAAATTCTGGTTTGTTTTCTAAAGAAAACACTTTTTCTAACAAAGGTGCTGTTTTTGCTTTTAAGCCAACTTGCACTTCTGGGTCACGCAATTGCGTTTGAAGTTTTTCGATTGAACGAATACCTTGAATGATTGGCAATTCAGCTTTTACGTTTTTCTCATTAGCTTTAACTTTTGCAAGCTCAACGTCTCGCGTGTAACGTTTTTGAGCTTGTTCAACATCAAATTTTTGACGCGCTCTTAGCATTCCCCACTCGTTGTTACGCTTGTCCACCAACTCTTTCGCATGTGTCAAGGCTTTGGCCTGGGCGTCAATCACTTCACCAATCTTGCTGTACTGATGCGACCGGCCTAGCATTGCAATCACGCCAGTGTTGTCGGTGGCAATCAATTCACGAATCTTTTGGTTTGCCATGTCCTTGTTAGTGGCATACAAATCCATAGCGTCTTTGTAAATCTTGTCTACTTTTTCGTTGTGCGTTTTCAACGCTTTCAAGTTTTCTTCAAACTTTTTTATGTCTTGATTGAACACATCTTTTTGACCCGCCTGGTAGCCCTTCATAGCACCCGTAAGCCCCGCCAATGCCTGCATACCGGCGTACCTACCCTCTCCACCAGAAGCAAATGCCGCTGCCGTCAACAGGCCAAACAAACTGCCCAAATCGGCCTTGCTTTCAGGCGTAGGGGCAAACGGCGACGCCTCCTGCAAATCTTGCTGGTGTTGTTTTGTTGCAACATCTTTTTCGTCGTTGATGGTTTTTAAATATTTGCCGCGAGTTTTTTCTTGCGTTACTGCGTTTTGTGCTTCCAAGTTTTTGGCAGCAGTTTCTTCTTGCGCACCACGTAATGCCATCTGTTGTGATGCCGCACCAAGTTGACCTGCGTCTTTGCTTGACAAAATCTTTGACGGGTCAGCCATCATTTGATCTGGCGTTTGCACCGGCGCTGGCGCTGGAGGCTTGCCAGTGGGCAAAGGTGCAGCCACGGGAAGAGGCGTCGTCTTTAACGCCTTTCCTAGCTTTGCATTATTTTGTCGCAGTGCATCATCAATCATATTTACCCCGCTGGCGCTGCTTGGCTTTTAGGAACGCCAAAACCAAGCGCAGAATAGAAATCTCGGGTAAGCGCGGCAGCATCTTTGCTACCTTGATATCCAGTTCTGATTGCGTCTTGAATGTACTGATCGGCGAGGTTCATCAGCTTCATGCCCTGGTCGATGTTCTCTTGTGCAAACTGCTGTGCGGTTCTCGCCAATACCGCCTCTGCCTGCATGCCTGCCGTTCCGCCTTGTATGCCTGCACCCGCCTGTTGTTGCATTACTTGTGCGCGAATGGCCTCTAACTTCTGTTGTTGTGGCGCAGTAAGTTGACCAGCTTGGCCCATCTGCAATAGCTTTTGGCCTTGTTCACGGTAAGGTTGCGCCAGAGAACGTATTTCATTTTCGTTAGCGCCAGTTTCTGCACGCACTTGGTTTGCAGCTTTGTTGCCTTGGACAGCGCCAAATGCACCAACCCCAAACCTACCTAAAGCCTCGGGAGTAACGCCAAGTGCTTTTGCCAGTTCGTTGTAGCCGCCAGACAATGCTTGTGCGCCTTGTTTTACCTGACCCATCACGCCAGGCTGCGCAGTAGTCTGTTTTATAAACTCAGCAGCAAGCTCTGGGCTTGGCCCTTCAGCAGCAGGGGCGGCAGGGGCTGGAACAGCAGGCGCGTTAGGAGTTCCAGCAGAAGCTAGGCGCTGCGTCTCTGCCAAAGATTCATCTGGAGCTATAGAGTCTTGAGGCGCAGGATTTTCTTGTTGGTACTGTGTTGCCTCTGCTTCACCGGCATTAGGGTCTTCGGCGTAATCATCAAACTCCATGATGCCAGTTTTAGGATTAATCTTTCCGCTACCGCCGCGAGACTTCAGCAGCTTGGCTTCTTTAGGGTTGATGTGGGCAAGAATGGTGTCTTTGCCCCGTCCAGCAGCGGCTAGGCGTTTTGCCATATCAGGCAAACCCATATCAACTTGCAACAATTTTGCGAGAGTAGCCATGTTAGATACCTAGTCCTTCTTTAAGTGCTGTCGTTCCTTCAGGATCGCCCCAAGGGTATTTTCCCCCTTTTTTGGACACTTTGCTACCCACTCCACCTGATTCAGCAGTGTCAACCATCGCAACGTCAGCGGCCCCAAATGCTGCTGGTGAAGCAGAAGTGCCTTCTGTTGCGCCAGAAATTTGCGTGCTTGATGACGCAGCCGGTTTGTTTGCTTGCGCTCCACCAGAAGCGCCTTTTGTTATCAAGTCAGCAATCTGCTTATCGTATTTGTTACCCAGTCCAAGTTCATCCGTAGCGTAATTTATGCCTTTTTCTACGCCATAGCCAAGAGCTTCTGTTCCTGCGCCTTTTGTTGCTCCAGCAAGAATGTCGCCGCCAGTCAGTGCGGCCTTTGTCGCCCCACTTGCGCCACCAGACACAACACGCTTTGTCAGTGGGTCTTCGAATTGCTGTGCAGCATATTTACCTGCTTCCCCAGCAACTCCACTTGTTGCGCCAGATGCTAATCCTTGACCTACGTCTTTTCCAGAAAATAATGCCTGCGCGCCGCCAACAGCGGTTTTTCCGCCAATATAAGACAGCGGTGCATTAACGCTTGAGCCGGTGGTCGGGCCAGATCGCAATCCACCCTCATGGCTGTAATCTACATCAGTGCCCCTTGCTACGGAGTCTGAAATCTCGCCTTTTACGTAATCCCCAATTTGACCAGCAGCATAAGAAATGACACCGGCTTTTATAGCATCTTCTAAGCTGCCGCCGTTCATTGCTGTGATAGCAGCGGCAGCAATTCCTGGGGGGACTCCAGCAGAAATAAGGGCAACAGTTTCTATTGTTGGCAGCGGGTTTTTGATGATGTTGTCAATCGTGTTGCCAACACCGGAAAACAAGTTTTCAACTGCATCAGTTGCGCCCTTAGCCTCATTACTCCAAAATCCATCGCAACACATATTACAGCCCCACTTCTACGTGAATGGAAGGTTTGCCAGTCTTTGGTTCTGGTGATGCACCCATATTGGATTGCACGTTAAAGCCTGTTGACTGTATCAATTTGATAATTGCTGGCCTTGGCGTATCAAAACTAACTTTAGTGTAGTTTGCCTTCTTTAGAGCTTGCAAAAACTCTTTCATGTTTTTAGCCATGTCCGCAGGGCGGTCAGCAGAAGCCATTAATACATATGCATTTCCCCCGCCGTCATTTCTGACCACCAAAATGCTGTTTCCAGCTCGCAAGATGCGGTACTTAGGCTGCTGCACAAGTTGCTGTATGTTGGCATAGACTTGCTTCCAGTCCATACCCGTTCCATTGTTTTCAAACTCTGTACGTACAATGTCCTGCGTACTCATCTTCTGAGCAGGTGCTTTTTCCCTCTGCATCTGCCCCATAACATCAGGCTGGGAAATCTGATTTTTTTTTGGAAGAGGGGCAACAGGAGCGACTGACATATTAAATCCCTAGTGATTGCAAAATCTGCTCATGCAGCGAGAGATGAGTGCTTATCCAATCGTAAAACGATGATTCATCGTTCCAATTTGTATCCATCAGGTTCACTGGATTGCTCAATTGTAGCGCCGCAGACATGGCCTGATGCTCTACCTGGTGGGCCAGAAGCCAGTCTTCTAGGTCATTAGGATTAGCGTCTGATAGGGGAAAACGGGGTATTACCACGTCTTTGTCCATCAAAGCCTCTGCAAACGTCTTATGCTGAAGGCCATTCTCAAAAATAAAGCCTTGCAGCGAGTCTATATCGCCGTACTTCACCATCGAGAGTGCGTCCATGTTCATTTTTCAGAAACAGGTTGAGTGGTGATAATCCGCAGTAGCTACGTAACCTTGGAGTACGGACAACACCGCCAGTGCCAAAGCAAAGAGGACGGTGCGGGATTTTAGGAGTTGTGTAATAGTTGCCATGTGATGATTCCAATGGTTGACCAAAAGGCGATTAGGGCCAAGGTGATGCGGAAGTAGATGGCGCTATTGGTCATGCCGTGACCTCATAGTCACCAGAAATAACTAAATCGCCTGCGGATGGAACTGCCACTGCTGCGCCAGCAGGTGTGTAGAACAACAATGATGTGCTACTCATTAAGGGGTAAACAACAGCCCCTGAAAACGGGTTATTTGCATATGCAATAGTAGCGCCATTGCCATTCCCGCTAACTTGAGTAAACGGAAAACCCGATATTTTCAAATTGCCAACTGCGCTTCCAACTGCACTCCAAGTAACGCGAATATCGTAAAAAACGCGGTTACCAATACGATAATAATTCCCGGCAAAACTTGATTGAGTAACAGTCCCACTTGTAGTTCCTCCTACCGTTGCCGTAAATGTTCCACCCCAGTTTTTGTTGTAGTTATAACCAGTGACATCATTCATGAAGCCATCTGCTTCTGTGACCCATAATGTCGTGGGTTCAGTAAGCGATACGGTTGTTGTGGTGGTAGAACCTCCGCGAAACCTGGTTCTTACATAAGTGTATGAATCACTGCGGCAAGACGCGCCCCACATTGTTGTGGTGTTTCCAATAAACTGACAACCATCAAAATCTAAAGTGCTATAGGCGTTAAGATTGAAATATGCAGTTGCTGTTACCGTTTGGGTAATAAATTGAGTTGCTACACATTTAAGCGCACGTATTGATTGCGCCGAAGAAAAGGACTGTGACCAAAGCAAATAACCAGAATTACTGTTTGCATAAATGTAGCAAGAATTGAGATTGACATAATTCAAGTTACCAGAAGCAAATTGAATTCCGTGTCCCCAACTATTTTGTATTTGTCCATTCTGGCATCCAAAACGCAAATAACCGCCATTCCAAATACAAGAATCAAGCCATGTCAATCCTCCGCTTGCATTAAACGACATTGCAATAGTTGATTGGGAGGCTGCGGTTGAGGCAATTTTATAAAACGTAGTGTCGTTGCAATTGTCAAAATTCATCAGTGGCCCAGCCGCCGCTGCTGGCGCGTTGTAACCACGAATGTTATAGACATTGTTTTGAGTGGATGGCCCAGTCCCAGGTTTCCACTGCATATCAAAATAAACAGTAGCTGTGCTATTTGCGTCAATACTAAAGTCGTGGATAGAAATGCCTGCAATTGACCACGCCTGCAAAATTGTGCCGGTAAACCCAGTCTTTGCTTTCAGAATTGATTGCCAGCCTTCTCCAAATAGCGCAGTGGGCGATGATGATCCAGAGCCTGTTGATTGCGAACCAAACAACAAAGCCCCAACCAGCCAAGTTCCTGCCGGAATAAATACCGCTTTGCCAACGGATTGCGCATAAGTAAAGGCGTTATTAAATGCTGTGGTGTTATCGCTTGATGTTGTTAAAGCCCCAAAATCTGTAACACTCACACTCTCCCGCAACTTCGCCTGCACCGTAGTCGCCACAGCGCCTGTGCCTGCGGGGGTGTACACAATACCGCTGCTGTCACCAACATAGGCAAAGTTGTCGTCAAGGTAACTTAACGGTATAGACCCTGTAGACCCTGCAAATGTATATGGAATAGTCATTTAAAACCTCGCTCTTAATGTTGTTTCGTATTGCACACCAGAAATAATAAAGTTTGGTGATGCGCTGGTTATAGTTAATCCAAGGTATTTGCCCCACTGTTGGGCATCATAACGATATAAATAGTATCCAACAATCGCGTCAACCCAGCCAACAATTGTTCCACTGCTGTTAGTCCACGGTATTGTTGTGCCGCTACTGTTTGTCCAAGTTACCACGTTGTAATTGTAAACTGTAGTGCTTGGGCTTGATCTGGTTTCGTTATCAACAGTAATTGTTAATCCGCTTCCCACTGTGTCGTCAAGAATGGCTTCAACACCCCATTTCAGCGCCTGTTTGTCACGGATGATATCTTTCATGCCAAGTAACGCTGACCTGATGGTGCTTGATATGGCTGAAGTTTTGTCTTGGTACAGCTTGGTCAAGTCTGTTCCAGTAGTTCCGTACAACGTAGCAGCGCCGTTTATGGGCGCTTGCGCAATAAAAGTTAACGTTCTTTGCGACGTGAAGAACCACTTCTTATCAAAGTACACCGCCTGAATTACACGCGCAGTGCTGGTCAACGGGTCGTTGTAAGTAAATGAAAACGCTGCACACAAGATGTTGTAAATCAGCACTTGGCCTGCGCTGATAGTCTTGGTGAAGTCTATGTAAGGAAACACGCCATCCAGCGCGTCACTTAGCTTAGATGTAGTTGAACCCACCAGTGCATAGACACCGTAGCGATTCATAAACACAATAGACCTAAAGTACGGCAACAAACCGTAAGGCAAGTCTGTGCCTACCGCTGCGCTAATGTTGGTGTTGGTGTACAGCGTAGAGCCTGTTGTGGGGCTTATGCGAACATCAGAGATGACGTTGATGCTATCAATACCAAACACATACAAGAAGTTGTTGGCGGCAACAATCTGAGTGATGTTGCCTATTAACGTGGCGTCAGTAAACGTAATGTTTCCCGCGCTGGCGCTGTAGAAGTCATTGTTGGTTCCAGCCGCCGTGTAGTACAGCGTGCGTCCGTTGGCTATCCACACACGGCCCGAGAAAGAGGCTATAGCAGTGCCAGGCTGACTGATAAGGCTTGCGGTAATAGATTGGCCTACGCCCGAACCGCTAATAGTCACTGCTGGCGCTGTAAGGTAGTTTGTACCTGTAGATAAGCCCGTGCCGTAGGCAGACACGCCCGTAATGCTAGTGCCGTTGGTAGAAAGCGATATAACGGCCTGCGTGCCACCTGTAGACGGCGCTGCAATAGTTGCAGTGACCGGAGAAGAGTATCCAGTGCCGGTAAGAGAATACGTCAGGCCGGTAGGCGTTCCTGCTGTGGTTGTAATGGCTGCACCGCCCTTAGTGGCAGACAGCGTAAACGTAGTGCTGCCGTTGGTGGTGATGATGTAGTAACTAGACGGGTTGGTGTAGCCTGTAATGCTTCCCGTGCCAGCAAAAATTCCGCTGATAACTACCGCCTGCCCGACAACTAAAGTTGTTGTAGATGCCGTGCAGCTAAATTGTCCAGCAGTGCCTGTAATTGCAACGCCTGATAACGTGCTGTAGTAGCCGTTAAGCGTGAACGACAAAGAGCCAACACTGACTAGGGTTGTGCCGTCCCACTGAAAGTAGCCTTTAACGGGGTCAATAATTAAAATTGTCTTGTTGTCCCACTGGCTTGCTTGCACACCAGATGTAGAAAACGTGGCGGCAGCAGAGACGACAGTCTTAGTGTTTGTCCCAAGATTAACAACTTCAAACCCGCCCGTGGACAAAAATGCCAAGTAGTAGTCAATAGAGTTGATGTTGGCAAAAGTTGCATACACAACAGATGCGCTAAACGTCACGCCTGCTATGGTTGTTGGAGCAGGAACAATGCGCAAATTTCCGTGACCAATAGGCATGGCGTTTTCTAGCCAAGCAAATTCCTCCTCCTTAATGGCGGTACGGTTGGCCTTGGTGTCGACCACCGAGAAATCTTTGGTTACATGAAAATCATGCTTTTGTTCTTGCGTTGCCATTACCTGCAACCCCAGCGTTTGCGTGCGGCTTTTCCGCGCTCACCAGTCCAGCTTTTACTTCTGGCACAGAACGACTTGTGACGTGGCCCCGACTTTTGCGGAGCTTTCAAATTGCTTCCAGTAGATCGGTTGTACTTGGCTCTGCCTTTCGCGGTCAGGCCGCCGCCCTTTTTTACAGACTGCTTCTCGCCTCTGCCGACAGAAAGCCTTACATTTTTCTTAGGCAATTTTGGCTCCTTGCTGTAGTTGAGCCAAGGTCAATCCACCCGTGTACTGAAAGTGCGGATACTCTTTAAATGTCTGCCAATCACCAGCCCACTCTAGGCCGCAAGCCTTGCCGATCTCGCCAACTTGTTTCCACACAGCTTGGTCATCCCAAATAGCTTTGCCGTTGACCAGTGGCACTACATCTAAAGCGCAGCGCCAGTTGTGCCAAGATTGTCCAGCTTTAGCCCTAGTGACAATGTTTCCAGGCGTAGTGCGCCCTTGAGCGTAAAGAGCGTCTTGGCTTGCGCTATCTCGGTAGGTGGAAGTCACCAGCAAGTCAATACCTTTGGCTTTAGCAGCTGCAATAAAGGCCTCTGCCCGTTGCTTGGCGGGTGGCGCTAAATTATCCAAGCTGCGGGAATTAATCATTTTGCTGCTACGCCGTTCATTTTTTCGATTGTGCGAAGTCCGCCAAGGCCAAGCATTCCCATAAGGACTGGCAACATTTCAGTAAGGTTTGCAGGGGCAAGATCAAGAAGATGCCCTGCTATTGTGAGTGCCATTTTTGCAACCGGCAAACCAATCCAGTTCCAGGCGCAAGCCGCACCACAAACCCATCCTATAAACGGACGCCAGCCAGATACAAAAACGCTAGGATTGGATGCCTCTGCTTTGTTGATGTCTATCTGGCCTTGTACAACCATTACGGCGGCGGCAAGCTGTTGCTTTTCTTGTTCCGTCTTGTCAGGCCAAATTTTATTGATTGCCGTATTAACCAAGTCCGAAACTGCGCCAAGACCAGTAATGTCCATGCTATTTCTCCATGTTAAACGTGAATCAATTTTTTAATTAAATCAGCAGCAAATCCAGGGCCAAGCAACATCACTCCCGCAATTGCGTACAAGATGTATTCAATTTTTTGCATGCGCTTTTGACCGCTATTTAATGCTTCTTGTATGCCTTCATAACGTTCAGCACAAACAGCCTCGTGTACGCTTAAACGCTTGTCATTGTCGGTCACAACGCTTTGCAAATTTTCCATTTTTAGCCCATCAAATAAGGAGTTGTAATTCGCCTGGTGAACACAGAGGACAAAACGGCCCTCACTTGGTTCTTGTATTCTTGGTTAAAAATTTCAGATTCACCGTATGCTTGTTCTTTGTGCTTTGCTTTGTAGCAAGCGTAGAAAGCTACGGGCGTTGTGTACGGCTCTGGTATGGTTTCTGTTGGAGAAGCGGTTGTCAATGCCGTTGGCATGATTACCGTGTCTAGTTCCACGCTGTACGTTTGGTCTGGCACAGGGCCAAGGTAGATGCTGGTTTGGCCGTACATAGAATAGGCTATGGGCCTACCCGTGTAATTTTGGTAGTAGCGCAACCGTGCGTTGAAATCCGTAAACGGAAGGTACTGCAACGCAATCCTGGTGTTACCCCAGATCAAATTGAAGTTGATAACATCAAGCGTGTTTACCCCGCTGGGCAACGAGCTTGTCAGCAGAATTTCTTGATTTGCTGCTACAGAAGATGTTTGGTAAGTGCGCAAGCACCCAGTATCACGAACCAGCCTGGTGCGGCCTTGGTTTATGTAGTCCGTTAGTTCGCTGTCGGAATAAAAATTTCCATTTGCATCGTGAAGCAACCTGCGGCATTCCGTAATGTAGTCAGAAAGTGCCATAGGTTCCTTATAATGTTACGCAGCAACTTGAACAAGACCAGCCCCACGCTTATTAGGCATGGGGACTGGCATTGCGTCAACCACGGGGGATAGGACGTGGACATTGTGCTTGGGGCGTTCAGAAGAAAACGAAAACTTGTGCAATCTTTCCAATGCAAGATCACGTTCTTTACTGTTTAACATCCACCCAAGCCGCCGTAGATACGGCTCTTTATTATCATCACCGTAACCAAATACGTGATTGCAAACAATTGTTGGGACTTCTATAGACTGGCCTTTGGCAAACAAGTAACGCTTGCCGTCATAGCCGTCTTCTAAATCATGCTCACTATTGTTTGTAACCCACATATTAAGAAGTCAAAATGTCGCCGTAGATATACAAGTCAACCGTAGCCGCTGCGCCTTGTGCTGTACCCACGTTGATGTACAAGTATGCTTGAGTGAATGCGTTTGTAGACGCAATACTCAAGTCTTGCACAACAGCGGAAGAGGCCAAAGAAGGAGTGACAGCGGAAACAACTGCTGTACCTCCAGCAGATGCGGCGGTCTGGACTGTGAAACGTGCCGTTGTTGGGTTGATCGATCCATTGGTCATTGCAATAGCGCGAACCCGAAACTTTGTGGGAGTGTCGGCAAATGCCACGAACGTATCGCCCGTAGCATTCAAATTCAACGACGGAACAACAGCCAGCAGAATGCTACCAAATTGACTCGGCAGTTTGTTTGCAACTCTAGAACCAGCCATGATGTTTCCTTAAATGGTTTGCAGGTACACGGTATCCGACACGCCACCAAAGGTGTTCGCAACAGTACCAGTCGTTGTGCCAAATGCCGCCGATGTAGGAACCACACCAGTGTAGGCAGATGCTACTTGAAACAAGCCATAGTCGGTCAATGTTGCAGCCCAAGCAGTTGTAGCTGAACAAGTCACATAACCAACAGCAGGACGAGGCACAAAAGTACCCGTGTTGATTGCTGGATTGGTCAGCACAGATGTACCAGCGGTGATGTTGGACGTTGCAACAAACGGGGCGGTAGCAGTGTTTGTGTATCCAGTGCCGCCGGTGGTGGCAGAAGTCAACAAGCCAAAGCACATCACGGCGGTAGCCGCAGTGCTAGATGCTGGACTAAACGAGATGGCGGGAACAGAAGTCATGTTCGCGCCATTGTTGTTCATGGTGATGGCGGTAACAGTCCCAGAGCCAACTAGCGTAGCGTTGACGGTCAACACTGCGCCAGATCCGGTAATGTCGCCATTGCCGTTTACCACTGTTACGGTAGGAGCAGTTGTATAGCCAGCGCCTTGATTGGTCACGGTCACTGCGTTAATCACACCACCAGAAATGGTGCAAGTTGCAGTAGCCTGGACGCCGCCAGCAGGAGGAGGAGAAAGCAACAAAATGGGAGCGCGAGTGTAACCAGAACCGGCAGTAGTTATGGCGATGGTAGTGTTGATAGCACCGCCAACAATCACGTTGCCAGTTGCCAACACGCTACCGCCACCAGCCGTAAACGTGCAAGTGGGAGAAGCAGCAGTGCCGTTACCAGTACCAGCGAGGTAGATGCCGTTGGTGTAGCCAGAGCCAGCAGTGGTAATGACTGCGCCAACAACCGTGCCAGTCATGTTAATCAAGCGCACGTTGCTACCGTCAGAACTGACAATAGTAGGTGCAGATTGAGTAGACGCTTCTACAAAGCGCCAGATTTGGCTTACACCGTCGTATTGTTGAACGGCAGTGTAGGGGCCAAGGTGAACAGAATATTGGCCGCTTGGCAAAGTGTAGACTTGACCAGAAACCAAGTTAATCGGCGTGTTGGGCCAGTTAGTGCCGCGAACACCAAAACCAATTTGATTAATCATGTTGTGTTACTCCTTAGATGGTTAGAGAGTTGTAGCCAGTGATTTTGGTCATGGCTTTTGGCTTCGTTACCACTAGTTCAGCAATCGTCAACACTGCGCCAACGTAACCAACTTGGAAGTTAGCCAAAGTAGATTCAAACCCGGTGAAGGCAAACGAACCCATTTCATGGATGTACAACGACATGTAATTGCTGTTCAGCAAGTACACCGTACCTTCTGGGCAATAAGGATCTGGATAGATTGGCACACCGGCAACCATCAAAGCGCGGAAGCCAGACTGTGGGCCGTCAGCGTCATTGTCAAAACCAACGCCCTTACCTGGGGTAATGACGTAGGATTCTTGGCCAACGTAGTCTTGAGCCAACAAAGTCCAAGTACCAAATCCGCATACGCCAAACGTAGGAACTTCAGCAGAGTTCTTGACCGTACCAGAGATGTATTGCAACAAGTTGGAACGAGTTGGGTTCACGCTACCGGCTGCGTACAGTTTTGATTTCCAATAGGTATTGGTCGTACGGTTGATGTTGCCATAAGTAGCAAGCGTTGTACCGTCGTCCACAGCGCCAGGCAAGCCAATAAATTGCTGCGTGTTGGTGGTGTTGTTGTACAAGGCAGTTGACATGCTATCCATCATGCTGTTTGTAGCGTCGTTCATACGAGCTTCAATCAGCGGGATGATTGCGTAATCTTGTTGCACAGCGCCTTCCATGCCAAGGAACGGCACGGGAGCGATCATCAGCTTCAAGTTAAATTCAGCGTTGGTGATACCAACTTGAACGTTCGGTTGCGCGAACGAACCAGAGTAGTCAGACCACTGAGATGTAACCATCTGTGAACCCTGCACAGGTGCAGTAACAGATGACACACCGCCAGAGGCTTGCTGCGAGTTGCTCAGAAGAGCAGCCAACAGGGGGGTTGAGTTGTACAGTTGCACAACCAATTTAGGAATAAACGCCCGTCGTGTTACATACGAGAGTTCGGTGTACTGGCTACTGCCAGTGCTGGGAATAATACCGCCGCCAATAGCCATAAAAAGCTCCTAAAAAAATCCCCTGTTTACCCTTACACCTTACAAGCCGATGGGCCTGCTTGGTTTACGAAATTCCGACATCGCCTGTGCAGCCGTATCCCGTGCAGCCTGAACCGGATTCTTATGGAATGCCGACAAATCAAACCTCTTCATTGGATTGGGATTGTAGCCACTTGGCGTAGGTATAGCCGCTTGCTTCATATATTTGTGATATTCGGCAGCAGCTTCGTGATTGGTTATGCCCTTGTCTAACATGACTTTTTCTACTTCCTGAATTTCGTCACGGTTCGACACAAGACCTTTGTCGATCAAAGACTTGCGACGGTATTCCAAATTGTCCATAGCTTCACGCTCGGCTTGTTTGGCATCACGGGCTGCAAGTTTGCTTTCAAAGTCCTGAAACCTCTGTGCGTAACGCTCTTCCATTTCAATTTCAGGCATCACCACATCTGGGCGCACCTTCTTTGCAAGTTTCAAAAAAGAACTGCGAGTCTCTGGGTTGTCTGACAATTGTTTTGCCAGTCGAGCCAGCTCATCTCGCGCTTCATAAGACACATCTTCAAGTGACATAACTATCCCCTAGTTGGTTAATAACGTTTGCCGCCGCTGCGTTTGTTGACGCGCTTTGGCTGCTTGTAGTTGGTCATGATTAGATGACTTTCTTTGTGCCGCCTGGTTTCTCAAGCGACATTTTGTTTTTGTACATCTGACTGTTGATAGCAGCGCCATCTTTGCCGCCGCCAAATTGCGAAAAACGTGGCGGGTTAAAGACTTGACCGTTTTGCATGTTGTTGTCAGTTGGTTTGCGAATAGCGGTAGAACCGCGAGGTTTAAACAAATCCATGATAGTTCCTTACATTGGGAGGGGTGGTTGTTGCGTGCCTGGGGCGGGTGCTTGCGCGATGCTTCTTTGCTCTGGAGTTGCACCGCCAGCTTGTGGCAGTGTTTGCATCATTTGCATGATCTCCGTTGGAATAAGCTCACGATTCTTTGATTCGCGCTTGCCAAACATTTTGTGCAACGAACTCAAAGATTTCATGATGTTTTGGCCTTCTGGAGTTTCGCTTCCAAGCGCAGGAAGTGATTGCTCTAGCAAGTCCATAGCCATTTGAATGTTGATGTTTGCCGCCGCTTTGCTTCCCATCTTGGGTTCAGGCGTAGACATGGGAGAAGCCATAGGAGGCACTGACGAATCCGCACCAGCGCCAGCATCTGCTGGGCCAGGGATGTCAGAATTCTCAGGGGCTTGCCCCTGCTGAATCAACTCCATCATCTTGTCCATTGGCATACAGTGTTCCTTAAAAGGCGACGGTTAGTTACCATCCAACCGCCAATGATGGGTTGCATCCAGTGCAAGCAGTTAGGGCAAAGCCCTAATTACTTACGCTTGGACTTGCGCATACCTTTACGTGCTTTACGTGCCATGGTAGTAGCTCCTAGAAACCGGCCACATTATAGGGAATGCAGCCATACCCAATCCGTTTCACCGAATTGTTGTGGTTATACAACATCTTTTGTATGCATGCAACAACTATCACTTTTTAGGCTGTTCTTTTGGCGATTCTTTGCTTTTCGGCTGCTGGGGCTGGCTTGCAGCCAGTTTTTCAGCTTTCTCCAAATCGTCTTTAAGCAGCTGCTTCATAGGCGGGTCAACTAAGTCAATCAGACGCTTTTTGTCAATAACTTTGGCCTCAAACAACTTAAACGCCAAGTCTCGGCTGTCTTCCATAAAGATGGGACTGTTGCTATGCGCGTCTACCTTGACTACAAAATCATTGGTAAATTGTTCGGCAATAAACGTAGCGCCCTGTTCATCTTTGAAGTGAGTGTCGTCATACGCTTGCATGATCTTGAGATACAGCGTTGCTAGTTTTTCCAGCGAGTCTTCAATAATGAGTGCCCGTTTTTTGGCGCGGCTACTTCCCAGACGGGCAAGTTGACTTGCGTGTCCAGCAGAGCGCACGCCTGATTCGCCACGGCCTTGCAACACGCTAGAGATGCCGCTGGCCTCTGCGAACATGGCGTCGATCTCGGCTATCTCTTTGAACAAGTCTTCTGGAATTCTGGGGGCAAGTTCTTCTACTTTGCCGCCAGGGGTATCAGACAGAATAAAAGAACTTGGCGAGTTAAGCGCATAGGCTTTTTCATCTGTGATTCCCATAAAGCCAGAAAACGCTTTTGGCGGGTTTACTTGCTTTGCCAGCAGCATAGAAATTTCTCCCACGCGCTTTGTCCGCAGTTCTTGCAAGTAGATCAGTTTTTCAACTTCGCTTTGACCCCAGAAATAATCGTACATCGGGTTCGGGCAAATCTGCACAAACGGGCATTCGCCCTTGATGAACATAGATTCACCGCTGCGGTCATAGATGACGACATACGGGTTTGCCATTGTCACCACCTGGTAGTCAGATGTGTCGTCGTCCCACACCCACATCTCTACCATCTCTATAACGCTCTCTCCTACTTGCGCCTGGTAGCGGCTCATGCTCTCCAGAGATAGGTTAACGTTACCTGTTACGTTGGGCTGCGTCTGCGAGAAGGCCAGCCGGTTCATAGCATTAGGCACTTCGTCTTTAGGCTTGGGGCCATCAAACACGCGCTTAAGAATACTTTCCCGTTTCGGGTGGTTGTACAGACGTGTGTACAACTCCGACTTGGTCATGTAGTATTTGTGGCAAATAGCTTCTTGCCTGTCGGTGTACGGGCGGTCTTCGCGCAGAACGCCGATAGTTCCAGGCTCGATCACATACGGGTGAATACTGCCGTTCTTGCCAACGACAACCTTGCAGAATGTAGAGTTGTAAACCAGCGACCAGTTGATGGCGGTAGAGAACACTTGATCGGTGTTACTGTTAAGCCATTCGTCATTCAGCGCACGGGTCAACACCGGAATCTTAGTGTGTTCTGATTTGTCGACAGACGCGCCAATGTTGATAGAGAAGCGCGTTGTCTCTGACGAATACAAGAAAGAGTTAAGCTGGTCTATGTGCGGCGCTATCTTGTTGAACAGCGCGGGAGGATCATCAGGCGAACTGCCAAACAAAAAGTAGCAGCGCAGCTTGTCGTACTGGATTTTGCGTTCATCCACGGACACCAGACACTTCTGCATGAGGTCTATATAAAACGCTTCACGCGCATCTGGTGACTTAGGAATAATCATTTTGAGATACTCAAGTTTTCATGATCCCGTTGAATAATGCTAGGAGCCAGAGGCTTAATTCTGCCAGTAGCTTGCGCCAATTGTAGCCCGTTAACAGATTCGTCGGCAATAGGACTAGTGTTGTACTGGCCGATGCTGCTTGGGCTTCCCCACTGGACAGCATACGGGTTCTGGGGCTGCTGCGGATACCTTGCAGGCTGCGCTTCACCTTCACGGACGCTCTTGATGTCGCTCATCCCATAATCTTCAGCCAAACCACGCATAGTGCTATCAGCGTTTTTTGTTCTATCAGAACGTGTTCCAACTGCTTGCAAAAAGACTTTCACTATCGCTTCACCATCGCATCCTTTAGGGCAGCGAGGCTCCCAAGCCTCAAAATACCCGTGTGCCATACATTTAAAGTCATGCAAAACTGCCATTTTCAATCCCCATTGAGGTCACGTTGACTGTAATCGTGCCGGTTGACCATACCCACACGCAGCTTTAACTCTCCACCTACCAGCTTTAACCCCATGCTAGGGGCCAACAGAGGCTGTGGTTCTTTCCTGTAATCTACATATCTGGTTTGATTTCGGCGCACCATAGTCTTCACCATGCCCCGTTTCCAGGCGTCATACCCCTTGTTGACCCGTATTTGCACCGTTTCGGATAGCGGTTCTGTCTGATACACAAACACATCCATCATATAAAACTTGTTTATGCCGCACAGTTCGGCAAACATAGCATGTGAAATGCCCCTATCAGGGTCTTGCAAGAACTTCTTAATCTGCCGCAACAGTTCTACCTTGGTCAATATCATGCCCGTAGCCCTATACGCTGGAGGTAATTGGCGGCTACCTTGCCCACATAGAGATCTTGGTCAGATGTTTCCGCATCCTTGGCCTGCTTCTTTCGGGTAATGTAGTTGGTTATAAGGCGAGGCTGAACCTGTTCTGCCCACGCAACCACCGCCAGCGCAGAGGCGATAACCCTGTCATCCTTGCTGCGGCCTGGTGCGCCCAGAAACCCATCCTCACGCACAATCGTCTTCATTTCTTCCAGCAACTCCATGCTGTAGACGTTCATCATCTGCCGTTCAAAAAAGTCTTTCATGTAGTTCATCATGCGCTCTTTTGTCTGGTGGGTAGTCATGAAGCCAATACTGTTGGACAGCCCGCCCATGTTGTCTAGCTTGCGCCAAATGTAATTCTGCATGCTACCCAGCACGTCCCGCAAGTCCCGCCCGATAGTGCCAGGCGTTGCCGTCGCCAATCGGCGTAGGTTTTTGAGTTCGGCAATCACGGCCTGACCTGGGCCATTTACTTCAAGGTTCATGGTGCTGTTCTTGTAAGCGCCAGCTAGGTGCGCTATCACCCACGCAAACTGGTAAGTGTTCATCTCGCTAGTAGCAAACTCGGCAACTTGATCCAACCCGTCAGCGTAGCAACGGTACACCTGTATGCAGAAGCGGTCAGCCCAATCAGAACTTCCATAGGCAGGGTCAGCACCTATGCAGTAGTAAGCGTTGTCTACCGGCTCTTCCCAGATCTTCAGCGTACCCAGTCTCTCAGAAGATTTCAGCACCTGCGTGTCTTGGAAATTCTGTCCGAACGCATAGCGATAGCAATCTGGCACAGTCTTCTTCGCAACCTTCGCAGCGTCCGTGCAGCGGCTGTTAGAGAAGAAGCTGGTGCCTGTCATCACAAAGGCGTAGTCCTCAGTAGGCGGGAACTCTTGGTACATCAGGGATTCATCCTTGATTCCCTCTGCCAGCTTCCAGCGCCACCACGCCATCTGACGCGAGTTGATCTCCACGCCGTACAGCTTTTTAATCTCCTTAACCCAATCCTTCTCTTCTCCGGTCAGCTTGCCGTCCCAGTACACCTTGTAAATGTTGCTCTCTGCCTCTACGGAGTAATACTCATTACGCCACCAGCCGCAGAAGATAGCCTTCTGAGTTTTGGCAAACTTGGCGGTCTTGTACATGTCGTGATACATGTTGAAGCCCTGCGCCGTACTCTCAAACATGTACAGGCGCTCGGGGTTCTTTTCTGCCAGAGATGCAATCAAAGAAGCTAGACCTTCTTCATTTCCCCATGAAGCTGTTTCTGTTCCGTGAAGATAAGTGATAGCTTTGCCCTGCCCCAAGCGAGATTTATTACCAGCGATTTGGTAGAAAATTCGGCTCCGGTTCTTGAGCACCATTTGGTTCCTATTGTGGGCAACCAGCGGAATCTTGTATTCCTTGGGAAGACCTTCCATGTACATGCCCAAAGTTGAACGGAACATGTCGCGGTTTTCCTCAGTATCTGCAACCAGCGTTCCCTGCCATCCAGGGTGCGTAAACTGCCAGTAGAGATCCAAGGCAAGGCTGATCGTAGTGATTCCAAGTTGACGTCCTTTCAGAATGACAAAGAAGTGGATGTCATTGTCTAGTCCTTGTGCAATCTCATTCATCACATACGTCTGCGTCCCCAGCGGCTTTGCCATCGGGATGAGGCCGTCCTCTTTAGACTCAATCTTTAGCTGGGCGCAGAACTTGTAGAACCTGTCGAGATCAAATTTCATACTTCCTCTAAGAGTTCTTCAGTGGCGACACGCCGCATGTTAGCCAGTAGCCTAACATCACAACCTTTGCCGTAATCCTTCTCCAGCTTCTTGAGTTGCTTCTCTAAGAACTTCCTAGCCTCTGCCGCACCGTGAGTCCTGCGCGCAGCAAAGTAGGACGCTACTAGCATCCTAGCTTCTGCTATTTCAAGAATGTTGCGGTCAGACATATCAGTCTACGTTGGGTTTTGCAAAGTATTCCAGCTTCATGTCATCCTCCACACACGCACAAGATCACCGTCAGTACGGGCTACAAACGTCATAGATAGCCGTTTCCCAGCACGATAGTTAGCGTTGAGTACCTTAGCCCTGGCTGCTTTAGGAACCGTGAAGGAATCCCCTATAGCCATAGTCTCATAAGGGTAGGCATACACAACCCTTACAGGGGGTAATCCTATATCATGTTCTAGTTCTATCACCTGCATATCTACACCACCTATGTTGTTATACGCAAATGATAGCAGTTTTCGCAGAAACACAATATTTTTTTTGGGGTGGGCAGGAAGTGGGGGTCACACATCACAGAGCTAGCTGCCCATCGCCTAGTCCCTCTCCGTAGCGACTAGCTGGCGCTGAGTGCTCTAGTCCCTTACCCGTCCCAGACACCTAACGAGTAGGCGCAGGATAGCGCGTAGCATGTAGGGTAAGGGGTAGCAGTGGCCCCTAGTGGACTAGTGAGCTAGCGGGGAGCGGGGAGGGTTAACCACCACGCCTATCCCCATTGCCTAAGCACAACTCTACACACTATTACATAAACACACTAAAAATCTCTAGGTCTTACAGACTAGTCTACACTAGTCACTACGGGTGTTTCTAGTGTTGCGTGAATACAACGGTGACAATTATTAAAATTGTACGTCAACCATTACAGGGTTATAGCGTTATGATTGTATACCTAAGCGATAATGCTTAGGCTAACAATAGGAAAACCTACCATGAACGCACAACAAAACACACATTACACTCAGATTAAATCTGGGTACAAAACAGATAAAAGGTGGGTGGCTTGCCAGGCCATCATGGCTGACCCCCTATCCTCTCCTGAGGACTATGCCTGGGCGGTGCTTATAGCCGCTGAAATTGAGCGGTACGCCGCCAAGGCGGCGGAAAGTGCCCGCATCGGCGGGCTGTAGCTAGTTTGCATTTGCAAACTGTAATTTAACTAATGGGAGTTCCATTTATGAAAACATTACACACACATTGGACGGTTTTATATGCAAGTGGGCATAAAGCCTATTTTGTGAGCGAAGAGGCTGCCAGAGCCGAAGCCATGCTTTACGGAATTGGTTTAACTGCGCCGATATATCGTTCGGAGTAGCAAAATGCGCGATATATCCACAATCCCCACTGACGTCAAAGTGAAGGCATGGTCTGACATTACGCCGGAAGCTCCAGACTGGCAGTTTCGCATTAGTTTCGTGAAGGGAATCGAAACCTTGTGGCGCAGGAACAATCATCCTGCGTTTTACGGTGGCCACCAGACCATGCGCATCGCACTCGATACCCGTCTCGCGCGTGAGTGGCTAGAGTGTGCAGGTTACGACACCTTCGCCCTTAACATGAAGTCTAAGGTCTAGTGCACTCTCTATGCGCCTACATGGGCGTATAGGGGTTTGCATTCGCAAACCATAACCATAACTAATGGATGTTCCTATCATGCAAGCTATACAAACGAAATTTCTCGGCCCTACTAACAACAAGGGAGCGCGCATCAAAGCATGGTGCGCAGCTGGCAGCAAAACAATTAGTTATCCGTATGGTTTAAACGCCGATCTGGCTCACTACAGCGCCGCGCAGGAGCTGCTAGTAAAGCTGGGATGGACAGGGCCACATTACGGGGCTTTGCATCAGGGGTGCTTACCCAGACGGTAGCTACTGTCACGTAATGGTTCCGGAGTAAACCATGCGCCAACACTACACCCCCAGACTCAAGCCTCGCCCCCTCGCGGGGGTGGCCCTCGCCTGCGCCATAGGCGTGGCCCTGGCCTATGTGCTAGTCGCCTGGTGGTCATCATGACAGCCGGTGACTATACCTTGTACCGTAAGGGAGACCCCCTTACATCACGTATAGCAGCCCAGGCTATCCTGGCGCTGCTACCCGCTCTCCAGCAGGCGGTCTATGCCTACGCATACGCGCAGGGGCCAGACGGCTTCACGGACGACGACATGATGGATCACTTTGGCAGCATACGCAGCACCTACCGCACCCGCCGGTCAGAGCTAACCCGCGCTGGCCTCATTATGGACACTGGCCGCACGCGCATGTTGCCCACGGGCCGCAGTGCAATAATTTGGGCTATCACACCACCGGAGTACATAGCATGAGCAACTACGACAACCGCAGCGAATATTACGCCAGCGAACACATGGCCGCCCATATCGATCTGGAGCGCATCGAGCGAGAAGAGGCTATGCGCAAGCTACGCCCCGCCCCGCGCACTCTTGCAGAGGCATTCCCAGACAGTCCAGAAGCCCACTTTGCGACTTATGAGGCGGAGATATCCGACTTCGCTTGGACAGTGCTTGGCTATGTCCTAGCTTTTTTCACTGGATTTTTCGCAGCGGTGCTGATGATGTGATACAGTAACCCCTGTTGCCGTGGAAAGCGACAGATTAGAAGGCCGTTTACTCATGCATCGCCCCCTTGGGGGTTTCCACCGGTGCAGCAGTAAGCGGCTTTTTTTTGTCCTTTTCACAGCCACCGTCCAGTTGTCGGTTACCCAATACGGCAGGACTGGAGGACACGCGCTACTGTGGGAAAGGTCTGAGAGAGCGCAGCAGGTGGCGAAGCCAGAGCCTGTGACCGAACGTCTGGCGGGTATGTGCGGCTCCGTCCGTGTATTGAAGGCAAACATG
>Ga0304729_1000544_pt1 | contig 27627 bp, 28 predicted proteins | sample C_131016_MF_Meta_FD_190475 | JGI IMG/M metagenome (GOLD analysis project Ga0304729, IMG submission 190475) | Freshwater microbial communities from Lake Croche, Canada to study carbon cycling - C_131016_MF_MetaG (v2) (version 2) | ecosystem: Environmental > Aquatic > Freshwater > Lake | place... | reverse complement strand
GCCTCAGAGTTCAGCAATAGAAGTCGGCGATGAACCTGTGTTGATTGCGCGTGCATGTCAAGTCCCTGTATGTGTGGGTAAAAACAGGTTCCAAGCGGGCCTCGATTTACTGGCGCAAAACCCGCATATTCAATTGATCGTGTGCGACGACGGTATGCAGCACTGGTCATTGGCGAACGATTTGGCGATATGCGTTTTTGACGAACGCGGGCTTGGTAATGGTTGGTTGTTGCCTGCAGGCCCCCTACGCGAATCTTGGCCACTTGATCGATCTGGCTATTCACACGTCATTACTTTGTCGACCTTAAACTTTGAGTTACAAAACCCACAAAGGGTTAATGAGCAGGAGCTGGTGCAGGAGAAGAAGCAAGAACAACCACAAGAGCTAGAACAGACAAAAGCTGACTTTATTGTGCCCCGCGTCTTAGCCGACTTTGCCCTACAAGCGGATGGAACCACTCAATCCCTATCGAACTTTCGTGGTCAAAAGGTGCAGGCCTTGGCTGGTATCGGAAAGCCGCAGGCTTTTTTCGATATGTTGACTGCGCAAGGTATCGCTTTGTCAGCGACACAAGCCTTGGCAGACCATGACGATATGCGTTCGATTCAGTCTGACCCTGAGATGGGCGAAGTGTTGTGCACTGAAAAAGATGCCGTCAAACTCTGGAATTACCAGCCAACAGCATGGGCGGTTCCCCTTGTTACGGAGATTCCACAAGAGTTGCTTGATCTTATTTTGGTACGCATTGGTCCAAAGTTATCATCCACCCATGGACACCAAATTACTTGAACTTCTGGTCTGCCCCGTGACCAAAGGCCCGCTGGACTACAAACGCGATACCCAAGAACTTATTTCTCGTAGCGCGCGATTGGCCTACCCCATCCGTGACGGCATCCCCGTTTTGCTGGAAAACGAAGCGCGAACTTTGACCGATCAAGAGTTAGAAGCCTCTTGAGTTCTTTTGTAGTCACGTACCCATGACTTTCACCGTCTTGATTCCCGCGAGGATGGCGTCTTCTCGTCTTCCTGACAAGCCTTTGGCAGATTTGGCTGGAATCCCCATGGTGGTTCGCGTTGCTCATCGTGCCAAGGCATCTTCAGCGAGTCGCGTCGTCGTGGCGACGGACGACGATCGCGTGATTTCTGTCTGCCAATCGCATGGCGTAGAAGCAGTCATGACGCGTTCGGACCATCTCAGCGGCAGCGACCGTTTAGCCCAAGCCTGTGACATCTTGCAACTCAACGACCAAGAGATCGTCGTCAATGTCCAAGGCGATGAGCCCTTGATCGCTCCTGAATCCATCGATGCTGTCGCGCATTTACTGGCTGCCCGAGACGACTGCAGCATGAGTACCTTGGCGCACGCGATAGACAACGTCGAAGAATTTGCAAGCCCCCATGTAGTGAAGGTGGTACTCGACGCGCGTGATACTGCGCTCTACTTCAGTCGAGCCCCAATCGCGTGGTGGCGTGACGGATTTGGTAATGGAATTAACAAGCTACCCAACCCCGCCCCACTTCGCCATGTTGGTTTGTATGCCTACCGCGTTCAGTTTTTGCGTGTTTTTCCCCAACTTACTCCTGCCCCGCTAGAAATGCTCGAGTCGCTCGAACAACTGCGCGCACTCTGGCACGGCCATCGCATTGCAGTCCATGTGACTGACCACGCACCTGGCCCTGGAATTGACACACCCGAAGATTTAGCCCGCGTCAGACGCTTTTTCGAGGGCAAACCGTAAGACTTTGTTGGGTGTTGGCGTGCTATTCTTGGAGCAGATAAAAATAATTGATCCGAGGAAAAAAGCATGAGACTCATCTTGTTAGGCGCACCTGGCGCTGGCAAAGGCACGCAGGCAACTTTCATTTGCCAAAAGTATGGCATTCCACAAATTTCTACAGGTGACATGCTTCGCGCAGCAGTGAAAACGGGTTCACCCATGGGATTGGCTGCCAAAAAAGTGATGGACTCCGGTGGCCTGGTAAGCGACGACATCATCATCGGCTTGGTCAAAGAACGTATTGCCCAAGCCGATTGCGCCAAGGGTTTCCTATTTGACGGTTTTCCAAGAACCATTCCGCAAGCTGACGCGATGAAAAATTCTGGCGTAGTGCTCGACTACGTTTTGGAAATAGACGTTCCGTTTGACGCCATCATTGATCGTATGAGTGGCCGCCGTGTTCACGTTGCTAGCGGACGCACTTACCACGTCACTTTTAATTCCCCTAAAGTTGCTGGAGTGGACGACGTCACAGGCGAGGCACTTATCCAGCGTGATGACGACAAAGAAGAAACAGTCAAGAAGCGCTTAGATGTTTACAGCGCCCAAACGCGCCCTTTGGTCGACTACTACTCGGGATGGGCCCAACAAGATCCTGCATCTGCCCCACATTACCGTCGTATCAGCGGAACGGGGTCGGTAGAGGAAATTAAAAGCCGAGCATTTGAGGCTTTGTCTAAATAAAGTCTGTCAAATCTAAGCCTTTTAAAGCCTGTTTTGTGGACTGACTAGGCCTAGCGACGCGCTAACAGGCCTAGGATCATTGCCACTCGCCCTTGCACGGGGCTTAGATTGTGCAAAGAAGGAATACTCGGGTGCTTAACTGGATCCGCAACTCCAAAAGCACAGCGAGACGATCTTGCCACCCAAAGTCCTTCTTTTTGAGCTTCATTTAATGCGAGTTCAAGATCGTGGCTCAAAGTTCCGCTGCCTGTGCCGGCAACAACTATTCCTTCAATCATGGAGGCTTGGGTGAACTGGGTTTGCTTGCCAAGCTTTGCTAAAGCATTAGCCTGAAGCAAAGTTCTTACTAACTGACCGTCCGCACCCGCGTGGTTAAAAATTAGCTCCACCCTTGGCCAATACTTTGTTAATAAAATTTGGTCTACGGATGGCATGGGCCAATCAAGTTTTGGTATGGATGCTTTTTCTCCGTTGGATCTATCTTCACGCGAGGCAAAGGCCTTAGGCCGGTCACTGAAGATTTTCTGCACTCCAACCCCAGAATGCACTTCGCCAGCAGATACAAGATACACACCTGCGACTTGTGTTTTTAAAACCCAATCAAGCGCATCTTGGAGATTTTGAGGGCCATCACTTTCGGGCACGTTGGCCGGAAACATAGCGCAGGTTATGGCGATGGGCTTTGTGGGGCTTAAAACAGCGTGCAAGAAAAACGCAGTTTCTTCCAAAGTGTCTGTACCGTGGGTCACTATGACACCCGCCACATCGTTTTGTTGCAACCAAAAGTGACAGCGACCCAGCAATGCGTGCCAGTGGCTAAATTGCATGTCCTTGCTATCAATATTGCAAACCTGTTCTTGAACAAGTTGCACGCCTCTCGTGTCTAAGTTCTGGGTTAGCTCCGTAACGCCTAGCTGTCCGGATTCATAGCTGTTTGGCTTTGAAATATCCCCAGCAACACCTGCGATCGTCCCGCCTGTGGCCAAAACAACAACTTTTTGATCTTTTTTTACATCCATCTCTTGCCAAACTCAAATAACTGGTTAAAAATACAGTTACTGGATGCCTAAACAGGCATTGCAACCAAACCTCATTGTGCATGGAGAAGTAACGATGTCAGATTTACCAAAACTCACCGCCAGGCAACAGCAAATACTGGAGCTCATCCAATCTGCTATTGCCAATACAGGTTCGCCTCCCACGCGTGCTGAAATCGCGGCTGAACTCGGCTTTAAATCTGCCAACGCTGCTGAAGAGCATCTACAAGCCTTAGCCCGCAAAGGCGCCATCGAATTGGTCAGTGGTACTTCTCGTGGCATTCGCCTCAAATCCCATAACCGTGCGCAGTCAGCCGTGGGCTTTACCGAACAGTTGTCCGAAAAAATGAGCCAATTCCAGCAAAGTTTGCTTTTGCCTTTGATTGGACGTGTCGCAGCAGGTTCCCCCATCTTGGCGCAAGAGCACATCGATCAAAGCTATCTCATCCAAAGCAGTTTGTTTGACCGCAAAGCCGATTACCTCTTGCGTGTGCGCGGCATGTCCATGCGAGACGCAGGCATCATGGATGGCGACTTACTGGCCGTTCAATCCACCCGAGAGGCTAAAAACGGCCAAATCGTGGTGGCGCGTTTGGGCGACGATGTCACTGTCAAACGGTTTGAACGCAAATCAGACCGCATTGAATTGCACGCCGAAAACCCAGACTTCAAAACCATCATCGTCCAAAACGACGAGCCTTTTGAAATCGAAGGCTTAGCTGTTGGCCTTATTCGTAACAATTTCCTGATGTAAAGAAAGCACCCCATGAACATCGCCTTGTTTAGCGCTTACCGCTTACTCAATCCCCTCAACTCTGCCGTTCGCAGCTTTATACCTGCCCAAGCCATGCAAAGTGCGCCTGCATTTGCAACACCCATCCCCTTGCGTGTGGCGCGCGTCATGGAAGCCCAACAAAACCGCCAAAGTGCTGGCCGCATGGTGATATCAGGCCGCATGGCCGACGTCTGCGCTGAACTCGACCGTTTAGCAGCCCTCGAAAACAGACACTAACCCCCTGCCCCAATGTGTCAAGGCACAATTGGGGCATGAACATCATCATCCTGGACGACTACCAAGACGTCGTCAGAAAACTCAATTGCTCCAACAAGTTAGAAGCCTATCCTGCCAAGGTTTTTACGAACACCATCAAAGGTGTTGGCCAATTGTCTGTAAGGCTTAAAGACGCTGAAATCTTGGTGCTGATTCGCGAACGCACACAAATCACACGCCAACTTATCGAGAAGCTTCCCAAGCTCAAAATGATCTCGCAAACAGGCAAGATCAGCAGCCACGTTGACGTCGTGGCTTGTACAGAACGCGGAATTGTGGTGGCAGAAGGCGCTGGTTCTCCCGTTGCACCTGCTGAGATGACTTGGGCTCTGATCATGGCCGCCATGCGCCGTTTACCCCAGTACATCAACAATTTAAAGCACGGTGCTTGGCAGCAATCGGGTTTGAAATCTAGCGCCATGCCTACCAACTTTGCCTTAGGCCAAGTTTTGAAAGGCAAAACCTTAGGTATTTGGGGTTACGGAAAAATTGGTCAACTCTTAGCCAGTTACGGCAAAGCGTTTGGAATGCGGGTTTTGCTTTGGGGCAGCGAAGCCTCGCGCGCATTAGCCATAGAGCATGGTTTCGAAGCGGCGGCTAGCAGAGAAGAGTTTTTCAGCCAATCCGACATCTTGAGTTTGCATCTTCGTTTGAACGATTCCACCCGAGGCATCGTCACATTGGCAGACCTTCAAGTCATGAAAACCACTTCTTTGCTAGTCAACACATCGCGCGCCGAACTAGTAGCCCCAGACGCATTGATCGCTGGACTCAACCGTGGCCGACCTGGTATGGCAGCTATAGACGTATTCGAGAGCGAACCGATTTTGCAAGGCCATGCTCTCTTGCGCTTAGAAAACTGCATCTGCACTCCGCACATCGGCTACGTAGAACAAGAAAGTTACGAGTTGTACTTTGGCACCGCGTTTGACAACGTGGTGAACTTCATCAAAGGCACCCCAACCAATATCGTCAATCCTGGCGCCTTGCAAGTCCGCCGATAAATAGAGATGTACCGTCTCTCGCCAGCACTGTTGTGGTGCCTGCTGTATGGCAACGCCGTCATAGGTTTTGGCGTGCTGATGGTGCCAGGCTCGCTGAACGACATCAGCCACGACTTGGCAGTCAGCATTTCAGCCGCTGGGGGGCTCATCACAGCGGGTTCCATCCTGATGTGTTTAAGCGCGCCCTTTTTTGCATCTGTGCTTGGCACTTACGACCGCCGAAAGTTGCTTGCATTAGTGATGCTTTGGTATGGCGTGATGCACGCGGTTTGCTTGGTCATGCCCGATTTCGAGCACATCTTGTGGTTTCGTGTCATTGCCATGTTGGCTCCCGCTATCTTCACACCCCAAGCCGCAGCGTGTATTGGGCAATTAGCCGACCCCCAAGCGCGTGGCCGCGCAATCACTTTTATTTTTTTAGGGTGGTCTATTTCTTCTGTAATCGGAATGCCCATCGCCGCATGGTTGAGTGAAGTCTACGGATGGCGCAGCGTGTTTGGTTTGTTGTCTGTTTTGTCTTTCATCAGTGCGGCTTGGGTTTGGGGCGTTCTTCCCAACAAAATAGCGCCACCCGTGATGACGCTTGCCGCTTGGCGTCAGACATTCAGCACCAAGCCATTGGTGCTGACATTGCTAGTGACGGTGATCAGCGCAAGTGGTCAGTTTTTCCTGACCGCCTACTTTGCGCCCTATTTCAAACTCACTTTGTTAACCACGCCTGAGCAACTTGGCCTATTACTGGCTTGGTTTGGTGCCTGCGGCCTATTTGGAAATGTGATGCTGTCACGCCACGTAGACCGTATAGGGGCTGACAAAGCAGTCACGTTTAGTTTGTTGCTCATCGCGATCAGCATGGGCTTTTGGTCTTTGGGTAGTAATCTTTACCTGGCATTTTTAGTACTGACCCCCTGGGGTCTAGGTATGTTTGCGAGCAACTCTGCCCAACAGGCTCGTTTGATTCATATTGAACCCAAGCTATCGGCTGGCTCTGTCGCCCTCAATACGTCTTCCATGTATTTGGGACAAGCCATAGGTTCTGCAGGTGGTGGGTGGTTGATTGACCAAGGTCGTATGGACCAATTGCATTGGTTTGCTTTTAGCGGTGTGCTACTTGCGATTGCAACAAGCCTATTGGCTGCGCGCGCAACAAGTAGATTTAGAAAATTCCAATAAGTCACCTTCTAGCCTTTGCGATAGATGAGGCTCAAAACGGCTCAGCGATAATTCCTTCATGCAAGCTATTTTTCAAACTGTTGGTGTTGTCGGTACTGGTGCTATGGGCCAAGGAATTGCCCAAATCGCCGCCCAAGCGGGCAGTCTGGTCAAACTTTATGACCTGCAACCTGAAGCAGTCGCCAAAGCCTCGAAAAACATACAACAGCAATGGGACAAGCTACTGGAGAAAAATCGCTTCACAGCTGAACAAGTCACAAAATTTAAAGCCAATTTACAAAGTGCTAGCCAGTTAAGCGACTTGAGCGACTGTGATTTAGTGATCGAAGCGATTGTTGAACGTCTCGATATCAAAAAATCTTTCTTTGCCGAGCTCGAGCAATTGGTGCGTCCATCCGCTGTATTGGTGACCAATACGTCCTCCTTGTCGGTCACAGCGATTGCCGCCGCACTCAAGCGGCCCGAGCAATTTGCTGGTTATCACTTCTTCAATCCCGTTCCTTTGATGAAAGTAGTCGAAGTCATTGCCGGCCTGAAAACCAACCCCAGCATTTGTACTGCGCTTAGCGATTACGCCAAGCAAATGGGGCACAAAGCAGTCGTCGCACAAGACACTCCAGGATTCATCGTGAACCACGCTGGTCGCGGTTACGGTACAGAGGCGCTGCGTATCGTGTCAGAAGGCATTGCAGACTTTGCAACGATCGACCGCATTTTGAAAGACCAAGCCGGATTCAAACTTGGGCCTTTTGAGCTCATGGACTTAACCGCCTTAGATGTCTCGCATCCAGTCATGGAGTCTATTTACCAACAGTACTACGAAGAGCCGCGTTATCGACCCAGTGTCATCACGGCACAGCGATTAGCGGGTGGTGTGCTTGGCAAAAAAGTGTCAGATGGTTTCTACAAATACGACAAAGGTATTGCGCAAGTACCTCCTGAACCGCCTGTACCTGAAGTCCACGAAATGCCCCCAGTCTGGGTGTCTACCCGTGCGGTCCGTCGCGCGGAACTATTGCAGTTACTCAAAAACTTAGGCGCCAAGATTGAAACAGGCGCTTCGCCCTCTGCGCAAGCGCTCTCCATCGTGGCTCCTCTAGGCTTTGATATCACCACCGTTGCCATCGTAGAACGCCTAGATCCAGCCCGCACCATCGGCATTGATTTCTTAATCGACGACAAGTTGACCAAGCGTAGAGTGCTTGCCACCAATCCAGCCACAAGGGTAGATATGCGCGAAGCTGCACACGCTTTGTTTGCCCGAGACGGTAAAGCCGTCAGCGTGATCCGCGACAGCGGTGGATTTGTGACCCAACGCGTCATTGCCAATATCGTCAATATCGCTTGCGATATTTGCCAGCAAGGCATTTGCAGCCCCCAAGATTTAGAAACAGCAGTGACTTTGGGCTTGGGATATCCCATGGGCCCCTTGGCTATGGGCGATTTGTACGGACCTACTGAAATTTTGGAAGTTTTATTCAATGTGCAAACCGTGTATGGCGACCCACGCTATCGTCCTAGCCCATGGTTACGCCGTCGCGGCGCCATTGGTTTGAGTCTTACCCATGTCGAGCAATAAATGACTGGACAACTTAAAAGCGCAGTGCATGGTCAAACCTTGGTGTTGACCCTCTCCAACCCAACGCTTCGCAATGCATTGGGTCCGGAGATGTACATCGCTGGCATCGAGGCTTTGAATGCTGCAGAAAGCAATCCAGAGATTCGCAGTGTCATCATCACGGGCGAAGGCGCGCACTTTTGTGCGGGTGGAAATTTACAGCGTTTGTTAGCCAACCGCGAACAACCCAAGGAAGTTCAAGCGCAAAGCATTGATGGACTACATACGTGGATGGAAGCCATTCATACCTTCCCAAAACCCGTCATTGCGGCGGTCGAGGGTGCTGCAGCTGGTGCTGGTTTTTCCTTGGTATTGATGTGCGATCTGGTCGTGGCAGCTAGAGACAGTATTTTTGTTATGGCCTACAGCAGCATTGCGTTGTCGCCAGACGGTGGTGGCAGTTGGAATTTATCGAGAGCCTTACCTCGCCAACTGGCAGCAGAACTCATGCTTTTGGGCGAACGCATCGGTGCTGAACGCCTACACGCTTTAGGTTGCTTAAACCGAATAGTGGAGTCTGGAACCGCTTTGACACAGGCACTAGATTTGGCTGAACGTATCAATGCGCGTGCACCCAATGCTATGGAAAGCATCAAAGAGTTGATCAATGACGCAGCGACCCAAAGTCTCAACGTCCACTTGACTCAGGAGCGCGACCACTTTGTGAAAAACTTACACCACGCCAACTCGGGCATCGGTATTTCTGCCTTTTTGAACAAAGAAAAACCGATCTACAAGTAAGCACACCCCCGTATTAACGCTAGGGCCTTTTTTAAGAAGAGGTCTCCCTCGCGACAATTTATCAATTTGAGGTCACACACAAGACAGGCTATGGACGATCCCATTCTTAATATCGAAGAGCGCGAGTCAATCAACGCTGGTCGTTGGTTCTCTTCCCTTTCACCTTCACTCAGGCACGACATACTTCGATGCGCTTACGTCAAACGATGCAAAGACGGCGACCTGATCGCGGCGCGTGGAGATCCGCCCGAAGAGTGGATGGCATGCGCCAAAGGCGCAGTGCGGGTGAGCTCGACATCGCTGTCGGGCAAGCAAATCACTTTCACCTATGTGGAACCAGGCATATGGTTTGGCGATGTGGCCATCTTGGATGGCGATCGCCGCACCCACGATGTCTACGCCCATGGCGAGACAACGATTTTGTGCGTTGCCAAAGCAGACTTTCAGAAAATTCTCAGCCAACACGTCGAGTTTTACGAAGCGATGTTGCGATTGCAGGCCAGACGCATTCGCCAATTATTTGGCTTGGTAGAAGATCTCAATACCTTGCCTCTGCGTTCACGCTTGGCCAAACAGTTGTTGCATCTCGTGCGCAGTTACGGGGTTCCATCACTGTCCCACGGGGAAGAGATTCGAATAGGTCTTCATTTAGCGCAAGAAGAATTAGCCCAGTTGCTGGGCGCATCACGCCAACGTGTCAACCAAGAACTCAAAGCGATGGAGCGCGAAGACGCGATTCGGATCGAGCCAGGTGGTTTGGTCATACGCAATCGCGATGCACTTTTGCGTATCAGCGAAGCCGACCATTGAAAGGACTCACTCAATGAGTCGCTACGAGAATTTTGAAGGCACCAAGGCTGTTAGTGGCGCGCACCAGTTTGATGAGTCGGCTTTACAAGCATGGCTAAGCCAACATCTGCCTGATTTCAAAGGCCCTCTTACGGTAGAAATGTTCAAAGGCGGGCAATCTAATCCGACTTACAAACTCATCACGCCATCGCAAAGCTATGTGATGCGTGCCAAACCAGGCCCTGTTGCCAAACTGTTGCCTTCAGCGCATGCGGTCGAGCGCGAGTTCAAAGTCATGCAAGGCCTGCAAAATACTGCAGTACCAGTCGCCAAAATGCATGTGTTGTGTGAAGACGAATCCGTCATCGGTCGTGCGTTTTATGTGATGGAGTTCGTGCAAGGACGCGTTTTGTGGGACCAGACTTTGCCCGACTTGAGCAATACGCAGCGTGCTGGTATCTATGACGAAATGAACCGCGTTATCTCTGCGCTTCACACGGTCAATTACAAAGAATGCGGACTGGCTGATTACGGCAAACCCGGTAATTACTTTGAGCGTCAAATTGGTCGTTGGAGTAAGCAATACCTTGCCTCTGAAACCCAGCCCATTGCAGAAATGAATAACCTGATGCAGTGGTTGCCTGCGAATATGCCTGCGAGTGCTTTGGATGCCTCCAAGGTCAGCATCGTCCATGGGGACTACCGTTTAGATAATTTGATGTTCCATCCAACAGGCAACAAAGTCATGGCCGTGTTGGACTGGGAACTCTCCACCATTGGTCATCCACTAGCTGACTTCAGTTACCACTGCATGGCTTGGCATATACCGCCAGGAACTTTCAGAGGCATTGGTGGTGTGGATGTTGCGTCTCTTGGCATACCCACTGAATCGGAATACATCCATAAGTACTGTGACCGCACAGGCTTAGCAACGCCCAGCGATTTAAAAACCGACTGGTATTTTTATCTGGCTTACAACATGTTCCGCATTGCTGCCATTTTGCAAGGCATTGCCAAACGTGTGGAAGCAGGAACCGCGTCCAGCGAACAGGCTAAAACGTCTGGCGCTGGCGCACGACCCATGGCTGAATTAGCCTGGAAATTTGCACAACTCGCCTAATTACAAACATAACTCTAGGAGCTCTTCATGAATTTCGACTACACCGACAAAGTCAAGGATATGCAAGCACGCTTGCTCGCCTTCATGGACGCGCATATTTATCCGAACGAAAAAAGGTTCTTTGCTGAAATCGCAGAAAACCGAGCCAAAGGCAACGCGTGGATTCCCACCAAAATTGTGGAGGAGCTCAAACCCAAAGCCAATAAAGCTGGTTTATGGAATTTATTTTTACCCCATAGCAAGCGCGCACCGCAAGGCTTAACCAATTTGGAATACGCACCTTTGTGCGAAATCATGGGGCGTGTGCCGTTCGCCGCTGAGATTTTTAACTGTTCAGCACCAGATACCGGCAACATGGAAACGCTAGAGCGTTATGCCAGTGAAGAAATCAAGGACCAGTGGCTAGAGCCACTGTTGCGCGGTGAAATACGCTCTGCCTTCTTGATGACGGAGCCTGCTGTAGCGTCTTCCGATGCCACCAATATCCAGTGCAGCATCAAACGCGAAGGTAATGAATACGTCATTAATGGTGTGAAGTGGTGGAGTTCTGGTGCGGGTGACCCACGTTGCGCCGTCTACATCGTGATGGGTAAAACAGACCCTGAAGCTCCCCGCCATTCCCAACAAAGCATGATCGTAGTACCTGCCAATACCCCTGGTATCAAAGTTTTGCGCCCACTCACTGTATTTGGTTACGACGATGCGCCGCACGGGCACATGGAAGTTGAATTGAAAAACGTTCGCGTCCCTGTGGGTAACTTAATGCTCGGTGAAGGTCGTGGATTTGAAATTGCCCAAGGCCGCTTAGGCCCAGGACGCATACACCATTGCATGCGCACTGTGGGTAGCGCTGAGCGTGCCTTAGAACTCATGTGCAAACGACTCAACTCGCGTGTTGCATTTGGCAAAACTGTTTCTAGCCAAGGTGTATGGCATGAACGCATTGCGGATGCACGCATCATGATTGAACAAGCGCGCTTGTTGACGCTCAAAGCTGCCTACATGATGGACACCGTGGGCAACAAGATTGCGAAATCTGAAATTGCGATGATCAAAGTGATCGCGCCCAATATGGCCACACAAATCATCGACTGGGCTATCCAAGCCCACGGCGGTGGCGGTGTCAGCGATGACTTCCCTCTTGCCTATGCCTACGCACACCAACGCACATTGCGCTTGGCCGATGGTCCTGATGAAGTGCACCGCAATTCAATCGCGAAACTCGAATTAGCGCGCCACATTGCAACGATGCCGCAAGATGTTGAAATGCCAATCACTAGAGGTAGCTAAGCATGATTGACGTTTATTCTTGGGCCACTCCCAACGGGCACAAAGTGCATATCATGCTAGAAGAATGTGGTTACCGCCTTGGCAAAGATTGGTTAGCGCACCCTGTCAATATTAGTAATGGCGACCAATTTGAGTCGGGGTTTTTAAAAATCAGTCCTAACAACAAAATACCAGCGATGGTGGACCCACACGGCCCAGATGGAAAACCCATCAGCTTGTTTGAGTCGGGCGCCATTCTTTTGTACTTGGCATCCAAAACGGGCAAATTTTTGCCAAAAGGCGATCGGGCAAAGTATGAAGTTTTGCAATGGCTGATGTTCCAAATGGGTGGCGTGGGTCCAATGCTGGGACAAAACCACCATTTCAGACAATACGCTCCTGAAAAAATTGAATATGCTGTCAACCGTTATACCAACGAAGCCAAACGTTTGTATGGTGTGATGGACAAACAATTAGCGTCCACTAAGTTCATCGCCGGTAATGCATACAGCATCGCCGATATGGCAATATTTCCTTGGTTGCGCAATTGGGAAAACCAAGGCATGGATTGGGCTGATTACCCACACTTGAAAAAGTGGTTTGATTTGATCGCTGCAAGACCTGCCGTGCAACGCGGGGTTGAAGTCCTAGCTAATTTACGCAAACCTATACAAGACGACCCTAAAGCCAATGAAGTGTTGTTTGGGTCAACCCAATATAAATCCAGATAAATTTCTTGGAATTTAGGGTATTTACCCTGCAAAAAATTCGCGTTTCATAAGACATTACATGTATTCATAACAGGAGACATAGTGCTATGCCAAAAATGAAACTCAAACTTGTATTGCGAAGTGTGGCAATCGCCTCCACTTTAGCCGCCTCATGCTGGTCTGCTTCTGCGCAAGAAACCTTCAAAGTCGGCATCGTCAGCTTTTTGTCTGGCCAAGCTGCTGAGAGCTTTGGTATCCCCGCCGTTAATGGGGCCAAGGTTTTGGTGGAAGCTTTCAATAAAGGGCAAGCGCCTGCCCCTTACAACAAAAAAGGTTTTGGTGGATTAACTATCGAACCTATTTATGTTGATGAAAACGGTGGTGCTACAAAACAAGTTCAGGAACTGCGTAATTTATATGACCGTGAACAAGTTGATGCAGTTGTAGGCTATGTTGGCTCAGGGGACTGCCTAGCTGTTGCGCCAGTTGCTGAGGAAATGAAAAAATTTCTGATTCTTTATGACTGCGGTACGCCACGTATTTTTGAAGATGGCAAGTACAACTATGTCTTTAGAACTGCTGCTCATGCAACGATGGACAACGTTGCTTTGGCGCGCTACCTAAAAGACAAAAAGATTCCAGTTAAAACCTTCAACATGATCAACCAAGACTATGCCTGGGGCCAAGACTCACGCAAAGACTTTATTTTGTCTATGGAGAAGTTATATCCGGATGCAAAACCCGCTGAAGATTTATTGCCTAAATTTGGCGCTGGCCAATACGGCACCGAAATTTCGGCATTAATGGCAAAACCTGCCACCTTGGTGCATTCAAGCCTTTGGGGCGGAGATCTTCAGTCTTTCATTTTGCAATCTGCTCCACGTGGACTATTCAAAAAATCTCAAGTGATTTTGTCTGCGGGTGACCACGTACTCCCAGGTTTGGGAGAAAAAATGCCAGATGGAACTATCTTGGGCGCTCGCGGAGCTTACGGTTTGATGGCACCTAAATCTAAGCTAAATGATTGGTGGTGGGAGAACTACCAAAAAGCGAACAACGTTTACCCTGTCCAAGCACCCTATCGCATGGCACAAGCTTTATTGGGCCTCAAACTTGCTGTTGAAAAAGCTATGGCGGCCAATGGTGGCAAGAAGCCGACCCCAGAACAACTTGCTGCAGCACTGAAAAACAGCGAATGGGATTCACCAGCGGGCAAAATTCGAATGGTTCTTGGCGACGGCAATCAAGCTATTCAAGAAACCGCTATTGGTCGCACAAAATGGGATCCAGCTAAAAAAATGGTCACCATTCGTGATATTCAACGCTTTCCTGCAGAGTGCGTAAATCCACCTGCGAACATGAAGTCAGAAGATTGGCTAAAAGCCGGATTCCCTGGCGCTAAATGTAATTAAGGAAATCAAGCCGCATGGATTTGGCTATCACCATTTTGATAGATGGTCTGACCTATGCGTCGTGGCTATTCATTGTTGCCCTCGGCCTCACGCTGGTTTTTGGGGTCCTAAAGATTCTCAATATTGCGCACGGTAGTTTCTATGCGCTTGGTGCATACGCAGCGGCTACTTTCGTAGGCTGGATAGCTACTTTGCAATGGGCTCCAGAATGGAGCCTACTTGCGATGTTTATCGCGGCAATTGCCATCGCAGTCTTGGTGGCGCCATTAACTGAACGCGGCTTGCTGCGCTTCTTTTATGGCCACGATGAAGTTCTATTGGTATTGGTGACATACGCCATGTTTTTATGCATGGAAGACATCACCAAAATTATTTGGGGTGCGAATCCCTATTACGTTTCTGAGCCCTATAGTCTTTTTGGCAATGTAGAAATTGGTGAACAGGTGTACGTGGGGTATGACTTTTTGCTGGTTATTTTGGCCGTAGTCGTCGGATCCATTGTTTGGTGGGGACTCAATAAAACACGCCAAGGCAAGATCGTGACCGCGGTCATTCACAGTCCAGAAATTGCATCGAGTATGGGGGTCAAAGTCTCCAAGGTCTATATGTACGCATTTGGAGTAGGCGTTTTTCTAGCGGCCATCGGGGGGGCTTTCACTGCACCCATGATTTCTGTACAACCTGGTCTTTCAGTGGGCGTGATTATTCTTTCTTTCGCTGTCGTCATCATTGGTGGGCTAGGCAGTATTGAAGGCGCGGCCATTGGTGCTTTGATTGTTGGACTCTCGCGTGCCACTGCAGTCCATCTGGTTCCGGTGGCAGAACTTTTCTCTATCTACGTAGTGATGGCCATGGTGTTGATGGTGAGACCCGAAGGTTTATTCCAACGCATACAGGCGCGAAAAATATAGCCATGCATCGGTCGATTGTTTCGTTAACGGTGATCACCGTTTTCACTGCAGCAGCACTGCTCGCCTTGGGATTGGCATTACCCAAATGGTTGCTTTTTATGTGCACCATGGCATTTGCCAATGGCTTAGTGTCTTTGGGCATCATGCTGCTTATGCGTGGTGGTGTGGTGGCGTTTGGTCAAGGCTTGATGTCTGCCATTGGTGGTTATACCGCTGCATTGATGTTTCAAAAACTAGGTGTAAAAGACGCTCTCTTACTCACCATGAGTGGCGGCGTGACCGCTATGCTGATAACAGCACCGTTTGCACCTTTGCTGTCGCGTTACCGTGGTATCTTTTTCTCAATGCTCACCTTGGCGCTCTCCATGGTGGGATATGGCATCTTGGTCAAGACCGAGAGTTTGGGCGGATCCGACGGATTTAATTTAGGACGCGTGACGTTGTTCGGACAAAGTTTGGCCGATGCGTGGGTCGGTTATGTGCTCTACGCCATTTCTGCATGTTTGGCGTGTTTGATGGCTTATATATGCCGTATCTATTTTGATTCCACCCGAGGCTTGATCACCCAAGCCATTCGTGAGAATGAATTGCGTGTTGAATATCTGGGCGGTTCTGTGCGACACACCATGGCGATTAATTTTTTAATTGCTGCATTCTTAGGGGGATGCGGTGGCGCCATGGCTGTGATGGCATTGGGGCATATTGACCCCACATTTAGCTACTGGACAACGTCGGGGGAATTTGTATTCGTCGCTATCTTGGCGGGAACGCAAAGCGTGGTGGCCATCATGTTGTCTTCGATTATTTTGGAAGCAGTGCGATCTTTCTCGAGTGCGTACTTTCCTAACACTTGGCAGCTAGCTTTGGGCATCTTTTTGTTAGTTGTGATTCGCTTTCTTCCGCACGGATTAGGTTCATTGTGGACTCGCACAACTCGTAAGGAGCAGCCATGACTAGCAAAGCGCTCCTGAGTGCAAAAAACTTACAAAAACAATTTGGTGCAGTTGTGGCAGCACAAGACATCTGCATCGATATCCAATCTGGTGAACGTGTCAGCCTGATTGGAAGTAATGGTGCAGGCAAAACCACCTTTGTGAATATGATCACTGGCTATCTCAAGCCGGACAGTGGCGTGATCGAATTAGATAACTATGACATCACGGCACTCTCTCCTAGGCAAATTACCCATTTAGGGGTAGCACGCTCATTTCAAATTCCGCAACTCTACCCAGCACTCACGGTGATAGAGAACATGTTGGTCGCTATGGCCTGCCATGAAAACAAACTCTCGATGTGGCGCCCCTCGTCAAACAAAGAACATCTCGCAAGAGGTGCTGATCTGCTCCATCGATTTGGATTGTCACAACACAGCAATAGACGCGTCAAAGAACTTCCTGGTGGCATTCGTAAGTTACTCGATATCGCTTTGGCTATGACTGGTTCGCCGAAGCTCTTGTTACTAGATGAACCCACCAGCGGCGTATCTGCAGAAGAAAAATTCCCAATGATGGACACCATCATGCGCGTGCTGGGTAATGAACCACTGACTGCTTTATTTGTCGAGCACGATATGGACATCGTGCGACGCTATGCTGACCGTGTGATTGCTTTTTACAGTGGTCGCATCATTGCAGATGCTTCTCCTGAGCAGGCGTTAGCCAATGACGATGTACGCCGCTACGTCACTGGCGAGTTACGGCAGGAGGCAAGTCATGCTTGAGATAAAGGACCTGCATGTCAGCATAGAGTCCGTTCAAGTCTTACGCGGGCTTAGCCTGACGCTTCAAAATGGCGCAATGTCGGGTCTTATCGGACGCAACGGAGCAGGTAAAACCAGTTTTATGCGCAGTGTCATGGGGCATCTTCAGCCTAGCTCTGGCACTATGGTGTTTAACGGTCAAGACTTAACCAAGCTGCCACCTGAAGCCCGAGCTTCTCTTGGAATTGGCTATATGCCAGAAGACAGGGGCTTGGTACCCGAATTAACCGTTGAAGAAAATATTTTGATTCCCTTGTGGGTATCACCAAATCTGAATGCACAAGAAAGACTGCGTTTTGTATATGGCGTGTTGCCTGAAGTGGAGGCCATGTCAAGCCGTAAAGCCCTTCTTTTATCTGGTGGACAGCAAAAATTAGTAGCGTTAGCCCGTGCATTGGTTATCGGAACAAAACTCTTGCTGTTAGATGAGCCTTTTGAAGGCGTCGCACCAGCTTTATCGATACGCTTAAGTGACGTTATCAGTGGACTACGCGGAATGGATTTATCCGTTTTGATTGCGCAATCTGACTTGAACCATTCCAGCAGTTTGGTGTCGCAAGAAGTAGTGATTGAACGCGGCGCCAACGTGGCTTAAATCGCTAGATGTACTGGACAGACCCACAATTACCTGCACATCGAATTGAAGCTTGGGGAAACGATCGGCTGGTGCGGTGCTTTGTTGAGCGCCCGGCTAATTTTTTATCCATGCTGCAAACTGCAGTATCGCGATTTCCGACTCGTAAAGCATTGGTGTTTGAAGGCCAGCGCTGGACTTACCAAGAAGTCTGGAGTTCAGTAGAGCATTACGCACAAGTCCTGCATAACTTAGGAATACAGCCACAGGACAGAGTTGTTCTGTTTGTTAGTAACCGCGCTGAATTCGTTTTCTTGTTATTTGCCATTCAATATCTAGGCGCAATCGCAGTCCCTGTGGGTATTCGCGAACAACGCCCAGGACTGACCTACATCATGAATCAGTGCAAGGCCAAGGCTGTTGCGTTTGATTTGAGTTTGGCGGAACGTATTCCAGTCAAAGGTGATGTTGCTTCTTTGGAACACCGTATTTGCATAGACATCGATACGAGTGATCAACTTGCCTCGCCCACCCAAACAGTTGTTTTGCCCAATTTATTAGCCAAGCAAAGCCGTGTAGAAATTCCTATTTTTGTAGCCGATCAATTTGATGTGGCTGCCATTCTTTATACATCTGGCACCACGGGAAACCCCAAAGGGGCCATGATCACGCATGCCAACATAGTGCATTCGGCATTGCATTACCAATATGGCATGCATTTGACGGAGAACGATTCTTCTATGCTGGCAGTTCCTGCGAGCCATGTCACAGGATTGATCGCCATCATTGCCACCATGGTTCAAGTGGGTGGCGCTACTTTGATCATGCGGGAATTCAAAGCTAAGCAATTTCTACAATTTGCAGCTCAAGAAAATATGACACATACGCTCATGGTGCCTGCTATGTACAGCTTGTGTTTGTTAGAACCAAGTTTTAGTGCCAATGCTTTGAAGCCCTGGCGTATTGGTGGATATGGTGGTGCACCCATGCCAGTTGCAGTAATTGAGCAATTAGCAAAACACTTGCCAAACTTAGATTTTCGTAATGCCTACGGTGCAACAGAAACCACTTCTCCTGTTACCTTGATACCCGCCAGCATGAACGATGCGCATTTAGACAGCGTCGGTCGTGTTTTACCCTGTGCCGATGTGCGCATCATGAACGATGCAGGCCAAGAGGTGCCGTTCGGTGAAACAGGAGAGCTTTGGATTAATGGACCCATGGTTGTTCCTGGATACTGGGATAACCCAGAAGCCACCGCACAGTCTTTCACTGCAGGCTATTGGCACTCAGGTGATTTAGGCTCCATGGACGAAGAAGGTTTCGTCAAAATATTTGACCGCAAAAAAGACATGCTCAATCGTGGTGGATTCAAGATCTACTCTGTAGAAGTAGAGAACTGCTTAATGGGAATACCCGGGATTCTTGAGGCGGCCATTGTGGGTAAGCCTTGTCCTGTTTTAGGAGAACGGGTGCATGCTTTTATTTATGCGCCTAATCAGTCGATATCGCAAGACATAGTGACAGCACATTGCAAACAGGCTTTGGCAGACTACAAGGTGCCTGAGACTGTCACTTGGTTGGATGCGCCACTGCCTAGGAATGCGAATGGGAAGGTGATGAAGAGGCAGTTGCGGTTGGATTTTTAAACATCCAAAGTAACTTTGATAACGGATTTGGCATACGCACTATTGGTCGTACATGTTCCATTTGAAATGTAGAGAATATTTCCGTTAATAGCTAGTCCAACGGGACCACACAACATACTACTGGTAGATGTTCCACTTAGAAAAGTAGTGACAGCAGTTGCATTGCCCGAACTGTCATAGGTAATCTTTAAAATACTACTGTCTGTATCGCCTGCAGTCGTTCCTGTGTTAGCTACATACACTTCTTTGTAAGCTGATCTAACAGCAATTCCTGTAGGATTATTAAAGATGCTCCCAAAAGAAGAGCTTACAAAAGTTGAAGCAGCATAAGTAGATGTATTTATCTTATAGACACCAGCAGAGGTTGCACTTTGTCTAGTTACATACATATAGCCCAATGAACTATCAAATGCAAGACCAGCTGGAGCTGAACCAATTGTTGCGGATCCTAAAACTGATGTGTAAGAACCAATGCTATAAATCACCACACCATTAACGTAACTACCTGTTTGACCCACATCTGAAATGTAGACTTTTCCGTTTGTACTATCAATACCTACACCATAAGGACTTGAAAGCGCTGTTGATACAACAGGAGTGGTGCTTGTGGATAAATTAATTAAGCCAGTACTACCTGATCCTCCTGTATCAGTAGCTACAGCAAATACATTACTGTTATAAACAGCAACAGAAAATGGCCACTTTAATGAAGAAGAGACAGTTGATACTAAAGCTCCAGAAGTATTAAATTTATAAATCGCACCACCAAGTGACGTACTCTGAGCAGCGTCTAAAGAGCTGGAAACATACAAATAAGTCCCATCAAAAAACATTTGTCTAAGGTATCCAAGGGTCACACCGATAGTCGAACTATTAATAAAAACCGAAGGGGAGGCGGTATAGGTGCTGCTAGAACTAGAAGATCCGCCGCCCCCTCCTCCACAGCCACTCAATAACAGCAGCGTCCAGCATAAAAGAAACTTGGATAAATTAGTTCGCATAAGTACTAGGATCGACCAACCGCCCTCTTTCTAGAGCAACCTGAAGCCCAAGGGCTGTTACTGATAAAGTTATCCCTGTTCCAACCGACCTGTCTAATGCCATGTTTAATAAGTTTTGCATCCTGATGTGCTTGTTTCTTTCCCTTTGGAGCCAAGCAGACGCGCAAACTAAGGCTGAGACCCCGAATGCGTCTCGAGCCATTTTGGCGCGGCCGCCACAAAGCGGAAAAGAGCCTATGTTGCTTTTAGGACCCAAGAACAAGCCCTACTCCGAGTCACTGCTCAACACCACCAAAATGGACTATTACGACTGCGATGGCATTGTCGCACCTTGGTTCAGAGAGCTTTTGGTCGCTGAAATGAATTATTTCGCTGAATTGAACGAGTTGCCGTTCGTCAAAGGCGATGCCTGTGTCGTCAGCATTGGCACAACGCGGAGTTTGACTCCTGGGCGCGTCAGCGTCCACCTTTATACAAACGCCACCCGCCTCAAAGCCTGCGTACATAACGAACAATGCCCTGTATTTCGCAGTATCAGCCTGATTCCTAAGGGGGAAGTGCTTTATCGCTCCTACTTTCTGTCAGATATGTCTAGAAAGCTGATTGCGCAGCATTGTGTGACGGACAAAGGCAAGCTACACAGCGATACCACCTGCTACAGCGTCCCTTGATATTTTCTAATCCGCAGTTAAAGCAAAGCGTGTGCCTGTCGATTCATAAGTGATAACTTCTAATTTGTATGTTTCGGCTTTCTAAATTTCTTTTTATTCATTGCTTCTGCTGGTTCTTTGTGGCCTTGGCAGGATTTAGTGCGCCTGCCTTAGCTAGCGACGCACCCAAACCACCGCCCGAAGAAAAAAAACCAAATTATGCAAAAGAAGAAGGGGCGATAGGTCGAAGTGGTACTGTTTATAAACGTATTTTGAAAGATGCGCGCGGGGAACCTGAACCTCTACCCAAAGAAGAACCTAAGCCAGCTGAATCCAAGAAAGAGGCTAAAGATGCGCACGGCAAAGCCGATGAGCACGCCCCTAAAAAAGAAGAAGCCCACGATGATGGTCATGGCGCCCCAGCAAAAGAAGAGAAAAAGAAAGACGCTAAAAAAGATGACGGTCACGGTGGTGGTCACGGCGCCCCTAAGAAAGAGGAGCCTACTGTCAGCACTTTGTATGACCCAGCCGTCATCAAACTGGATGGCAATAATCGCCCATTAACCCCGGTAGTTCAAAAAAATTCGCACGCAGACTACTTTTTGTGTCACAAAACAGTACCCAAAAAATACCAAGAAATTATTCTCAATGAAATGAACACCTTTGCTGACCGCATGAATTTACCGCGGGCGCAAGATTTGCCTTGTATGGTCAAAATTACCAAGCCACAAACAAAGTTCCCTGGCGCTGTGTTCATTGAGTTTTATGTGGACGAAAAATCTGCAGCTTCATGTATTCGTTTGAATAACTGCATATCTACCCGTTTGGTCATGCTTTATCCAAAAGACAAAAAAGCTAAAACTGTTCAAGAAATTTATCGCTCCTATGTATTGACTGACGAGCGCAAATACAAACGCAGTTCTTTTTGTGTCTCACCTGAAGGGCAGTTATTGGGTGAGAAAAACTGCTACGTAGCGTTGCATCCAGACTGGTTATTTAACTAAGAATTGGTCTGCCCGGAGGGGATCGAACCCCCGACCCACAGCTTAGAAGGCTGTTGCTCTATCCAACTGAGCTACGGGCAGAAATGGAACAGAAAAGGCCCCGAAAGGGGCCTTTTCTCATTGAATGGTCGGGGCGATAGGATTCGAACCTACGACCCTCTGGTCCCAAACCAGATGCGCTACCAGACTGCGCTACGCCCCGAAGACCGACATTCTACCTCGAAGAATCTGCGGACAAACCATAGTTCAAAATATTGTCTAATGGACAGTTGAGTTTATTGCCTGCAATGGCAGTGTGCTTACAAAAAAGTTAAAGGATCGCCTTATGGTCACAACCTATCGCCACTACATCACTTGTTTAATCCTGTTAAGTTTGTGTAGCTTAACTGGCTATACGCAAGATTTTCCGCCTAAGAAAACTATCAGTATGGTGGTTGGATTCGCCGCTGGCGGAGCCGCTGACACAGCCGCGCGCATCATTGCTAAAAAATTAGGCGAAAACATTGGTGCCTCGGTTGTTATTGATAACAAAGGTGGTGCTGGCGGCAATATTGCCCATCAATTCGCTGCTACGGGTCCAACAGATGGCAGCACCATTTTGTTTGGTTCGGTAGGTCCATTAACCATATCGCCACATTTATTCAAACTACCCTACGACCCGGTGAAAGACTTATCGCCCATCACCATGGGCGTGAATTTTCCAAATGTTCTTGTTGTGCATGCAGGTATGGGTATCAAAACATTTGCTGATTACGTTGCCTACGCTAAAAAGAACCCAGGCAAGCTTGACTACGCGTCCACAGGCCCCGGTTCCGCCTCTCACCTAGCAGGTGAATTGCTAGACGATATGGCCAAGATTGATACCCTTCACGTTCCCTACAAAGGTGGTGCACCTGCATTGCAAGACTTGCTAGGCGGACGAGTTGCTGCGTATTTCTCTACCTACTCCACATCGCAAGCCTATATTGAAAACGGCAAACTTATTCCACTAGCGAGCACCGGTACACAACGCTTGCGCTCTTTGCCCAATATCCCCACCGTCGCCGAATCTGGCTATCCTGGGTTTAGTGCTACCAATTGGTATGCGTTCGTGGCATCTTCTAAGGTGCCGCCGGCTATCTTGGACCGTTGGAATTTGGAAATTGTGAAAGTTTTGAAATCTCCTGATGTCGTGGAACAACTCAACAGCCATGGATTGACACCATTGCCAGGCACGCGCAGTGAATTAGCCGCCTACATGGCGAAAGAAACTGCCACTTGGGGACGTGTGATTCGCGAGCGCAATATCAAGGGTGAGTAATAGACACATCGCCACTCGACACTATTTTTTAAATCAATAACTGACAAGTCCTATGCAAAACATACAAACCCTCACCTACAAACTTAGCCGCCGTCTCGCTCTTGCCAGTGTTGGATTATTTTTATGTATTGCGCTCACAGCACAAGCAGCAGAGATTCGTGTCATCACATCAGGCGCTTTTACCGAGGCCTACAAACAACTAGCACCAATGTATGAGCAAGCGACGGGTCACAAAATCATCAGTGCCTACGGCGCATCGATTGGCAATGCACCTGACTCCATTCCTAGCCGTTTTGCGCGTGGCGAAAAGTTTGACTTAGTCATCTTGTCTGAAGGCGGTTTAGAAGCCTTGATGAAAGATGGCAAATTGGTCAAAGGCAGCCGCATCGACCTAGCCCGCTCACAAATCGGCGCAGCAGTACGTAAAGGAACACCTAAGCCAGATATCAGCACTGTAGAAGCCTTAAAGAAGACTTTGTTAGACGCTAAATCGATTGCTTATTCAGCCAGCGCAAGCGGCACCTATTTATCGACCGAGTTGTTTCCAAAGCTTGGAGTTGCAGAACAACTGAAAGACAAAGCCAAGCGCATCATGAGTGAGCGCGTGGGTGCTGTGGTGGCTAGAGGCGATGCTGAATTAGGTTTTCAACAAGTAAGTGAGTTGATTTACTTCAAAGAACTAGACTTCATAGGCACCTTGCCTGAATCTGTGCAACAAACCATTTTCTTTTCATCTGCTTTGGTCGAAGGTTCAACAGAGCAAGAGATCGCCAAACATTTTGTGAAATTTCTCACGTCAGCTTCTGTCGCCAAGCTGGTTCGCGAAACGGGCTTAGATCCTGCAACCAGCAAATAATTGATTTGGCTATTTAGGCATGCAGCCTGAAAAACAAAAGCGCATTGCACCACTCAAAGGTGTGCGCGTTCTTAGTCTGGCACTCAATCTGCCTGGGCCTGCCGCATTGATGCGATTGCATCAGATGGGCGCTACGTGCACCAAGCTTGAGCCACTAGCGCCTAGTGGCACGAACACAGCAGATCCTATGGGCTCATACAAACCCGATGCCTACAAGACCTTGCATCAAGGTATGCGGATTGTTCAAGCTGATTTAAAAACCCCGCGTGGTCAAACCACGTTGCATAAGCTGCTGGCAAAAACCGATGTATTGATCACATCCTTTCGGCCTTCCGCACTCGCCAAGCTAGGCCTTGGTTGGAAAGCATTACATCGTCTCTATCCCAGTGTGTGCATGGTGAGCGTTGTAGGTGCTTCTGGTTCTCGTGCTGAGAAACCAGGACATGACCTCACCTACTTGGCTGAAAACGGATTGGTCAACGGACTCGATCTTCCTGCCACTTTGTATGCGGATATGGGTGGGTCACTGATGACTACCGAAGCTGTTTTACAAGCCCTGTTATTGCGTCAACGCACTGGTCGTCAAAACGGACTTGGCGTCTTCCAAGAAATCGCACTCAGCGATGCTGCCAGCTACCTTGCCCTGCCCCGCACTTGGGGCTTAAGCACCAAAGATGGTGATGTAGGTGGCGCCCATGCGGGTTACAAAATTTATCCTTGCAAGAATGGACGCGTCGCAGTTGCAGCCTTAGAGCCGCATTTTGCAAAGCGTTTGTGTTTGGCTGTGGGATTGGAAGAAAAAGATATGCATTTCATGCATGCTCTTAAAACGCACAAGGCTTTTGAGAAATTTTTTGCTAGTCAGACGCGTCAACAATTAAACCACTTGGCTGCTAGCAAAGATATTCCTTTACACACATTAACTAAATAGATAGCTTGAGCAAACCGCGCTACGTGCACTGTGCTTTGTAAGGCCCTGTCTCAAAATGTATCCACCAAATGCCTTAAAGGATGCAAAGCCGTAGGCCAAGGGCTTTGAAAAAATGGCGTCACCATATCAGGCGTTATCTCTTCAATAGTGGCAGGTAGCCATTTGGGTTGACGGTCTTTGTCGATCACCAATGCACGAATTCCCTCTGCCGTATCCGTTTGCGCGCCACGACGCAACAAGTGGTCCGCATGAAAACAATGGCGCACCATGTCACGCTCCATGCGTAACTCGTCAGATAAGCCCATGGATCTGCCTCGGCGAATTTGTTCCAAACTTACGGCTAACAGCAATGGAGAGCGTTGTCTGAGTGCTTTGAGAGTCTCTGCTGCCCAGCCTTCTGGTTGTTTGCTCACCAATTGGCTTAGAGCTTGCACCATGTCTGAGACATTGGGCAAACGGAATATGGTGTCAATATTTGAATCCCACCAACTCGGTCTTATCGATGCATTTGCTACTTGACTGCTATCGGTGTTGGATTGGGAAGCATTTACAGCATGAATGGTTGCCTGCTCCTTGACCCAAGCCACAACATCATTGCCATGTTTCCATTGCTTACTTTGCAAGCCATCCCACAAAGCAACTAAGGATTTCGATTCCATACAGACATCAGCCAAACCAACTGCTAACGACTCTGCGCCACGCAACAACTGTCCGGTGAGTGCCAGGTACTCACCGGTGTTCCCAGGACAGCGGCTCAAGAAATAACCGCCGCCGACATCTGGAAACAATCCAATCTGCGTTTCAGGCATCGCCATTTGTGTGCGCTCTGTGACTACACGTAACGCAATACCTTGGCTCAAGCCCATGCCACCGCCCATCACAATACCATCCATCAAAGCGATATAAGGTTTGCGATAGGTGTGAATGATGTGGTTGAGGTTGTATTCCTCTGTAAAGAAATCCTCCAAACTAGCGTCACCAGACAACGCAGCTTGGTGAAAGTAACGAATGTCTCCGCCAGCACAAAAGGCGCCGAAGGGGCCTTCCTTGTTGCTGCCGCGAATCACGACAGCAAAAACCTCGACATCGCTTTCAAAATCACGCAATACATGGGTTAACTCCCTCACCATTGGGAGCGACAAAGCATTCAAAGCTTTGGGGCGGTTCAAGGTAATAAACCCAATCGATCCTACTTTTTCCGATACGACTTCCTCGCTATAAACATTCATGACTTTGTTTCCTATGAAGATTTAGTTTTCATGCCGTAGGCATTCACCACCAGTGCCACGATGACCAAGGCACCGCCACTTATCACGCGTGCGCTCGGTTCTTCACCAGCTCCGACCCACGCTAAAAAAATCCCAAATAAAACTTCAAGTAAAGAGAGTAGAGAAATTTCAGGTGCGGACAAAATACGCGCACAAAACACCAGCAAGGTACAGGGTAAAGCCAATTGCACCATGCCTAACAACGCCAGCCAAGCAATATCGTGAGGACTGGAATGCAATGGCCATGCAAGAACAAATGTGAACAATCCGGAGATCACAGCGCCCACTAAGACTGCAGGAAGTAGATCCAAAGAGTCACCCGTTTTTTGGGCTTGCTGCACTACACACCAGTTCACTGCAGCGGCAGTGGGTACTAAAAACCCAATCAACGTACCCCATGGCAATCCAGCCAAGGTGAAGGCGTTAGTTGTGGAAGTTACTGCTTGGGGCTCCGCGTACATCCAAAACATGCCAGCGCCCGCAATCACAATAGCAAGCCATGTAGGGAGCTGAATGGTTTGTTTGTAAAAAATTCTGGCAACTAACGCCGTGAGCAATGGGCCAACGGACATGGTCACCAAAACTTCAGCCACAGACGCCAGCGTCAAAGCCACCATAAATGCGGTGAACATGACAGCCCAACATACACCGCTGAGCCATAACTGCTTGGGTGCTTTTACTAAACGCTGCAAGACACCTGGGCCTTGTAACACCCGAAGAAAAACAACCAAGCAAATAGCGGTAAAAAAACTCCGCCAAAAAGTCAACTCAAAACTTTGAACAGACTCCAACATGCGCGTGACCACACCAGCGATAGACCACATGGCGGCAGCTGCCACCATGGTCCAAACAGCGCGGGCATGGGTCCAACGCAAGAAACTAGTCCTTAGATTTTGTTTTTCTTGCGCTCGTGTTCTTTTAAGAAACGCTTACGCAAACGCACACTCTTAGGCGTGATTTCGACCAATTCGTCATCATCAATAAATTCGACACCGTATTCCAAAGTCAAATCGATAGGTGGCGTGATTTTGATAGCGTCTTCTTTGCCAGACACGCGGAAGTTGGTTAACTGTTTGGTACGGGTGGCATTCACCACCAAGTCGTTGTCACGGCTGTGGATGCCAACAATCATGCCCTCATACACAGGGTCATTCGCTTTCACGAACATACGGCCACGGTCATCGAGTTTGCCCAAGGCATAGGTAAAGATCTCACCGTCATCCATAGAAATCAACACACCGTTTTTACGTCCACCAATATCGCCTTTGTGTGCCTCGTAGCTGTCAAAGATGTTGGAGATCAAGCCTGAACCACGGGTCAGGTTTAAAAACTCGTTC
>Ga0304729_1000543_pt1 | contig 27645 bp, 21 predicted proteins | sample C_131016_MF_Meta_FD_190475 | JGI IMG/M metagenome (GOLD analysis project Ga0304729, IMG submission 190475) | Freshwater microbial communities from Lake Croche, Canada to study carbon cycling - C_131016_MF_MetaG (v2) (version 2) | ecosystem: Environmental > Aquatic > Freshwater > Lake | place... | reverse complement strand
GAGTTCAAGACGGTGGTGAGTAACCACGGCACATTCCTTTGCGAATCCCTCGACATGCTCTGCCTCCTTTTGCAGGTGGCTCAGGGGAATGAAGAGCGGGAAATACGCATTCTTGTGGCCTGTCGCTTTGAACATGGCGTCGAGCGCTCCCTGCATCCGCTCCCAGAGAGCGTAACCCCAGGGACGGATCACCATGCAGCCGCGTACCTCGGAGTTCTCGGCCATCTCCGCACCCCGGACGACCTGTTGATACCACTCGGGGAAATCCTCTTCGCGACGCGGGGAAACAGCGTTTTCGTTGCCTTTGCTCATAAGTACAGCAGGGTAGCCTTTTGGCTATCGGTTACGCAAGCGAGCGGAGGAAGCGCTCGAAGAAATCCGCACCTTCCTCCAGATCAGCAATGGAAATAAATTCATCCGCCGTGTGTGCCTGGGCAATCGAGCCTGGTCCGAGCGCAACGGCGGGGATTCCCTTGGCGGCAAAGACTGCGGCATCACAGAACCAGGGGGCACCTGTTGGCGTTGCTCCTAGGGCAGAGAGTTTCTGTACCAGAGGATGATTGGGATCGGTATAGAGGGGCTCAGATCCTTGGTGATCGACCTGCACCCCATGAGCGATATTCTCGATCAGATTGATGATTTGGAGAGGATCGGTGCCGGGAATGATCCGGATGTCGAGGGTCGCCTCGCAATAATCAGGCACAATGTTCGTCTTGGATCCCCCTCGGATAGTCCCGACACTCAGGGTGGATTGACCCAGCAAGGGATGCTCTGCCTTGGAGAGCTCGGGAATGACCAATTCTTTGATTCGCTCGACGGCCGAGGTCATCTTATAGATCGCATTCTCACCCAGCTCGGGTGTTGAGGCATGGACAGCCTGCCCATGAGCTGTGAGGGTCACCCAGAGAGATCCCTTGTGGGCATGGACCGTCTTCAGGTCGGTCGGCTCCCCTGCGATCACGAAATCAAACTGCTCCTCATTCGCCAGGGCCTTCGCCCCATGCTGACCCGACTCCTCACCGACCAGACCTACGAACCAGATCTCATGACTCAGTTTTGGAAGTTCTGCGCGGACTCGAGATAGGGCAGAGAGCATGGCGGCCATCGGCCCCTTGGTGTCACTGGCTCCGCGCCCCCAGACCTTGCCATCACGGACTTCACCGCTGAAGGGATCGATCGTCATCCCGACGACGCTGACGGTATCCATGTGAGGTGCCAGCAAGAGACGCGGCTTGTTCTTACCATCACATGGATCACTCGGAAAACGCGCCACCACATTGGGACGACCCGGAAGAACCTCCCGCAGGCTTACCTCCGCACCGAGTTCCAGGAGCAGCTTCTCAAGGGAAACGGCTATCCTGGCCTCGCCTGGATCACTCACGCCGGGATCCCCCTCAGGATTCACGCTTTGAATCCTGATCAGTTCACCCAGCAATGTGACCGCATCGAGCGTCTCCATAATCAGGCTCCCTGCTTATTGGCATCATCCTTGGTGTGGAGTTCGCGGTACCAGGCCACGAACTTGGGAATCCCCTCCCGGATCGGCGTGTGCGGTGCATAACCAAGCAGAGTGCGGGCCTTGGTGATATCGGCAGCAGTCAATGGCATGTCTCCCTTCTGCTCCGGCAGGCGCTCGATCACAGCCTTCTTACCGAGGGCCTTCTCAATGGAGGCGATGAGCTTCGCAAGCGTCGTCGTCTCGTTTTCGCCGAGATTGAAGATTTCGAAAAGCGGGCCCTCTCCGTCTACATAGGAAAGAGCTCCCAGCACCCCTTGGACGATATCGTCGATGTAGGTGTAGTCGCGGCGCGTGGATCCATCGCCGAACTGTTGGATAGGGCGGCCATTCTCGATCGCATCGGTGAAACTGTGGATCGCCAGATCAGGACGCTGGCCCGGACCGTAAACCGTGAAGAACCTGAGGCAGGCAATCCTCATCCCGTGAAGATTCACATAGTTGCCACAGAGCTGTTCACCCGCGATCTTGGTAGCCGCATAGGGTGAGAGGGTTTGTAGGATCGGCAGGTCCTCCCTGAAGGGCACAGTCTTTCCAAGACCATAGACCGAAGAACTGGAGGCAAAGATGATCTTGTGGCAACCGGAGAGACGCGCCGCCTCCAGCGCATGGAAGGTGCCGGTGATGTTCGTGTCGATGTAGAGCTTCGGATCGGCGATCGAGGGCCGGACTCCCGCACGTGCCGCCAGATGAATTACGGCATCGGGACGAACTTTTTCAAAGATGCCCCGGACGTTTTCCCAGTCCCGCAGATCAATCTCAGCAACTTCCACAGGAGAGCCGAACGAGTCAAAGGAGGCGACATTGGCCCGCTTGATCGCTGGATCGTAGAAATCATTGAAATCATCGATCACCGTCACTTCATTTCCCTCCCCTTCCCCTAGGAGGCTCCAAACCACATGGGATCCGATGAAGCCTGCTCCTCCTGTGACAATGATCTTCATAGAGGGAGTCTACCCTATGAAAATCCCTCCAATAAAGGTTTAAAGAGGCTGGGAAGGGTGGAGATCTTGGCACATACTCCTGCAATGTCCCTTCCAATGCGCACCTGGGTCGAGGTGGATCATGCGGCTCTCAAGCATAATCTCAAAGCCGTCCGCAAGATGGCCGGGAAGGCCCGTATTATGGCCGTTGTGAAGGCCAACGGCTACGGACATGGCCTTAACGAAGTGGCAGCCACCTTCAGCTCCGGCATCGAGGTGTTTGCTGTGGCCTCACTCGGAGAGGCCATCCAGCTCCGCGCAACGGAGAAAAAAAAACCGATCCTTCTTCTGAGTGCTGCTCTACCTGCGGAGTATCCCGAGATCGTCCATCATGGATTCATTCCTACCATCTCCTCTTTGGAAGAGGCCAATCTTTATGCCGTTTCGGCTAAGAAGGAGGCTCTCATCCATTTCAAGATCGATACCGGCATGGGGCGCCTAGGTGCCCATCCCGAGGAGGCCTTTGCTATTCTGCGTGAAATTCGGAAGCTCACGCTCTCACTCCACAGCATCTCGACCCATCTCCCCTCGGCCGACAGCGATCGGAAACTTACCCAAAAACAGCTCAAGGAATTTGAAAACCTCCTCTCCCATCTGCGGGAGTTCATCCCCAAAGTGCCGATCCATGTTCTGAACTCTGCAGGCAGTATGCTCTTCCCTGCTCATGCTCAGGATCTGGTACGCGTCGGGCTTGCTCTTTACGGGGTCTCTCCAGTTCCCCAATTTCAAAAGCTGCTCAAGCCGGCCTTGAGCTGGAAAGCCTCTGTGACCTTTATCCATGATCTCCCAAAGGGGCACGGGATCAGCTACGGCAGCACTTACACGACGCCGAGAGCCATGAAGGTGGCTGTATTGCCGGTCGGCTATGCAGACGGATATCCCAGACACCTCTCCGGCAAAAACGCCGCAGTCCTTATCAAAGGCAAACGCTGCCCAGTCCTCGGGCGCGTCACCATGGACCAGATCATGGTCGATGTCTCAGCTGTCAAAGGGATCAAAGTCGGCGACGAGGCCGTCCTAGTCGGCAAACAAGGCAAACAGGGCAAAGCAGAAATAACCGCCACTGAAGTCGCTCAAAAAGCTGACACCATCCCTTGGCATATTTTCTGCGGCATTACCGGCCGGGTGGCGTACAAATATAACGGATAAACGGCTGCTAGTCGCCAGGGCTTGTTCTAAAAAAGGCCGTAGACAGTCCTAACTTGCTAAAGGGGAGTCGATCACCGTGGAGGCTGTTTTGTTGAAGTAGTTGGTGAAGTTATTGATAGCCCTCCATCCTAGCAACCATGCTCTGAGCGGAGAGGCAGTAGTTGCAGCCTTACGACTGACTGACGACTGAGATAAGCTCCCGGCACTTCGCAGGAAAGGATCCTTTCGCGAGGGCATTATCAAAGGCGAGATAGCCACCGACTGCAGCACAGGACTGCGCCAGAGTGGGGATGAGGTTAGGGACCATTCCCATGGGCTTTTTGACTGTATGGAAGAGTTCTTTCTGGTCGGGAGTTGCGGACGCTTGGTCGATTTGAGTGATATTGCTCACGGAGTGTTGTTATTGGTGTGGTGGAGTTGTTGTGTATTGAGTAACGGATCTCCCGGCACACTACCTAGACGCCACTCCCCAGAGTTTTGTAACCCCCTCGTCTAGAGATTTTTGATAAGAGGAGTTTTTTCATCAAGAATGTGAGTGGCTTTGAGAGCACAAAAATCGTAAAATCTTTACCATCCTACTCTAACATTTCCGTCGGTTCCCTTTCCCAACTACCTAAGACCTTTTTTTATTCTATGCGCATTCTTTCTGGAATACAGCCCACGGGACTCCCTCATCTCGGCAACTACTTTGGGATGATGAAGGCGGCTATCGAACTGCAGGACCAAGGCGAGGCCCTCTATTTCGTCGCCGATCTTCACGCACTCACCACGGTCAGAGATCCCGAGGCCTTACGCCGAAACTCTCGGGAAGTGGCGATCGACTTCCTCGCCTGCGGTCTGGATCCCACAAAAGCCTGCCTCTTTAACCAGAGCGATATTACCTGCATTCCGGAACTTGCCTGGATCCTCTCCACGGTCACCCCGATGGGACTTCTCGAGCGTTGCCACTCCTACAAGGACAAGCTCGCCAAAGGCCTCTATGCCTCGCTTGGACTCTTCTCCTATCCTGTCCTCATGGCTGCTGACATCCTGGCCTACGACAGCGACGTGGTTCCTGTCGGCAAGGACCAGAAACAGCATCTTGAAGTCACACGCGACATCGCGGTGAAGATCAATGAGCTCTATGGCGAGATCTTCAAGCTTCCCGAAGCGATGATCCGTGATGAATCGGCTGCCATTCCCGGCACTGATGGCTCAAAGATGAGTAAGAGCTACGCCAACACCGTGGAGCTCTTCCTTGAGGAAAGCGTTCTTAAGAAAAAGATCATGGGAATTCAAACCGACTCAACACCCGTGGAGTCTCCGAAGCCGCTTGAAGGATCGGCCATCCTGGGCATCTACAAGCATGTCGCCTCCCCCGCCGACTATGCCGAGATGGAGACAGACTTCCTTGCAGGAGGTAAAGGATATGGAGACTTCAAAAAACGCCTTCTTTCGTCAGTTCGCGATTACTTCGCCCCGATGCGGGAACGTCGCGACCAATTCGCCTCCGACCCAGCTGAAGTTGACCGCATCCTAAAGAAAGGTGGAGAACGGGCTTCTGAAATCGCGACACCTGTCATGGAACGTCTTAGAAAAGCCGTTGGCCTTCGGTAAAGTTACTCAGGAGAAGTTATTGCACTGGAATGCCCCTTGACTACGGGTCATGAAGTGATAACTTTTTAATTCTGGACGCGGGGTGGAGCAGCCCGGTAGCTCGTCAGGCTCATAACCTGAAGGTCGTAGGTTCAAATCCTACCCCCGCCACCATTTTCAATCAACAACTTACGCAGAATCAAAGACTCGGGTTTTCCGAGTCTTTTTCATTTTGGAACACTTTTGTGACAACGGCTCACAAATTCCTGTTTTTCAGAATGTTCCAATAACGCAACCGGCGTTCACCTTGCGCCTCCCTTGCACCCTCTCCTGAGATGGACTTCTAACCCTTTAGGTTGGCAGCATTTCTGGAAATGGATTCTCACTTTATTGACACGCTTGACGATGGCATGCGTGAACTCAGATTTTCCGTCAGGTCACAACAAAGACCAACGCGAGCAGGCCTTCGTGCGGGCGGATTGCGCGCATTGAAGCCCGGTGCCGCGCTGCCGTCCGAGCGGGCGCTTGCGGAAGCCAGCGGGGTGGGGCGTGCGCCGGTGCGCGGGATGTTTGCGGCCATGCAGAGGGACGGAGTCGTCGGGCGATCCCCGCGCGGATGGATCCTCCTGAAGCGGATTCCCGAGCTCCCGACGGCCGAAGAGGGGTCGAAGCGGCAGAAAGCGAGAGATTTTCTCCTGGCCGAATTGGGAAGCGCCGACTGCGGCCAGGCGATCAGATCTCGGAGCTCGCCCTGGCCAATAAAATCGGCATGGCCACGGTATCGATACGGGAAGCCCTTCTGGAAATGATGCCGCTTGGCTTGCTCACAAAAAGGGAGCGGCAGAAGTGGGTGGTGGCGACATTCAGCGCCGAACGCACCAGGGAGTTGCGAGAATTTCGAGAAATGATCGAGGTTTTTTCCCTGAGAAAACTTCTTGTCGGCGGACTGTCCAAAGAACATCGAGGGGCCTTCGTATCCAGCGAGACCGAGACCAGGCAGTTCGTCGGGCAGCAGCGTCCATTGATCTCAAAAATCCTGGACGTCGATCTTGGCTTCCACCGACTCCTGATCGAGTCGGCTGGCAACTCGTTCCTCAAGGAGCGCGCCGGATTTATCTACCTCATCATCGAGTTCCAGCTCATCAGCCCGTTTTACACGCTCGCCCAAGGCCGGCTTGGGTTGGGCCAGCATCTCCGGATCATCCGCGCGATTCTGCGCGGAGACTTGGCTTCCGCCGAACGCGCCTTGATAGAGCATCTGCGATCCGCCGAGGACTTTATCTCCTCGATGGCCAACCAACTCCGGTAGGCCAGCTGAATCTGATATCCGTTGATTTTGTGCCGTTGCCCAAAATTTGTGATGGTCCCAGCTTTGTGAGAATCCGCCGCAGAGCTTTGTCCGGAAACGTTCAAACGGCCAATACAAGGCACGGTCCCAGTGGGTGTGTGGAAAAACGAATGCTTCTTTGCGGGATTCTGAATTCATTCCAGATAGATGTTTACTTGGCATCCCAGTTTGTCTGTAAACAGAAATCAATTTTACCAGCCATCCCGGGGCCAAATTCGCCATCTTTTTATCCTGCCCCCTCCAGAGTGAACCGCTTCACGTTTTCTCATGTTGAGCGCAATATGTGTGATGTCACTGTATGCTCATGAGCTCCTACAACCGCCTAGCTCTTTACCGGCTTCAGGTTGCGCTCCTGAGCCGCAACCGGAACAAGTCGGCAGAAGCTTTGCAGCGCTTCCAAGGTGGAGCCCGGGCAGGGTTTACCCTGGTGGAAGTCGCGATGGCTTTGGGGATCTTTGCCTTTGCGATCATTCCCGTGATCGGGTTGATGGGAACTGGGCTGAAGGCGAGCAAGGAATCCATCGATGCCTCGACAACCGCGCAGATTTTTCGCCAGGCCGAGGCCGTGCTGGCCACCAATGCGTTGGTGACAAACATCTATTTTTCCAACGAGGGAGAAACGCTGGCGAATGCCTCGGGGGCGGTTTACCAGGCGGTGATGTCCGCCGTAACCCCGACTGACGCCGCTCAGGGATTGCTGGTCCGGAAAATATGGCGGGTCCAGATCGTGAGGGCGTCGGCGCCCAGCGCGATCTTCAGCACCCGCGCGATCCAAGGTTCGCGGGACATCAGCACAAGTGACCTCCAGTGAGGACAGTTTCGATTGCCAATCCCTCCGCCTTCACGCTGATCGAGCTTCTTGTTTCCATGGCCGTGCTTGCGCTGATGGCTGTGATGATGCTCTCCGTCACGTCTTCGGCGCAAAAAATCGCCAGGCAGACCACCTCGCGCACTGAGCAATTCCGCGAGGGGAGAAGAGCGTTCGAACGGATCAACCAGCGGCTCTCCCAGGCCACGTTGAACACGTATTGGGATTATGTGGATGCCTCCGGCAAACCTCGTACAACGAATAATGCGACATTCACACCCAACAAATATTTCCGCATCAGCGAGCTGCGTTATCTTCAAACGAATGCCTCCCAACTCGCCGCTCCACGCAGTGGAACGATGGCTGGGAACGCCGTCTTTTTTCAAGCGCCTCTGGGAAAATCCGACACCCTCTCCGGTCTGAACTCGATCCTCAACACCACGGGTTTCTTCATTGAAAAAGGCAGCGATTCGACACTCCTCCCCGCAACCGTCTCGGCATTCAAGAACCGCTACCGCCTCTACGAACTCACGGAGCCGGCAGAGAACCTGACGATTTATAAAAAAACCTCCGGAAATAGCGCGGTTACCGGCATCGACTGGCTGGTTGACTCTGGCAACAATAGTTGGCCTCTGGCGAATGCAAGTTATTCGCACCGCTTGGCCGACAACATCGTGGCCCTGCTTTTCCAGGCCCAATACAAGGACGCAAGCGGCACCCCGACCGCTGCGTTCAATTACTCGAGCGCGCCGAAAGGTTCGGCCACCCAGCCCATCGAGGAAAACAACCTGCCACCCAATGTCCGCGTCACGATGATCGCCCTGGACGAACCCTCCGCGCGGCGGGTTGCAGATGGGAGAATCACGCTCACCGACGCCACAGACGACACCAAACTCGCCCAACTCGAAAAAGACCTCACAGACAATCGGCTCAACTACCGGAAATTCCAGTCCACAGTGAGAATCGGCCCTGCAAAATGGAGCGCGAAATGAAAGCCCATCTTCTACCTGCGAAGCGCAGAAAACATACCGTGGCATGGGCATCCTGCCCATGTCTTGCTGGGTTGCGACGCATGGGCAGGATGCCCATGCCACGGGGAGCCTTCCCCGCCTTTTCCCTGATCGAGCTCCTCGTTGTGATCGCCATCATCGGACTCTTGGCGACGATGGCGATGCCCTCGCTCACGAGCATTCTGGGAGGATCGAAGATCAACCATGGCATTGAGTCGCTGAGTGGCGCTCTCTCCTCAGCCCGGCAGTTGGCTGTGACCAAGAATCGCGACGTCGAGTTCCGCCTCATCGAGATGATCGACCCTACGTTTCCCGGGACCAGCAATGCGATCCGTGCGGTGCAAATCCTGGAGATCCGCGAGAATGCCACCAACCCCATCGGCAAGCCGCGTGTTTTCCCGTCCGGGGTGATTATCGGCGCCGACACCGCCATGAGCACCCTCGGTGCTCTCTCGAACACCACAGCATCAGCTTCGGACCCCAAGATCCCCGGCGTTTCCTCCTACAAATACCGCAGCTTTCGCTTCCGCCCGGATGGATCCATTAACCTCAAGACAGTTCTTACCAACACACCCAACTATTTCGTCACCCTCTACGACGAGAAATTCCAATCCAAAATCTCCGGCAGCACCCCGCCTCCGAATTTTGCCACCATCCAGCTCGAACCCTCCACCGGCGCCGCAACCCTCTACAGACCATGAAGAAAATTTTCGATTTTCGATTTTCGATTGCCGATTTGTTGTCCGGTGACATCGTGCGGGTGAAGTCGGCCTTTCTTGGTCGTCAGCACCGCACAGGGAAGTCTCCATCAATCGCCAATCGTCAATCCCCAATCGGCAATCGAAAATCGCCAATCGGAAATTCCCAACGCGCCGCCGCCCTCATCATCACGCTGGCCATCCTCGTGCTCGTCACGGTTCTCGTGCTTTCGCTCTTTCTTTCTGTCACCAGCGAGAGAACGGAATCCGCCGCCGCGGCAAACCAGGGTGATGCCGAGCGGCTTGCCTCGGGCGTTGTGGATCTGGTGAAATCCACGATCACTCAAGCGACCACAGGCTACAAGTCCGACGCCACCACCGGGGTTCCTGACACGTCCAGCCCTGTCGCCTGGGCCTCGCAGCCCGGGCTCATCCGCACCTGGGACACCTCGGGCAACGCCTACCGCAGCTACCGGCTTTACTCCTCCGGAAACATCACCGTCTCCGATCAGCGGGACCTCGTGACCGATACCACGGACCTTGCAAATTGGAAATCGGGTGCCCCCGCCAATTCCGGTTCCTACAATGCGCTCTGGTGCGATCTCAACGCCCCAGCGGTCAATCCCGCCAACAGCCTCACCTATCCGATCGTCACTCCCCCCTCCGACAAAAACTCCGGTTCCACCGCGACGGATGCCACCAACGGCGTGCCTACGGATGACCCGGCCACAGCTTCCCAGGAAGGCGTGCAAGGTTTCTCCATCAAATCCCCGCCCGGCTACACCTCCGGAAACGCGACCGCCATCAACAACCCGGCTCCCATGCCCGTCAAGTGGCTCTATGTCCTCCAAGACGGCTCCTACGTTTCCCCCTCGAACACCGCCACCGTAAGCCTCGTCAACGTCGCTGGCGCCACCCAAGCCAACCCCATCATCGGTCGCGTCGCCTACTGGACCGACGACGACACCTGCAAGGTCAATATCAACACCGCCAGCGAGGGGATGTTCTGGCAATACCCTCGGACTTTTGGTGGACAGTATCCGGCCCAGACAAATCCTGCATTTAATGCCATGGCTCTTGCGCAATATCAGCCCAGCCGGAACGAGTTCCAGCGCTACCCCGGGCATCCAGCGATGACAAGCCTCAGCGCTGTATTGAATAACCTCACTCCGGATCAAATCTTCGGCCTTGCTCCCCGCATCCAACAGGGCGGATCGCTCTCAGGAACCCGCTCACCGTTTAACAACGCCATCAACCTTTCCGGCGATGCGGCGCGTCTTTATGCGACCCCTGATGAGTTGCTCTACGATCCAAGCCGCACCACAAATATTCCGCTGACACCCAGCGATGTTGCTAAGCGCAGCTTTTTCCTCACCGCCAACAGTCGTGCTCCGGAGACCACGCTTTTTGAGACCCCTCGGGTCAGCCTCTGGCCGGCCACGTTGCCCTTGGCGACCAAACAGGACGCATTTGATAAGCTGCTCACCTTCTGTGCGACACTCCAACCGGGAGGCGTGCCCACCCCGTTCTATTTCCAGAGGCAGGATGCGCGGAGTGCGACATTCGATTGGACGAACTTCCCTCGCAACCAGCAACTCTATGCTTATTTACAAAGCATGACGTCCGCCGGAAGGCCGATCCCAGGGTTTGGCGGAAGCTTTGCGACAAAATTCGGAGCCGACCGCGATCAGATTCTCACGGAGATGTTTGATTACATCCGCAGCGGGCCGAACCTCATGGGTGCCGGGCATGCGCAGACCGCAGGAAACAATTATATCCAAAACAGCTATGCTTCCTTCGATGGCTTCTACAACACTGCCCTGGTTGTGCCCATTCAGATCGGCACGACGAAAGGATTCGGCAATTCCTGGGTGATCCAGCAGGTCGGGATCGGATTCTTCTGCGAAGGCATGCAGCTTATTCCCGCGGCAGGCGGTCCCGGCAGCAAAATCCGCTACACCGTGCGTGCAGCCCCCATGGTCCAGCTTTACCGCCCGGCCCTCATGTGGGACGGGAGCAGCCCGGGACCCGATGCAAAAAGCAGCGACTATACAGGCAAAGGGATTTGGGTAAGAATTATAGATCAGACAGCCTCCACGATCACAGCAGGCCCCGCCGGATCGACTGTTTCGGGATCTGCCATCACATTTCCGGTCAACGATCCGTTGCTGATCTCGCGCCAGGATGAAAAGGTCCCAATCTCGCCGACTTTCGCCTTCAGCACCAAGATTGCTCCCCAAGGACGCGTTCAGAACACGTCATCCGGTGGAAGCTTTACCTCTTCAACACAGGCAGTCTTGGAATTTGATACTCCTACCAATCCATTAACCGGAGTACCCTTCACTGTGGATCCAAACTCATGGGATACAACCAACATTCCCAACATCACCGCCGCCTACGATACTTCGAACGACCCGAAACTCCGCATGGTTTTTTCAGGCGTCACTCTCACATTGGAAATGCTTGCCTCGGACAAGTCCACCGTCACACAAACCGTTAAGGTCACCATCCCTGCGGGCACCTATGCGGTGCCTCACTGGAATTTTAATGCCACGGGACCCTGGGGAAACTGGCCAGTCATTCAAACCCCGGCCAAGTTCAATTCAATCAAAGGTGATTTCAAAGATCGCGCGTCCGGTTCAGGGTTTGACATGGCCAATTCGGGCTTTGCTGGGATGGATGGAGATGTCTTGCTCAGCGCGGAAATCAAGGCCGCCACCGGGCTGCGCGGGGACGGTCGTCTGGCTGCAATCCGTGGTTTGGTTGCGACTGATCTTGAAATGTCCTCCCCCTCAACGAGGTTGCCTCTAAAGCACGCTCACGCATTTGCCGGGTGTGCGGACAGCAATATTCTGGACCCCACGAAAGGACTGGTTGTCGCGGGCATCCCTGCGGCATCCCAATACAGCACGCGGTATCCGGGAACCAGTTGGAATGAAACCCCAGCTCTCAGCAGCGCGGTAAATGGTGTGCTCAAGGCCGATGGATATCCGGGTGACTGGGATAATGCACCTGGCAAGGGTCCAGACGGACCCTTCATCAATATTCCGGATACGGGTGCGATAGGGCAAGGCGCCGGTGGAACCATTGGAACGGACGCAGTCCCGTATTTTACCTCCTTGGCCTCTGCTGACGCTGCGCAAAACGTAGCGCAGTTCTCTTCCGTCTATTCTCCAAACCGCCAGATGTATTCTGCCTTCCAAATGGGCTCTCTCCCATCGCGGGCGGTCGCGGGCAATCCTTGGGAGACGCTGCTTTTCTGTCCGAATCCGGCCGCCACTCGCGCGTCTCATCGCGGCTACACCGTGGCCCCAAAGGATTACCTGCTGGGCGATCTCTTTTGGATGCCGATCGTTGATCCCTATCCGATCAGCGAACCGTTTTCTACGGCTGGAAAGATAAACTTAAACTACCAGATCGCGCCGTTTGGAAGTTACATGGAGCGCAAGACACCACTCTGGGCACTGCTGAAAGCTTCCAAAATCACTGCCATCGACACCTCGCTTTTGGGGGGTAGAGCCGCCTATAAGATGAGCAACATCAACCCGATCACCACACCCAACGTTTCCTATGTCAACGATCTCGACATCGGTGAAACCCTGAAAGGGACTGACGCACGTTTTGCCAGCAACGATCTCTTCAAATCCCCCACCGAAATCGCCGAGATCTTCCTCGTGCCCAAAGGCCGAACACTTAGCAATGTCGAGTCGTGGTGGACCTCTCAGAAATTCACTGGAGACAATACCCGCGAACAGCCCTACGCCTACCTTCTTCCCCGTCTGACCACCAAATCCAACACCTACACCGTCCACCTCCGCGTGCAGGCCCTCAAGCAGTTGCCCGGCTGGAGAACCACCGCGGCCCAGTGGGGCACGTGGGACGAGACCAGGGACCAGGTCGTCTCCGAATACCGCGGCAGTGCCACGATCGAGCGCTACGTCGATCCGAATGACACATCGATTCCGGATTTTGCACAGTCGCCGACAAAGAACCTTTCCGCGTATTACCGCTGGCGCACGGTTTCCGAGCGGCAGTTTATCCCATAGCTCAGATGCCCCTGTTGGCGCGAATGAGCGCGAGCCGCTGTTGGACGCTGGCGGCAGAGCGGAGCCCGTCCGCAGGTGTGTTCTTCACGTAGTCGAGCAGGTGGTCGATGGTGCTGGTGGCCACGTGCAGGCGGGTGTCCGAGGAGGCGTAGTAGATGAGCACGGTGCCGTCCTTTTTGGCGACCCAGCCATTGGAGAAGACGACGTTCGAGACGTCGCCGCCGCACTCGTCTCCGACCGGGGCAAGAAAGTAGCCCTGCGGTTTGGCGATGGTTTTTGTCGGGTTTTTCAGTTCGGTGAGAAAGAGGTAGAGGACGTAGCGCAGGCCGGAGGCTGTGTTGCGGACCCCGTGTGCGAGGTGCAGCCAGCCCTCCCGTGTTTTGATCGGGGCCGGTCCTTGGCCGTTTTTGAGTTCGTTGACCGTGTGGTACACTCGCCGGTCGATGATGCTCTCCTTGCCGGTGTTTGCTTTTTCCATGGTATCGCACAGCGCCCAGCCGATGCCGCCGCCGGAGCCGGTGTCGATGAAGCCGTCCTGAGGCCGCGTGTAGAGCGCGTATTTGCCTCCGACAAATTCGGGATGAAGGACGACATTGCGCTGCTGGGCCGAAGGCGTCTTGATATCGGGCAGGCGCTCCCATTTTTTCAGATCCTTGGTGCGAACCAGTCCGCATTGGGCCACGGCGCTGGATTGGTCTGACGGCTTGGCCTTGGGATCGCGTCGCTCGGTGCAGAAGAGACCGTAGATCCACCCATCCTCGTGCCTCACGAGGCGCATGTCGTAGATGTTCGTGTCGGGGTCCTTTGTTTCAGGAATGACGCAGGGCTCGTCCCAGAATCGGAAATTGTCGATGCCGTTTTTCGATTCGGCGATGGCGAAGAAACTTTTCCGGTCCCATCCCTCGACCCTTACGCAGAGCACAATTTTTCCTTTCCACTCGATGGCTCCGGCATTGAAGGCGGCGTTGATGCCGAGGCGTTCCATCAGTAAGGGGTTGGAATTTGGGTTCAGATCGTAGCGCCATTCCAGCGGCACATGGGCGGCGGTGATGACGGGGTTGAGATGGCGTTCATAGACCCCGTTATCCCAGGCTGGATCGATGGAGTTTTTACGCTTGATGAGCGCTTCGTGGTTGCGGCGGATGGTGGCCAGACGCTTGGTGACGGGGTTTTTTTTCATGCAGGTAATTGGTATTAGATGTCCGCTCCGTTGGTGGCAATGACATTGCGATACCACAAGGCGGAATCCTTCGAGGTGCGCTTTTGGGTATTGTAATCCACATGGACCTGTCCGAATCGTTGTTTGCAGCCATCGGCCCACTCGAAGTTGTCCATGAACGACCAGTGGAAATAGCCCCGGACATCCACGCCCTCAGCCGCCGCACGGTGTAATTCGCGGAGGTAGCGCGCGATGAAATCAATCCGGTGCGCATCGTGAACCTGGCCATCGAGTGCGACCCAGTCGTGTCCGCTCATGCCGTTCTCCGTGATCACAATTGGAAGGCGATACCGTTCGTACAAGAAGCGGGGGCCCCAGTAAAGTGCCTCCGGGGTCATCGGCCAGCCGAACAGGGAGCGGGGGTAGCCTGCTCCGAAGGTGCTTTCGGGGCAAAAGACAAGATTGCCGCTGGCGTCGCGGCTGTGGTGGCCCACGCCGCATAGACATTCATCCCGCAGAAATCAATCGGCTGGTTCATGACGGCGAGATCGGCATCCCAATTGGAAGGAAGGTGCTTGGCCTGCGCTTTGACAAAGTTTTCCGGATAACGTCCCAGCAGGGCGGCATCGTTCCAGACCACATTGCCGCCGGCGAAGTCGTCCGGATCCGTCAGGCTGAAGAATCCATCGCGGGCGTGCGTTACAACTTCGGGATCCTTGGCGTATTCCGCCGCCAAGGCACTCACGCCTCCGGCAGGAGCCCAGCCGATGGTTGCCGGCAAGGCAGTCCGGGCACGGAGCGTTTGCACGGCCCTGCCATGGGCGCACAGAACATGGTGCACCATGCGAACCAGATCGGGAGTCGGCAACTTGACACCCGGGGCGTGGATGCCAGCCTGATGGCCTAACTTTATGAACATCTGTGGCTCATTAAGGGTGATCCAATGCCTTACCCGGATTCCGAGTTTGTCCGCCACCACGGCGGTGTATTCTGCAAACCAAGCAGGGCTGTCCCCATGCAGCCATCCGCCTTCCTGATACAGTGCCAGCGGATAATCCCAGTGAAACAATGTCACCCACGGCGTGATGTTTTTGGCAAGCAACGCATCTACGAGTCGGTCGTAGAATCCCAAGCCGGAAGCATTCACTTTTCCCCGGCCCTGCGGTAAAATGCGCGGCCAGGAGAGCGAGAAACGGTAGGCCTTGATGCCGAGTTCCGCCATGAGGGAGACATCCGATTCCATGCGGTTATAATGGTCGCAGGCCGTGTCGCCATTTTCTCCGGCATAAACCGTGCCCGGCCAGTGGGTGAATTGATCCCACACAGAAAGGCCCTTGCCGTCAGCATGGCATCCGCCTTCGATTTGATAGGCGGCTGTGGCTGCGCCCCAAGCGAGGTCGGGGCGGAAGGACGATGTCTGATTTATTGCTGGTTTCATTGTCGCTTTCTTTTTGTAGCTGCTGGTTACAAAACAAATTCAATTTCTAATGGGCGGTGCCGCACACAAAGATTTCCGGATTCACTTCGCAGGTCGCGTTCGGCAAACCGCTTCGTGTGCCGCCCAAACCGCATCTGGTGTGCGTCGAAACGGGCCGTGGCTCTGCTGTTCGAGACTAATCTGCGCGGGAGATCTACCCTCTTCATCGAAGAGCACCAAGTCGTTGGCTTGCGCAAGCCAACTGGCTGGAATCCAGTAGCGGGTCTGCGGCGAGGGAATCCAGTAGCGGGCGAGCAGGCGTCCGTTGAGCCAGACCCTGCCTCGGCTCAGGGAAGCAAGGTCAAGCAGCAGGCCGCGGACCGGAATGGTCGCAAGATGAAATCCTCCGACAAACCACGCCGGTTGATTGGAAACCACGGGATTTGTAGCCGCAGGATTCGGTCGGGCAAGCGGGGCGAAGTGTAATTCAGAAGGGGCCAATGGAGTGGGGTTGGCGGCAACCACCACCCGGTCGTAAGCGAAGGCAGCCCTCAAATCCGGCCGGATGAAGGCAATCTTCAGGGTGGTGTGCGACCGCTCTATATCAATAGACCAGCCGCGACCGGTGGAAACATGCGCCAGTTGCCCGTCCAGAAAAACAAAGAAGGGTGCAGCCTGGCTTGGGATGGCAACATGCAGGGATGTGGCAAGCGGCAGCCGCATTTTCCATGGGTGAAGTGTGAAGCGTTCGTCGAGATCAATATGAGCGTTCTGCATCATATTGGCGGAAAGCCAATCCTTGATGTCTCGTCGTTGGAGGGACATGGCCGGAGCCTCTGACCATTCCGGCGCAACGGGCTTGACCAGACAGGGCGCACCGGCAAAGCCCTTGCCCTCGGAATGTCCGTGGCAGTCGGTGTCGTGTCCCCAGTTCCCAAGCAGGATCCAAATCTTGTTTGCGCCCGGTTCAAAACTAACCGGCAGAGGCTGGCAAGTCGCCGCCGTGTCCATACCCAAGGTGCCAGCCAGTCGGCCATTGACAAAGATATGGGCACGGTCATGCAAGTCGCGCAGATAAAGATGGGCAGTGACCGGCGCGCTGAGGTGGCGGTGGAAGGCGAAAATGCCTTGGTCGTAAGGCGCGCCGAGTTTGCCGAGGCTGGCGAATCCGGCGACGGGCGCAGGCGCACTGCCATTGGCTTTCGGATCAAAGCCGATGCCTCGCCAAGGACGCCAGCGGACTTCCGGTGCCGGTGGCGGTTCCGGCTTCGCTTCAAACTGAAAACCGGCGGCGGTTTCGGCGGGTGTGAAGCGCAGGGCCTGCTGGAGGTTAAAGAGGCGGAGGCGAATCCGGTTATCCCAATTCATCGTGACCGGCTCTCCCTCAGGGCCGGGGAATTCGATAAGACGGGTGAGATTATTGATGGAAAGCTCGGCGGTCTGCCCGGCACTATCATAGAGGAAGAGTTCGCACACGCCATCGCATTCCCGAATGTGGAACAGCTGTGGCTCGCAAAAATCCACCTGCACATCCGGCGCGATGGTGAAGGCGACCGGCATGACGCGGGCGGTAATTTCCCGCGTGAAGCGGGCAGTGCAGCGTCGCCAAATCCCAAAAATCAGCGGCACGCATTCCTGTTCCGGTTCGTTGTCAATGGTCTTAAAGATGAAAACTAGATCGCCCGCCGGTGTCTGACGGGTGATGGCATGAGGATGAGCGTGAATATAGACGGCTTCGCATGGACGAGGGCTTTGAGCCAACTGGTCGGCAAACAAACGCTCAATCCGGTTCGCGAGCCGGGCATAATAATATTTTTCACTTCGGCCCCCACCCTCGGTCACCGGAGCGAGAAAGTCATAGGAGGCGGTGACAAATTCGCCGGCGGCAGTGCGGGCACCCCAGTTGCCGAAATTTGTTCCGCCAATGAACATATAACGGTTGAGCATGACGCCGCGCGCCACATACCGCAGGGTGTCCCGGAAAATTCCGCGTTCGACCAACTGCCCGTCGGACGGGCCACGCACCGTGGTGGTAAACCAGCCGCAATGAAATTCCGTGGCCAGCAAGGGCTGGTCGGGAAATTCACGCCGCATACGCTGGAAATTGGCCGGGTAGTTCCAACCGCCGTTGATGGTGTGGAGCGTTGGCGGCGTGTTGTAGAGCATGTTGCAATCGGTCAGCGGCACGCTGGCCCCTGCCGCCAGCAGGAGCCGCCTGATTTCATCCAGATGGCGCAGTCCTTCCGGATGCGACATCCAGAACTCGTTCTCCACCTGTGCCAGAATGATCGGGCCATCCGCGCTCTCCGTGCGCTGATAGTGGCCGATGCGACGAAAAACCTCGTTGAAATAACGTTCCACATGGCGCAAGTAAACCGGATCGGGACCGCGGAGGCTGACACCCTCCTCGATCAGCCAGGCTGGCAATCCCCCCAAGTCCCATTCCGCGCAAATGTAGGGACCAGGGCGGAGGAGAACGAACAGCCTGCGCTCACGGCACAGTTCCAAAAATCGCTCCAAGTCGCACAAGCCTGTGAATTCAAAGTGCCCCGGCATCGGTTCAAGCAGATTCCAAGGCAGGTAGATTTCCACGCAGTTCAACAGGGCGTCGCCATACTGATCGAGGCGGTCGGCCCACTCTTCCGGCGGCACGCGGAAGAAATGCATCGACCCGGACATGAGCCACTGCCGCTGCCCGTCTATGATCAGGCTGTTGCCGTCGTAACTGACCGCCTTGGGGAATGGCGGCGGACTCTGTTCCATTTGCCTGGGTGCTGGCATTTCGCGGGGTGCGGTTTCGAGTCTTAGGGTGACTTTATGACTTTGCCTTTTCAGATCGGGCCGTTGAATTTGCAAACAGGCCGGGCAAATCCGCCCAGACGGCGTCCTGATCCTCATTAAACCGATCCAATTTCTCCGCCAATAAAAGCCAGTCAGTTTCGGTCACCAGTTCGTAGCTGTGTCCCCAGAAATAGAAGACACTCGAACCGGCCGCTTTCGCCTTCTCGTAACGCTCCCAAAAAGTCGGCTCGGCATGGTGACAGTCGGCGGCGAAGAGCATCGGGTCGGCGGGTGGAAAACAAGGCGTGGCATTCGCGCAAGTGCGGGCATAGACATGGCCGGCGGCGCGAACCACTTCGGTCGTTGCTACGTTTGTGTCTCCAAAAGGATAGACAAATCCCAGAACCGGCTGGCCGAATATGTCCTGCAATTGCTTGCGGCCATCCTCGACTTCGCGCTGCCATGCAGCCAGGGGAATGCGCGTCGGCCATGGATGCGTCATGGAATGGTTGGCAATAGTGAAACCGTCATAGACCGTGCGCAATTCCGGTTTTGCCAGTCGCAGCACATCCTTGCAGTCGTTGTAGCGCCACGAGTGGCCGCGCTGCGAGTAATGCAGTCCGGGGTTAAGGTTGAACGAAGCTTTGGCGCCTTTGGCGCGCAGCAGTTCGCACAAACGGATGTCATCCTCTACTCCGTCGTCCCAGCATTGAACAATTTTAATCATCGTTTTGTATCTTTTCGTGATTCATTCGCAGTGGAAATTGATCGAGCCCTTCGACCTCCGCCAGCGTGACCGGTCGCTGCGTCAGTCCGGACTGGTAGCCTGCCATAATCACCGCCTGCACGGTGAGCGATCGCTGGCCGTCCAGCGGATGAGGCGCGCCCGTCGCCAGCGAGGCCGCGATCTGTTCGTAGACCGCCACCTCGCCCCCGCAGGCATCCCCCACCCCGATCTCCAGAACCCGCCAGGGTCCCCCGTCCGCCGTCAACTCCGGACGCGTGTACCAGAGTTGACGGTCAAAAACGGGCGCATGAGTTCCCGGGGCGCCATCGGCAATGAACCAGTTCGGGTTAGTTAAATCGCCGACCCGCCAGAGACTGCCGCGCGAGCCCAGCACGTGGTATTCCTGATAGGCGCGGCGATCCGCAAAATTTCCCGTCGAGACACTGATTTGGAGCGCGTGGTCGGACCTGATTTCCAGATGCGCGCCGGTCTCAACCGGATGCCCGTAGCGCTCCTTCACCCTGCTCAAGTCGAGCGCGCCGAGCACTCCGCTCACGACGGGATCGCCTGCCAAAGCGAGCAACGAATCAATGAGATGCGTGCCGTCACTTAACAGATCACCGGCACAGTAACCGCGCAGTTCCAATACCTCGCCAATGCCACCGGCTGCGATGAACCGACGCGCCGCCGCCACATCCCCCAGGCGCCGCTGGTGATTGATCGTCAATAAAGTGCCGGCACTCAAACACGCGGCCACCATCTCGCGCGCCTCCGCAGGATGCACCGCCATCGGTTTTTCGCAATGGACCGCCCGAACCCCCGCGCGCGCCGCCAGCATAGTCAGCTTGGCATGCGAGCGAGTGTCCGTGGCGACAGTCACGACGTCGGGCCGGATTTCATCGAGCATCTTTGACATATCAACAAAGCCCGGAACGCCCTGCGCCGCCGCCTGCCTGGCAGCCAATTCGGCGTTGAGATCGCACACGGCCGCAAGTTTGAACCCGCGCGCGGCGGCAATCGCCGGAAAGTGCAGTGCGGAAATGCCCCCCAGTCCCACGACAGCCACCCGCAGCGGTTGATAGGCTTGTCCCGTCTTCATGATTGCACTTTCTTTCCGGCGGGAAACCGTCCACCCGATAGTTGCTCCAGGTGCTTTTTGGAGTCTGCAAAACATTCGCGGACGTCCCGCTGCGGATCCGGCACCCATTCAATGATCATGCGAATCCCCGCCGGATCGGGATGCAACGCGCACAAGCGACCAAAGAGCGATTCCAATCCAACGTGCCCGGCGCCAAGCGTCGCTCCCGTCAGTTCAAAATGCATCGTGTGGGGATTGGGTTTCACAAAATGATCCTTCCAATGGGTTGCCCGCACGAGCGGGAAAGCCTCTGCCGGCAAGGTGTCCGGGCGCTCGCCGATCAGGAAACAGTTGCCCGTGTCGAGGAGGATTTCGAGCCCCGGGGTGCGCCCGCACAACTCGACGAGATCGGAGACATAGTAGTCGCCGTGATTCTCAATCGCCACCGGCAACCCGGCCTTGCGACAGCGCGCCACCATGGGCGCAAGGGCGGCGGCCAAGCACTCCAACTGCCGGTCGAGCGAAACATCGCGATCGAAGCGATGCACATCGCCCTCCACGACCAGGGCCACGCCGGTCATCGGCACTTCGTCCCGGAAACTGAGCAGCGTGGAAACTTCCGCCTCAAGGCGGGTGGAGGTCACCGCAGCAGGTTCGCGATAATCAAGGCCAAGATGCACCATTTGCTCCTGACCATGGGACTCCGCCAGCGAACGCAGCAGGCCGCGCCGTCCGGCATTGACGAGATCGCCCAGCCCAACCGCTCCTCCTGAAAACCCCTGCTCCGCGACGAAACGTCGCTGGTTTGCCCACTCGTCGCCGCACCAGAGTTCCAGTTCACCGGGAAACACTCCCGCCATACCCCAATACCGCGGTTGCAAAACCGGCGGATTGAATTGTCCGGTTTTATTTTCCGTCCCGATTTTGTTTTTTGTCATAAATCATCGAAAGATCTCAACGGTCGATTCGGGCTTAATCTTCAATCCAACCCCGGATTTTCGTCCGCAATTCCACGATGGCCTGCTCCACGTCAAAGTCCGCTTGCGGCAGGTATTCGATGGAAATCATTCCGCGGTAGTTCCGGGCTTTCAACCGCGCGACGACCCAGCGCAAAGCCTCCTCCGAATCCGCCGGCGGGCCTTGCAAACGATCCGGCCCGCAGCCCCGCAGATGGATATGACACGCGCCGTCAAGCAGGTCGCCGGTCTCGCGCCAGTCGAGTCCCTGCACGATGAAGTGCGAAGGCTCATAGGTATAAGGCAGTTCCGGAAATTCGCGCAGCAACCGGCGGGCCGCCTCCGGGCTTTCAAACGGGGTCCGGTAGTGCAACTCGGGCGCGAGGCGAATTCCCGGATACTCCGCCAGCACCGTCTGAATTTCACGCAGGCTCGCCATCGTGTCACACCACACGCCAGCGGGATCGTTTTTCCAATCAGCCACGTAGCCCGGATAATGCGCCCCGGTCTTGATTCCCAGGCGCCTCATCAACCGGGCCAAAGCCCGCACTTCATTGAGGCGTGAAATATTGTGAGCCGGGTCCTCGCGATCATGCAGGTCGGGGCTGAAAGCGGCGTTCACCGATACCGCCCGCAGGCTATGCTTCGCGAACAACGCCTCGACCCGCGATGCCTCGCTCTCGAAGTCCTTTACCAGTGCAGCCAGCGAGACCAATCCCCAGCTTTCAATCACGATCAGATCCACCTCTTCGAACCCCAGCGCCCGAAGACGGGCGAGCGCGTGGTCAAGGTCGTTTTTCCAGGATGCGGTAGAACCAATGATTCTCATGAGTGATTATTCGTTGAATCACGAAAGGCGGCCGGAGTGCAGCGCACTGGGGCTGCAGGCACGGGTATGGCGGGCATCAGCATATGCATTCATTGACCATCGGTGAGTTTCATATTTAAGCTTCTTTCCTGTTGATGGGGACGATTGTGTAAGTGACACCCCCGGCGCGCCAATGCAGGCGGCCCTCCGCGATGCGCAGCGTGACTGCCCCCGTGCCGGCAATGCGTTGTCCGACGGCGCGGTCAGCCAGCTCAGCTGGCAAGGCGCAGGAGCCCTCGACGGCCTGATCCGCAGGGTTGAACAAAACGAGGGCCACGTCAGCCCCTTCACCCCGCGCGAAAATCAGCGGGTAGGCGTTGGGTTCCGCGAAGACCGGCGTGAAAGCCGCCGAGGCCCGGAGCGCCGGTTCGCTCCCGCGAACCGCAATGAGATGGCGAATGCGCTGAAGCAGCGAATTGGAATCTTTTTCCTGCGCCGCCACATGGGGCGCACCCGGGGCGTTATCAACCGGCGCCCAAAGATGCGCGGCCGGCGCGGAGGAGAATCCGGCGTTGAGCTCGTCCGACCACTGCATCGGGGTGCGCGCGCCGGAGCGCGTCGGGTAGCAACCTTCGCGCGTGGGAACGACATCGGGCAACTGGCGCATGCCAATTTCGTCGCCGTAGTAGAGAAACGGCACGCCCGGCATGGAAAGCAGGAAGGCATGGACGAGTTCCAATTCACGTGGTTCAGACTGGCCGTCGTTGATGCGCGACATGTCGTGATTGCCGAGCGGAATGCAGATGTGGCCATGCCCGCGGGAGGCCTCATAGTGGTCGAGGTAGTCCTTGAGAAACGCGGAAATGTCGCCCTGTCCTTTGCGATGAAAGAATGCTTTGCCCTCGGGCGCGCGAAAGAGCGTTTGGTAGGATGGAATCCAGTGCAGAAAATCAGCGTGCAATCCGTCGCCGCTCAACGCCGCCTTGGGCCAGCTCCATTCCGCCACGGTAAAAACATCTTGGCGACCGTCAGCCTCCCAGATTTCCTCTCGACACTCGCGCCAGAAACGGCGGATTGCCTTGTGCCCGGCGTCCTGGCGGATGATCGAGCCGGCCATGTCGATTCGGAAACCATCCGCGCCAAGGTCGAGCCAGAAGCGCTGCACCTTCTTCATCTCGGCCCAGAGTTTCTGAACATTCGGATGGTCCACCGGCAACTGCCATTCCTGATCCGGCTGGGCAAAACCGTAGTTCAACGCCGGCTGGTGCGCGAAAAAATTGCAGAGGTAATTGCCGTTGCGCGGCGTCATCCCGTGAACCATCTTGGCCCGCCACGCTTCCCCGCCGTCCGCCCAGGCGCTGTGTGTCCAGACATACCAGTCCTTGAACGGCTCGCGGCCTTCAATGGAAGCTTGAAACCACGGATGCTCCGCCGCAGTGTGCCCCGGGACAAAATCAATCAACACCCGCAGGCCGCGGGCATGTGCCTCGGCAAATAAACGGCGGGCGTCGTCGAGGTTGCCGTAACGCGGATGCACGCCGTAAAAGTCGGCCACATCGTAGCCGGCATCCTTCATCGGCGAGGTGTAAAACGGATTGAGCCAGATGGCATCCACGCCGAGGCTCTGGATGTAATCGAGCTTGGCGATGATGCCCGGCAGGTCGCCGATGCCATCGCCATTCGCGTCGTAAAATGTCTGCGGGTAAATCTCGTAAACGATGGAGGTCTCCGTCCAAGCAGGTGTATTCATTTTTAGATGGTTGATTGATTTGATTCTGCCAGGGCCGCATAGACTCCCGTCGACCAGCCCAGCATGGGAGCGGCCTTGTATTCGCCTCCGGCCACTTCGACGGTGAGAGCATTGGTTTTCTCCCAGAGCTGGCCGGTCTCCTCAAATAGACGCTTGGCAGTGGCGAGGTATTTTTCCGCGATACGCCGGGCGTCCGCCGTGAAGCCGGCTTGCCGAGTGAGCGAGGGACGATACATGGGATTATTCCAAGATGAGATACATGGTCGCGGCGGGAAACTTGAGGCTGACGTTGCCGGTGTTTCGATCGAGCGCAACGTTGCCGGTGGCGTTGCCGTTCATGTCGAGTGCGGTGGCTTTCTTTAAACCGGTATTCCGGATGGTCACTGCGACGTTCGCCTGAATCACCTGCCACGGCGCTCGGCCGTAGTTGACCACGCGGAAACCATCGATGATTTTGCCTTCCTGCGTTTTGATGGCGACCGGCTCCTCCTGCCAACCCGTGGGCCGGCATTGTGTGCCGACCTGAATGAGCACCTTGCCGGATTCTTTCAGCGGTTTGTTGTCGAGCGCGACGACCAGCACCGCGCCGTAGTGATTGCCGGTGCGAATGGTCACGTCGCGGAGCTCGAACTGTTTCTGTTGCTCAAAAAAACCGGTGACACCTTGCGCTTTCGGCGCGTCGAGAGTACAGAAGTTCTTCCGCGTGTTGAGCGTGAGTTCGCCGGTCAGGCTGTGAATCGTGCCGTTGGCCGCGTCAATGTAGCGCGACAGCTCAGCCACTTTCGACCGGGCTTGGTCGCCGCCGTAAACCACCTCGACCGGACCGACGAGGAAAGCCAGCGGGTTGACGGTCGTCTTGACGCTGGATCTGGCCGCGATATCACCGCTGTCACGATTTGGATCGTAACCGGATTCCTCGGCTATGATCGGGGTCGTGCGCTGCCAGAGATCAGCGAGCGCGCGTTCCTCGACGACAGCCGGCGGACCGTGTTGGACATAGCCTTTGCGGAACAACAAGGCAGCGGCCGGGAACTGCGCGAGGCAATCCGGATAGGCGCACAGCCATTTCTGCTGGGACGGATTATAACCGTTGGCCGACTGCGGCGGTGACCACTCATCATCGCCGGTTGCGAACCAGTAGAATGAATCCAAACCGGTCAACGACGAGTAGGCCGCGACGAGAAACGGGCCTTCGCTGGCATAAGCCATCGGCATCACCCACGAGCTTTCGGTCACCAGCATCGGACGGCCGTGCACTTGCTTGACGTTGAGCGGAAACTCCAGCGGGTCGCGAAGGATGGAGGGGTTTGTGAACTCGTCGCCGTTATGGATTGCCCAACCGCGGTTCGGGCCGTTGTGGAGGCCGGTGTAGTAACGGTTGACGGCGAGCACGTCGTTGGCGTTGTAGCTCCAACGTTCGGCGTCGTTGAGCCGAAGCGTGCTGGCCGTGCGCCAGTTACCGGCATTGATCAATTGCCGACAACCGAGTTCTTTGCGGAGGAATTCGGACATCGACTTATTGAAGTCAAACATCGTCGCGCTCCAGAATTGCAACTGGTCGTCGAGCCGGTTGGCCCACTGACCGGTGCGCGGCAAAGTCATTTCATAGATATTACGAAAGTCGAGCACCCCCGCCGCGGCATCATCCATGTCCATTTTGGCGTTGCCCCAGGCGGCATAGGCCTTGTCGAGCGAGCCGTATTTCCGCTTCAACCAGTCGCCGAACTGCCGGCCGAGGTCCCGGCGCGGCGCGCCTTTGAGATTGTTCACAGTCCAGAACAACAGGCTGTCTTCGTTCTGTAGCTGGAGGATGGCGATGGCCGGTTCTTGGGCGAGCGGGATGCCGGTGTATGGATTCTTCGTGGTGAGTGCTGTCCGCCACCAAGCTTTGTAGGCGTCCTGCAACCGTTTGTCGAAAAACAGCAAACCGTGCGCGTCCTCCGTGCCGAAGCCCCACTCCGGCTTGAACTGCATCGTGTTTGCCCAATATGGTGAGAATGTCACGTAAATGCCCTGTTTCTTCATTGCCGCCACCGCGCGCCAGGCGTAATCGAGATTAGCTTTGTTGACGTCGGTCAGCTTCGCCTCCGGTTGGGATTTCAGGTCGGGATTCAGGGACAGGTGCAGCCGGACCATGTTCACGCCGCGTTTGGCGAGCCAACGCGCATGACGGTCGAGGTCGGGCGCTGTTTTACGCCCCAGCGGTTTGGGTGTGAACGGTTGCTCGCTGAGACACCCGGTATTGATTGCCCAGAACCGGTATGGCTGGCCATTCCCCAGCACGAAGTCGCCGTTAGGATCCACGCGAACGAAACCGGACTCCCCGGCCATCGGCTCGTTCAACGACCGGAGATCCAGCAGCGCATCCGGACGGAAATCATCCAGCCCAGGCTCAAACGCCCATGCAGATTCCCCAGCCCGCACGACCGATGCCGCGCCGAGCAGCATCACGACAAATAACAACAGTGTTCGCACATTAGGCTTTCGTAGGTGGATATTCTGCATAAAAATCCGCCAGGGCCACATAGATTCCGGCCGACCAGCCCAGCATGGGCGCGGCTTTGTATTCGCCTCCGGCCACTTCGCCCGTGATGGCATCGGTTTTTTCCCAGAGTTGGCCGGTCTTCTCAAATAGACGATTGGCGGTGGCGATGTATTTTCCCGCGATGCGCAGGGCGTCCGCCACGAACCCGTAACGCCGCAGCCCTTCGACGGTCACATAAACCAGCGGCGGCCAGACATTGGGGAAAGCCCATTGATAAGTCCGGTCAAACGGGCGATCCTCGGTGACGGCAACACCGAACTCACGCTCGAAAAGCGGGAGGTTTTCCCGCATCCGCGCGGCTTGCGCGGGCGAGGCGAGGCCGGTGAAGAGCGGAAGGAATCCAGCGAGCGAGGCAACCGGACTCGACCGTTGATTGACAAAGTCGTAATCGAGAAAAAAGCCGCGCTCCTCGTTCCATAGATAGCGCTGGAACAGCTCGCGGCGGCGGGCGGCGCGGGCCTCCCAGAGGGCGGCGTCATCCCAGCCGAGTTGGACGGAGATCCCGGCGAGATAGGTTTCGTATTCGTAGAGCAGGCCGTTCAGATCAACCGAATTGTAGTCGAGGCAGCGGGACTCAAAGCGCGGACTAAAATCGCACCCGGCCTCGGCCTCGGCCAGATAATGGCCTCCGATGCGGATGCGATCCGCCAGCGGGACATCCTTGGAAAATCCCAGTCGTTCGCCGAGTTGACAGTAAAAATCCGCCGCCCCCTCGGCCGTTTCATGGTGTCCATGCCGCTGGAGACCGGTGGGGGTGTGACGGGCGGTGATCCAGAAATGGTATTCCTGGCGCAACCCCGCCGCCGCTTCGGGGAGAAAGGCGGTGTCGTCCGTGGCCGCGATGTATTCCTTCACCATGCGGCACAGGTAAGGCGGCTGGGAACGGTTATACAACCCGACATGGTTGGGCATGTATCCCTGCCGCGCGATGAACCACAACATGTTTTTGATGTTGTCCTTCGCCGTCTCGGCGAGTCCGTGGCGAAGCAGGCCGAGATTGGTGAAGTAGGTGTCCCAGTAGAAGAAGAAGTAGAAGTGCCCTTCGCCCTTGATGCACGGCGAAGTATAGGGAAACGGAATGTCCACGCCGGCAAACCCCGCGCCTGGAGCATCCCGGTAAATGGAACGCGGCCAGTTCGCCCGGATGTAGTCGAGCACGCGGCGGGGCGGCGATGCAGAGGATTGGTCAGTCGTGGTCATGTTGCGGAGAAAAGCGTTAAACCTTTTGTGTGCCGCTTTGCAGTTTCACGATCCGGCCATTGACCAGAGCGGTCCCGGTCACTCCTTCGGG
>Ga0304729_1000542_pt1 | contig 27683 bp, 25 predicted proteins | sample C_131016_MF_Meta_FD_190475 | JGI IMG/M metagenome (GOLD analysis project Ga0304729, IMG submission 190475) | Freshwater microbial communities from Lake Croche, Canada to study carbon cycling - C_131016_MF_MetaG (v2) (version 2) | ecosystem: Environmental > Aquatic > Freshwater > Lake | place... | reverse complement strand
AGGCTCAGTCTTCCGGGGTAAGAGATGTTGCGGGAGGAATCTGAGAAAAAAGAGGGTAAATCACCCCTGGAGCCTCTTTCTGCCTTGCTGAAAGAGGAACTGGGCAGGAGTGGATTCGAACCACTGAAGGCAGAGCCAGCGGATTTACAGTCCGCCCCGTTTGGCCACTTCGGTACCTACCCGTTTCCTTCTCCATCCGAAGATGAAGGGTTGCAAAGGATGCAACCTCTCCCCCCGATCGTCCACCAGAAAGTGATGAAAAGGGTCTGATGAAGATTAGTAATTATCGATCTTTGGTAAGCTGAAGAGATGGAATCCCTTTTTCTTGGGCGTCGGGCTTGGTGTGGGCTCCAGCTTCTCTTTGATGTTCTTTGCCCGTTTTCCGAGTTCGCTATTCGCTCCTTCCTCTGCGCTGGCCTTCTCCATGGATTCGTTGGAATCGACGACGATCGGTTGAATCATAATCACAAGCTCGCTGCGTGTGCGGTTCTTTTTACTGTTACCCCCCAGCAAAGGTCCGATGATCGGGATCTTGTAGAGGCCTGGAATACCGGAGAGATCGGTGGTCTTGTCGTCGGTGATGAGTCCGCCCAGAATAATGGTGGAGCCATTGGGAACGCGCACCGTCGTGGTCAGTTCCTGGGTCTCAATAGTCGGAACGGAGTTGCCTCCGATGTTACTGTAAGCTCCCAGCTTGTCATTGTGCTGGGCGATCGTCAGGTTCACCTCCTTGTCGGAGTTGATAAGGGGGATGACCTCGAGCTTTAGCACAACAGGTTGATACTGGATGGTGGAAGTGACATTATTCAAGGCACTGGAACCCACCGCTCCAACCGTATTGTAAGTGCTGGTTCCTGGAATTGGTACGTTCTGGCCGGAGAAGATCGTGGCCTTCTTGTTGTTTACCGTATAAACGACCGGCCTGGAGATGGTTCGGAATTTTCCCGTGCTTTCCAAGGCATGGGCATAGGTGGCGATACCCTGGGCGATCGTTCCGTAGACCGTAAGTCCGGTGAGGCTGGATGGGAAGGAGTTGACGGCATTCGTCAACGAGGAGGTGACTAGGTTGGAGAGGACGCCAGCAATGGTGCCGTTCACGCCAGCTCCGACCAGTCCATTGCTGGTGCCAGTGTTGATCTTGGCGAACCATGAAGCCCCGTATTCCTGACCCTCCGTAAGCTGAAGCTGTCCGATGACGGCGGCGAGATAGACTTGCTTGGGACGCTGATCCAAGAGATTAATGATCTGGGCGGCCTTCGCTTTGCTCTCGGGCGGACCGTAGACAATGATGCTGTTGCCCGATGCGTCAGCAATGACACTCGTGGAACCAATCGTGGCCGACTGGGGCGGATTCTGGGCGACCGCTTCACCGAGTTTATCTGGTGTGTTGGCAACTGTTCCGCTGGCCCCTTGAGTTCCGCCTGGTCCACCTGCCCCTGTTGAAGGGTTCTGATTTTGCCTGGAGTTGGCTTGTGAACCGGTTGAACTGCTTGCCTTGGCATTGGTTTCGTCCTTCCCTTTTAGCATGTCGACAAGAACGGGAAAGAGATCGTCGACGGAGAGATAGTTTAACGGCCGGACGAGGGGTTCGGCCGACTCCACGGCTTGATCCAATTTCTCGATGAGTTCCCGGAGGTATTTGTAATTCTCGGCCTTCACGATCATGAGGATTCTGTTTGTCCTCTTGTCCGCGATGAACTGGGCTTTCCCGCTCAGAAGATGAGCCTCCCCACCTGCGGGGACAATGCCTCCCTGGCCTCCGGGAGGTGCTGCAGGACCACCTCCAGAGCCCCCGCTGAACATCTTGGTAAGCGTCTCGACGATCTTCTCGGCTTCAGCTCGCTGAAGGGGAACGAACTCCGTGATGATCTGGCTCGGTTCATGATCCACGACCGCCAGAATGTCCATCGCCTTGCGGATAACGGGTGTCTTGTCTGTGATGATAATCGCGCTTGCGTTGGGGATCGGAACAATCGTGCCGTAGGCGTTTTTTGTGACGACACCATCGATGATGGATGTCGCCTCGGCAGGGGATAGGAACTTTAAGGGTTTGTAAAGGCTGACGATCCTGTCTCCATCCTGAGGCAACTGGGATTCTTCCAAATAGAGGGGGATTCCCTCGGTGCGGGGGGCGTGGCTGGGGCCCAGGATTTTCACGCTTTTCTCATCGCTGGGAACGATCATGTAGCCGTTCAACAGAAGGGAAGTCTCGATCATCGTGATGGCCTCTTTTTTAGGGATGGGATCGGGCGCGTTGATGGAGAGCTCGGGACCTTGTAGGTTGGAGTCACGGATCAAGCGCTTGCCAGTGAGTTTCTCGTAGACCGTGAGCACTTCGGCAACAGAGGTGTGGGGAAATTGGATGGATACTGTTTCTTCCGGGTTTGTCACTGTTTGTTGCGATGTCATCACAGGGGATGGTCCAGATATGGGCGAAGGCTGTGCCAGGGGGGATGTTGCAGTCGATGGTGCTACTGTCTGCAGGAGCGGTGGGGTGGTGGGCGTGCCGATGAGTGAAGGGAGGGTGTCCTCTGCTTGCAGGATGACGCAAGTGAGTGCAAAAAATGCTACCTCTAAAATATAAGGAAGCCTGAGGAGGCGATGTGTGGAGGTTTTTACGGGGATCATGGTTTGGCGGTTGGGACTAGGGCGAGTTCGGACTAGGGTGCGTTGACAGGGGCTCTGCGAATGATACGCCGGTTAGGTGGCGGTGCTGAGGATAGTTGGGGAAGAGGGGGGAGCGCGGGCATGCCTGCAACGGAGCCTCCGAGAGTTGATGAGACGGGGGCTTTCGTTTGGTGGTCGGGATTTGTCTGCACTGCTTCCATGAATCCGATCGTGCCGGTTTCCGTGCCGACACGGATGCTTGCCTTGGTGGGGTTGCTTACCCCTTCCCGCACAAGCGAGACCAAGGAGATGTTTTTGGAATTCGGTTTTTTGGTGATCAGTTCACGGCTTTGATCCGTACGGTCGAAGAGGAAGATCTGCTCCTCACCATCGATGGTGAGGATGCCAGTCATGGCATAGCGATCGGCCAGAGGTGAGCTCTCTTCCGCCGTCGGCAGGGAAAATGGGGATTGCTTCAGAAGTTGCTGGAAGGAGGAGATATCGCGGGGTCTCTCCCAAGGTGCGAGTGAAGAAGAGAAGGGGGGGGTGCCGGCAGTCGTCTCGGCAAGCAGTGGGGGAATCATGCCAGAGGAGAGAATAAGGACCGTCAGGGAAACGATCCGCACGGAAGGAGCTCCATGTCTTGAGATGTTCCTGATTCGCATCATGGGGTGGGAGCTTTGACTGTCGATCCAGCGGCTGTTGTCGGTTCGAAATACTGATGCAACTCCAGTTCAGCGACGACATTGGGGGGCTGGGTATCACTCTTCAATGCCAATTTCTCCATGGTGCGCCAGGATGTAGGGGACTGCAGGGCGAAGAGCATCCTAATCACTCCCTCGAAGGGTCCTGTGAGCTTTACGAAAACGATAACCGTATAACCGTATGGTGTATTCCCAGAGGGAAGAATATTCTCCTCGATGACTTTCAGCCCCGCCTTTTCGGCCTCATCACGTTCTGTCTTGAGGAGTTGGGCGCTCGCTTCATCGGGTGTCAGTCGGGGCATCGGGTGGGCGTTGATCCACGCATCGGCGGGATTCAGGGCCTTTCCCTGTTCTACCCAGCTCTTGTCGGAGGCAAGCGCGGACCTGGCCTTGACGATCGCCTTCTCCATGCCTGTTCTGGCCTGGAGAAAGGCATGAAGTCCCATCATGTTCACGGCAACGAACAGTGCCCCGAAGAGTAGCAGGAGGAGAATCTTTTCGTTGGAAGCGAGGGGTCTCATGGGACGTTTTGGGGTGGGGTATGACGAGTCCCATCCATATCGAATTTAACGCTGTTTTTCCCTGCTATTTGGGGTCCGCCCGACGTCCAGTCGTACTCCTGGAGCGATGTGTTTTTCTTAAGCTGCTCGATAAAGGCGTAAGCCTGCACAACATCGGTCGCCTCACCCGAGACTTGGAGATGACCAAGCTCCAGGTTAAAGTTAATGAGGCGAACCTTGCCTCCTTCGGTCGGAGATGCCGCGGCGGCCAGGAGATCGAGCGGGTAGGTGGTCGGATCGATCGCGGGGCGAAGGAGGTTCCAACGCTCGGAGGCCTTCTGCGAACGCTTGGCGGCGGGATCAATAATGGAGATGCCGTCCTTCAATTTGGCAAGGGCGTGGTGGTGGATCATGTAATCCCCAGCCATCCAAAGAAGGAGCAGGAGATAAACCATTGCTCCGACTCCCGATAGCTTGAGCATTCGTTCGCGTTGACGATTGCTGGAGCGGTGCATGCGCGCCTCCGCGGGGGGAATGTCGAAGGGTTCCGCCATGAGATGGGGCGGCTCGGGAACGGAAGCTCGTCTTCGCTTGCGGGGAAAACGCCGTTCACCGTTCCACCAGGGGGCCGGAGGAACGAGAACGCGTTCGATCTCCGCGTCGGGAAAGATCGTTGCCAATTCGGCGGCAAGGGTCGCGGTGACTTGAGGGTTCATCCCCTCGATGCGGATCTTCGCAGGAAGGTGCTCCAGGATCCGTTCGGACACAAGACGGAGGGCCATTCTCCGGAGAAGAATAAGTCCCTCCTCACGCATCCCGCAGAACCAGAGCAGCTTTCTGCCATGGTAAAACGCCGCCTGGATCGAGCCCCACTCCCTCCAAAGGATCAAGTCACTTCCTGACGCACCAGCGTGAAGTCGGGCTGGTATTTCAAAACGGTCCGCAGCCTTCCAGTCCGGAGGCATGATTTCGGTGGGAAGGGGTTCCTCTGTGGCCACAGTCAGGACCAGTCGGCGCTCGCCAAGTTCAAGAATAGGAATGGCAATTAATCCCTCATCCATGCCGCGTTTGAGGAGATGCCTGCCTGCCAACTCCATCTTGACGAGATCACGGCTATCCCCCTCTGAAGCTATCCAGAGTGGCCACGCAAACAGGTAAGAGGAGGGGAGAGCCGTCACCCGTGTCGTCTGGGAGGGAAGCTGGGCCTCTTTGGCAAGAAGTTCCGGCTCACCCTCCGGAGGCAGGTACCATCTCTCCCACTCTCCATCCTCGGTGCTTGGCCGCTCGAGTACAGTTCCTCCCTTTACTTTCTTTGCCGGGGCTGAGTCGTCAAGGGGGAGGGCTCCAGCGTTGGCCGGCTCACTATCGGTGATAGGGTTTTCCATGACGATGCTCATTTCTCGGACCACCCTAGCACGGATCCGCCAGTCGGAACAGTAACGGTGATCTTGCATTTCATGCCGTTGCAGAAGCCGGTGCCTTCAATACGACGCAGGCTTCCCCAAGAAGCGACAGTTAACAAAGGATTGAGGTTTTGAGGGGAATTTTTGGCAGGGCTGCTTTTCAAAATGCTGAAATTGCTAGGGCTATCTCCCTCTATGCTGCGCAGGTTTGGAGGTAAAATTCCGGGCCAAAGTTTGAGAGCACTCTCAAGATCAGAAGGAACCTTCCCATTAAAATCATCTGCCGTGCCCTCAACACCATCTGGCCCGTTACGCTGATTGATCCAATTATCCGCTTGGGAGGGGGTTAAACCCAGAAAGTCGGTGAGGATGCTTTTTGGAGCATAGAGAATATTTATACCCGCCCCGGTGGGCGTGTAGGTTGTGAAGTAGCTGATCCAGTCCGGCTTTGCCTGCATCACGGGATCGAAACCAATCACGAGTGACATTTCCTCAGGCGACACAAAGGGTGCTCCAGGGGGAAGCCCCGAGAGACCGGCGGCTTCGTACTCCTCTTTTTTTGCCCCGTGAAGGGATCGGAAGGGGCTTGGGCTCTGCCAGTCGAAGAGCCCGTCGGCTGCGGTATCGCTCGTGTTTTTATCCAGACCCCATGCAGTGAAAAGGCGTCCAAAGAGATCCCTGTGATCAGGTGTGAGCCAGGCATTTGGGTTAATGAGCCCCGACTCATCCTTGATCACGACCTGATATCCATCGCTCCCGTCTTTTGAGAGCTTATTGAGCAGGGGGTCTCCCGGTAACACGCCGGGGTTCATAGCGATGGCTACACCGGATAAGGCCTGTTGGCGCGCCTGGAAGAGTTTTCCGGAATGTGTCTCCTCGGTGATCCATCCCTCGATGATTCCGGCCAAAAGCAGGACGATACCCGTGAGCAATGCGATGCTCCAGAGCACCATCGGCAGGGCCATGCCTGATTGATGAAAGCGGGATTTCCTACTCATTTGATTGGCGGAACATAAAAAATCGCCTCAACTGAATCGGGTATCTCATCGATGTCGAGCTGCAGACGTACCAGAAGGGGGCGAGGACTTCCTGAAGGCCACTCCTCCTTCCAGGCAGGTGTCCCGTCCCCGTTGGCTCCCGCCAAGAATGACCAACGGGGTTTTCGGACCTTGGGCAGAAGCGGCACACCCGGTGCATTCATGGCCGCTTCCAGTTCGCGATCTGTGGAATTGGCTGGGATCCGTAACATCGTTATTGTTCTGGTGCCGTCGGAGCGGGCCCTCGCCGTCAGGACCAAGGAGCCTCCACCAAGGCTTGGAATGCCGAAGAGTCCCTGGACCTTGCCAAGTACCAGCTGCGGTTCGGCTTCGCCACCCGAACCTTTGGCCATCTGGAGTGAAACAGTTCCTTTTCCGGGTAGATTCAGGAAGGCGCCTCTTGTGACCCGCAGGAAGGCATCCAGTCGGCGAAGGACAAGTTGTTGGTCCATCGATAGACGTGCCGCCGTGATGGACGAGCTGGTGATGGCATAGACCGAGGCGGCGAGCAGGGCCATGATTCCCATGGAAAGGATCACCTCAAGTAGGGTGAACCCTTCCTTTCCGGGAACTTTGAGGTGAGTGCGGCGTATCATCTTTGTCAGTTTGTGATGATCTCGGCGCTGTTTGTCTGATTCCCGGACTGGGTCTTGATCGTCAATTTCTTGAGCCCCTGGACATCGAGTCCTTTTCCGTTTTTCAACGGCCAGGGAATCAGGAATTCCTCGACCTTCACCCCGTGGTTTTTCGAGGCTTCCAGGACTCTGGTGCTTCCAACCGGAGGAGGGACTGCCTGGCAAAATGCGAGTCGTGATTCCAGTTCTGCCCGGCAAAACGAGCGCTGCCTAACCTCCAGGGCCACCTGGAGTGCTGTGTTCAGAGCGACGGCCAGGCCGGTCACTGCCAGCATGAAGACGGCGAGCGCGATCAGTACCTCGAACAAGGTGAAACCCTGGGTACAGCCGGTTGCTCTTTTCTTAAGATCCAGGTTACTCATCATCATGGGCCGGTTGTGCTGTCAGTGCGTCGAAGGAGAGCAGGATCTCCCGATCTTTGTTTATCAGGCGGAGCGAGAGCGGTTCGCAGATACCGGCGGCATTGAATTCCCACGACTGGTTGCGTGCCGGCGCATGGAATTTCGCGTCGTTGAGCCCTTTGACTTCGAGAGTCCATCCGTTCGGAAGAGGCATGTCTTTGATGCCGCTGGAGGTCAGGATGATTCTCTGACGTTCTCCAGATTCCATGGACTTGGAGCGGATCTCCTGAGCTCTTTTTGTGATGGCGTCCGCCGCGCGGTCTCCGGCTGCAGCGGCAAAGGAGTCGAAGAGATAGGGAAGTGAGGCCGAGATGAGGATCGCCACTAGCGAGAGGGCAATGATGATCTCCAGCAGCGTAAAAGCGCGGAAACTTTTTCTCCGCGCCTTCTGATTATTTTCCGATGTTGCCGTCACCCTCGACCCCCTTCGGCCCGAATGAGTAGAGATCAAAGCCGTCGGTCTTGAACTTTCCCGGATTGTTGTAGATGTACTCATTACCCCACGGATCGAGCGGGACACTATCCATCAGCTTCTTCCAGGACTTCGGCTTCGGATCCGAAGAAGGCATCTGGACCAGAGCCTTGAGGCCCTGCTCGGTGGTTGGCTTGCGGTAATTGAGCATCTCGTAAGTCCGGAGCTGCATGGAGATGGCCTGAATGTCGCTCTGCACGCGCTGTTCCTTGGCCACGTCAATGTTGCCGGAGAGCATGTAGATGGCAGAACCAACCAGCACGGCGATGATGCCCAGCACGAGCATGATCTCGAAGAGGGTATAGCCTGAATCTCCGCGGAGGGAGGCACGGCGGTTGTAGCGAGAGGGATTGTTCATGGATGGCATGGTTGTTAGGATGGTTGAAAAAAGGTATAATTTAGGGAATCGTCGGTTCCTTTATCTCATCTAAGAAGCGAATGGCGTCAAGATCGGTCGGAGAGGTCAAGGAAGGCTGCCTGTGGGAAGGGGAGTCGGTGACGAGGCATGAAAAAGCGATGGCGAAGGATTTCCGTAAAGGGATCCGGTAGAGAGGGTTTCAGGGTATCCCGTCGCCCGTGATGCCGTGCTAGTGCTGGGGAATAGAAGATCGGCTCGGACCCTCCTTAGATAGACAGGAGCGCCTGCATCGCCCGGAGCTCGGTGCAGGGAGAGGACAATCGAGTTGTCACCCGTAGTCCAGAGTCGGGAAGGAATGAAGATCGAGGCGTTCCGCCAACCCGCTACTTGAAGATGGGCATTGGGGGGAGGAATGACCACGGTAGGGTCATTCAGCGAAAAAGGCGCAGGGGCGAGGATGCCGCGCGACTCGCCATTGACACTCACCTCGATCCAAGATTCAGGATCTAGTCCTCCCGTTTCGGCCTGGATAAGGCTTCCCACCGGCTTGTCCGAGAGAGGGATCACGAATTCCGTCACGTTTCCCGATCCTGGGAGATCGAGACGCAGGGGAGAGGCTGCCAGATCCGCATGAATAACATAACCATCGGTTCGGTCACCGGACTGCGGATGAATATCGGCTCCGGAAACCTCCTCCTCGGAAAGAACCTGTCGATCATTTCCAATAAGGGCGGGTTTGAAGTCGTCGCCAAGTGCCGCCACACCGAGTTCCCTTGCCGGACGAAGGGAGGTCAAGATAAGGCGGGAAAACCTTCCGGCAAAGGAGACCCTGACGGTACCCCCGTCCAGGGTCAGTGACTGGGGGAGCAGGAGTGTGCGAGCATTCAATCCCAGCGCCACCCCATTCTCCCCCAAGCCTGCGCTCAGGAGGGTGAGATCCCCTTGGTTCGATCTCCACTCCACAACGGGACCTCCATCCCCGTTGTCTTGGAACACCACGGTGAGAGCGAAGCACCCGATCTCCTCCTGTGAGGAGAGGGATGGGACGGGAATGTCAACGGAATCAGACACGGGATGAATGGAGGGAACGTTATTGGTTCCAGTCTCCCAAATGGGAATTGAGCCGATGGAGAGTTTGGGCTGAAGGGTCGTGGTCAGGGGATCGAATGTCCCGGCGCTGAAGAGGGATGAGGTACCTAGGAACAGGCAGATCAACGATGGCAAGCTACTCCGTCTAGAAAACATGGGAGGACAGAGGTCGTTCACGGGCTTTTAACTAGCTGCCGGAAAGAGTTGTGTGAAGATTAAAAAAAGAGAAATCTCGTCCTGTGATTGGGATCATTCATCGCGGGACCGGTGCGGACGCGAAAGTCCTTTTTTTCTGGTTTATGGAGACCTCTGGGAATGCGTAGCCTGTTGATATGAATGGGAAACAAATCGAACCGCTTCCGTCCACACTTCCTGTCATGGTGCTCCCGGGGGTAACGCTCTTTCCCAACGCCCTGTTGCCCCTCTACATCTTTGAGCCACGTTACCGGGAGATGCTGGAGGAGGCACTCTCCGCTGGTCGCATGGTTGCGATGGCGATGCCTCGCAACGAGGAGGAGAGCGAAGTCGAAATGATTGCCGGAGCCGGATTGGTTCGGGCCTGTATCCGAAATGATGATGGAACCTCAAATCTGATCCTTCAGGGGGTCTGCCGCGTGCGCTTCATCGGTTGGAATCAGGCAAGCCCCTATCGCATCGCGCGGGTCGAGGAACTTCGTAGCCAGGAAGGGGAGCATGATGATCTGGAATCGAAGGTCATTCAGCTGCACGCCCTGTGTGCACGCTTCAAAGAGCAGGGTATCGAACTGCCATCCCAGTTCGAAGCTTATTTGAACCAGATCACCAATATCGGCGTCATCACGGATCTGGTGGCTTCGACGCTGATTGCCGATCCCCGTGTGCGCCAGATGCTGTTGGAAGCGGTTGAGATCCCGAGGCGCCTCGAGAAGTTGCTTGCAGGGCTACGTTCCCAGCTCTCCTGACCATGGCGCGACACTCAAGCCAGGAAGAAGGTGAGGGGGAGTTGCAGTTGGGATTTGACATGGCCCCAGTCCTCCCGCGAAGCCGTAAAGTTGCCGAGCCTGCTGCCCCGACTTCTCGTAAATCTCCCAAAGAGTTGCCTTCGCTATCATCCGTCTCCAAAGATTCGAAGGATTCCAAGGATCCTGAAGTGTTCTCCGTAGCCCAGTTGACTCGTCGGATCACCGGACTCCTCGAAGAGGGTATCGGGATGGTCTGGGTTGAGGGAGAGATTTCCAACCTTCGCCGCCAAGTCTCCGGCCATTGCTACTTCACGCTTAAGGACGAGGAATCGCAGCTCTCTTGTGTCCTCTTTGCCCGCTTGGCCTCGGGTCAGAAGGTCGAGTTGCGCGACGGCCTCCAAGTGCAGCTTTACGGACCGGTGAGCGTTTACCAGGCACGCGGTCAGTACCAGCTGATGGTGCGACTGGTTCAGGCCAAGGGGGAGGGGATGCTTCAGGCCCGGTTTGAGGAGCTCAAGCGACGCCTTGCGGCCGAGGGGCTTTTCGACATGCAGAGGAAGCGCCCGATCCCCCGTTTTCCGCGCCGGATCGGCGTGGTCACTTCCCCCACGGGAGCCGCGATCCAGGATTTCTTGCAGGTGCTTCACCGTCGGCATCCGGGGCTTCGGGTGGTCATTTATCCTGTGCGGGTTCAGGGCAAGGGAGCGGCCGCCGAAATTGCTGCCGCCATTTCAGAACTCTCCGAGGGAAATCCTTCGATCGGTCCTGTCGATGTCATTGTCGTCACACGCGGCGGTGGGAGTCTCGAGGATCTCTGGGAATTCAATGAAGAGGTCGTCGCGCATGCCATCGCCGAGTCCCGGGTGCCTGTCGTGAGCGCCGTGGGTCATGAGATCGATTTCTCGATCGCGGATTTCATCGCTGATCTCCGGGCTCCCACCCCGAGTGCCGCAGCGGAACTGCTTGCCGCCGAAGGATCAGAACTCTTGGATCGATGCCGTTCCTTAGCGGCTAGGATTGCACGCGAGGCCGATGCGCTGATCGGGCTTCATCGTGCAGCAGAGCATCGATTGGCTTCCTCGGCACTATTCCGGGAACCCTACCGCCGGACAGAGGGGGCCCGTCAGACCGTGGACCGTCTCGAGGAGACCTTTTCCGGGCTGTTGGATCGGCGCATGGAGCAACTGGGTGGCACGCTAGCCAGAATGTCAGCGCAGATTGCATCGGTCCATCCGGGTTATCGTCTGGTTCATGCCGAACAGAGGCTCTCCTCGCTGGGAGATCAGCTAGGCGTGATCCTTCGCCACCGGTTCGAGCGTGAGAAGGGCAGGATGAGTCGGGTTGGCTCGGCCCTCTCCGCGCTCAGTCCACAGGCAACCCTCCGGCGGGGTTTCAGCATCACGCGTGCGAAAGACGGCAAGGTCATCGTCTCAGTCCACCAGGTCAAGCCGGGCGAGAGGATGCTGACCCAATTCGCCGACGGGGAGATCGGATCGGAGGTTGAAGGTGGAGACCTAAAACCTGAGACCTGAGACGGGAAAAGTCACAGAGTCAGCAGGCTGTTACTTCAAGTTTGCTGGCCCGGCCGGTGCTTCGCATCCGGTACGGCAAGTTTCAGCTATCAGGTTTCGTTGGCCCGTAGGGCTCAAGATCACAAAATCTTGCCCAGCAGGAAGGGCAGGAGCTCTGCGATCGGGATGCGGCGCTGTTCCATCGAGTCCCGCTCGCGCAGCGTCACTGTATCCTTGAACTCCGGCTTCTCCTCACCGAGCGTCTCGAAATCGATGGTAACTCCGAAAGGCGTTCCCACTTCGTCTTGTCGTCGATAGCGGCGGCCGATTGCGGCTGTCTCGTCGTAGAAGACGCTCATGTGGGGGCGCAGCAGGGCGACGATCTCGCGGGCCTTGGAGACGAGTTCCGGCTTGTTCTTGAGCAGCGGGAAGACGCCGACCTTGATCGGGGCGATCCGGGGGTGGAAGTGAAGCACCGTGCGGGTCTCAGTCTTTCCCTTGTCATCGGTGACCTGCTCCTCGTCGAAGGCATTCGTAAGAATGGCCAGGGCTAGACGGTCGAGTCCCGCAGAGGGTTCGATCACATGCGGGATGTAAAGGCCCTTGAAGAGCTTCTCGCAGGTGGCCGTGATTTCTTCGCAGGTGATCGCGGGATTCGGGCGGGAGGCATGGGTTTCCTCGATGAAGGCAGTCCTCTGCTCCGGACTCATTGCCTCGCAGGCGGCCTTCAACTCCTCGTCAAAATATTCGAGCTGCTTGCCCGAGTGGGTCTGATGCTGAGTGAGATCAAAGGATCCGCGCGCGGCGATTCCTTCGAGTTCGTCTGTGCCGAAAGGAAACTTGTAGAGGATGTCGACGCAGGCGCGGGCGTAGTGAGCAAGATCGGCTTTGGACTGCGAGTGGTAGGAAAGGACATCCATGCCGAGGCCGATCGAGGCATAGTAGGACGTTCGCTGCGCGACCCAGTAGCAGTGCCACATTTCCCAGCCCCAATCGGGCTTCGGCTCACTCAGGTCGGCCCCTTCATGCCATGCCGCCACGGAACCATGGATGAGGCGGACGGCTTCATCGGGCTTGATGAAGAACTCGAGTTCCATCTGCTCGAATTCACGGGAGCGGAAGGTGAAGTTTTTCGGAGTCACCTCGTTACGGAAGGCCTTCCCGATCTGGCCGATGCCGAAGGGAACCTTCACGCGTGAGGAGTCGCAGACATTCTTGAATTGGGCGAAGATTGCCTGGGCCGTTTCCGGCCTGAGATAGGCGACATCATTCTCAGTAGCCGTGGGCCCGACATAGGTGCGGAGCATCAAATTAAACGGTCTGGCTTCGTTGAGTATGCCGCCGGTCTCGGGATGGAAATCCACCGAACCCTCGATCACATCGATCTTCTCCTCGCCGAGGAGTTCAATCTCTTCAGGCTTTCCGGCAGCAGTTCCTGCATTCTGCGCGACAAGCAGGCGGACCCGCTTGCGGAAGCTCTCGATGTGCTCACCCTGCTTCATCAGGACAATGATGGTTCTGTCGAGGTGCCAGTTTCCGGGGGCGGGTGCCTTGGCTCCGGCAAATCGGATCACCGACCCTCCTTGCGGTTCGACATGGTCTGCGCGGACCCGCTTATTGGAGACGGTGCACTCGCGCATCATGTCGGCGAAGGTATCGACATGACCGCTGGCCTTCCAGATCGCTGGGTGCATGATAATCGTGGCGTCGAGACCGACGACATCTTCTCGCTCCCGGGTCATGGCGCGCCACCAGGTATCGCGGAGATTGCGCTTCAGTTCCGCTCCCAACGGGCCGTAATCCCAGAAGCCCCCGATGCCGCCGTAGATCTCCGAGGACTGGTAGATAAAGCCGCGCCTCTTGCAGAGACTGACTATCTTCTCCATGCGGGTTTCTGTAGTAGCTGATTTGGACATTTTAAAGGATTTTAGGCTGAAAGTTTCTAGGCTATTCGGGCGGAAACGATTTGGATCGAAATAGTCAAAATGATAGAAATGGATTCTAAGACTAACAGCCTAAAAGTCTTCAGTCTATCGACCTTGCCGGGCTTTTGCTCGGCTTCAGAACGTCTCCCCATTCAGGGTCACGTTGCCGTTCTTGGTCCAGATGATGCTGCCGGGGATCGCTTCAAGCTTACCCTTGCGCTCGGCCACGGTGTCGAAGGGGGCGAGGAGCGTGCCTGCTTTCAAACCGCTCCGGATGGCGGATCTTAGCTTGTAGGAGTCGAGCATGCGGGTCGACTCGTCGAGTTGAAGTTCGCTCAGGCGGATGCGTTCTGCGCCGATGCCGCCGGGAGTGGGAGCGCTGGGAGCCAGTAACTCATAATGGCAAAGGAGATATTTTTCAGCCCCTCTTACACCACTGCCATCGAGTGACTTGAGAACCAGAATCGAAAATCCGTCCACCCGGCTGATCCAGCCGTCAAACTCCTGAGTGCTGCTGCCGGGCCTTGAGAAGGTCACACGGTAATGATCCGAGGCGCTTGTCGGAGCCACGACTACGGAATACGAATGCCCGGCTTTCGACTTGGTCTGCCACTGTCCGACTAGCCATGTGTCGATGCTTCGGGATGGGCCTGAGGGAGGATTGTCGTAGAGGCATCCTGTCAGCAGCAGGAGAATACCAAGCAGTGGAAGATTTCTAAGGATTCTTTTCATGGAAAGTTTGGAACGGAAAATCTTCAGATGCGGGTTCCTGTAGGAATGACCGCGTTCTTTGGGATCACGACGATGCCGTCCCGGATATAGTATCCCTCGCCGTCGGAGTTATCTTCCTTGTCGTGCGGCGTGATCACCACCCCGTCACCGATCCGTGCGTTCTTGTCGATGATCGCATCCTCGATGATGCAATCCCTGCCGATGCCTATCGAAACCTCACCGGCCGGCGTTCCTCCCTTATCGGATTCGTAGAAGTCGGCGCCCATCACGATGGTATTCTTCAGGCGTGATCCGGGGCTAATCAGGCTGCGGATTCCGAGAATGCAACGTTCCAGACGTGCTGAGCGGATCTGGCACCCATCCGAGATGATGGCCCGGTTGACGACCGTTTCCTCGATCACGCTGGCAGGCAGGAATCGTGACTGCGTGTAGATCGGCGCGCCGGGGGCGTAAAAATTGTACACAGGGGAGGGATCGCAGAGATTGAGGTTGGCGTCGAAGAAGGAGCGGATCGTTCCGATATCCTCCCAATAGCCGCGAAAGACATAGGCCTGGACATTCCTTGAGCCGATTGTTCCCGGGATGATGTTCTTCCCGAAATCATCCATCGTGTTGTCGAGGCACTCAGCCAGTACCTGGCGGTTGAAGACATAGATCCCCATGTTGGCGAGATAGAGATCCTGATTCTCGGGTTCATGGAGTTCCCAGAAGACCTGAGGCTTCATCCTGAGCTCTTCCAGGATCACAGGATCCGTCGGCTTCTCCACAAAGCGGTTGATTCGTTGGGTCGAATCGGTCTCCATGATGCCGAACCCCATAGCTGCCTCACGGTTTACCGGAATGCAGGCGATCGTGAGATCCGCCCCGCCTGCGATGTGCTGCTGGATGATGTCACGGTAATCCATGCGGTAAAGCTGATCCCCTGAGAGAATGATGAAGTAGTCGTAATTCCCCTCCATGAAGGTGCGGAGATTCTGGCGGACCGCATCAGCCGTCCCTTGGTACCAGGTCGATCCCTCGGGAGTCTGCTGTGCTGCGAGGATCTCGACAAAGCTTGGGGAGAAATTATCGAACTTGTAGCTTGCGTTGATGTGGCGGTGGAGAGACGTGCTGTTGAACTGAGTCAGGACATAGATGCCGCGGATTCCCGAATTCAGGCAATTGCTGATCGGCACATCGACAAGACGGTATTTCCCGCCGATCGGCACGGCCGGTTTGGCCCGATCCTTGGTGAGCGGGAAGAGTCGTGTTCCGGCTCCTCCACCCATGATGATGGCCAGGGTGCGGGTCGCCGGGGATATGACATGCTTGGCTTGCATATTCTTGCGGATGGGTGGATAGGGGAAGACGGAAGCATCTTGCGAAGACTTCCTCTGTTTGTCATTCTCTTAAATTAATCGATATTCGTCAGAACGAAGGTAACGGCCATAAAATCAAAATCTTATGTGCGGAATCGTAGGCTATGTCGGTCGCGCGGAGGCGGTCCCCATTCTTCTGGAAGGGCTTCGTCGCTTGGAGTACCGAGGCTACGACTCCGCAGGTGTGGCTACCCTTGAGGAGGGGGTGATTTCCGTCCGGAAGGAGGTGGGTCGTATCGACGATTTGCGCAAGGCCATCGCCCAGAAGCCCATCGGCGGCTCCACCGGAATCAGTCACACCCGCTGGGCCACCCATGGCAAGGTCACCCGCGAGAATGCCCACCCGCACCTTGATCGCTCGGACAGGCTGGCCCTTGTCCACAACGGCGTCATCGAGAACTACGCCGCTCTATGTGCCCAGCTTGAGGAGGAGGGGCATCAATTTCAGTCCCAGACCGACACCGAGGTTCTAGCTCATCTTGTCGGTCGTGCCTTCGACCGCTCCGCAGAGCGTAACCAGGGAGCCCTTGTTTCCGCGCTTCGGGAGGCCCTTGGTCAGGTTGCCGGCACCTATGGGATCGCCATCGTGCATGCGGATCTTCCCGGAGTCCTCATCGGGGCCCGCCGGGGTAGCCCGCTGGTTCTTGGTATCGGCAAGGGGGAGCACTTCCTGGCCAGCGACGTCAGCGCCATTGTCGGTCACACCAGCGATGTCGTCTATCTGAACGACTACGAGATAGCCGTCCTTACCGGTGAAGGATTCAACCTCTCCACCGTCCAGGGGAATGGTGCCGACTATCATGTCACGAAGGTCGAGATGGCCGACCAGGATATGGGCAAGGGAGACTACCCTCATTTCATGATCAAGGAGATTCACGAGCAGGTCCGCACCGTTACGGACGCCATGCGTGGGCGCCTTTCCCATGAAGAGGCCACCGCCAAGCTGGGAGGTCTCAATATGTCCAATGCCGAACTCCGCTCGATCGAGCGGATCGTGCTTAGCGGCTGTGGCACCGCCCTGCATGCCGCCATGGTCGGAGAATACCTTATCGAGAGTCTGGCCCAGATTCCGACCGAGTGCGAGTACGCCAGCGAGTTGCGATACCGTAACCTGCCCATGACCAAGGACACACTGGTCTTTGTCTTAAGTCAGAGCGGTGAGACCGCGGACACCCTGGCCGCCCTCCGTGAGAGCAAGCGCAAGGGCCACCGAACTCTCGGCATCTGCAACAATGTGGCAAGCACCGTCGCCCGGGAGAGTGACGGCGGCGTCTATATGCATGCCGGTCCGGAGATCGGCGTGGCCGCCACCAAGTCCTTCACCTCGCAGGTCACGATCCTGATCCTTATCGCCCTTCTGCTCGGTCGTATCCGCAACCTCTCCAGCTCCGCCGGCATCTGCATCATTTCCGAACTTGAGGCTCTTCCCGGTCAGATCCAGAAAGTTCTCAAGCTCGAGCCTGAGATCGCCAAGATCGCCAAACGGTACGCCAAGGCCAAGGTCATGCTCTTCATGGGGCGTCAGTTTAATTACCCCGTGGCTCTCGAGGGAGCCCTGAAGCTCAAGGAGATCAGCTACATCGCCGCCATGGGTTACCCCAGCGCGGAGCTGAAGCACGGCGTCATCGCCTTAGTCAACCCCGAGACTCCTTCCGTGGTGATAGCCCCTCATGATGCCGTCTTTCAGAAGAACTTGAGCAACATTGAGGAGGTCAAGGCCCGTGGCGGTCCCGTCATCGCCATCGGAACCGAGGGTAAGGGAGATCAACTCTCACTCATCTGCGACGACGTCATCCTCATCCCCGATGCCCCTGAGATCCTGACTCCGATCCTGACATCGATCGTCCTTCAGTTGTTTGCCTACCACATCGCCGTGGAGATTGGGTGTGATGTGGATAAGCCCAGAAATTTAGCCAAAAGCGTCACTGTCGAATAGGTGGCTTGGGATATCGGCGGATAGCAGCGTTGTTGTTCACTCGCGGTAGAACTACTACCGCTTCGCTCTTACGCCTTGCTCTCCATCCGATCTCCCAAGCCTTAATGAATTGGTCGCCTAACGTCCAAGATCACCGGCACCCGACCGCAGGAGCTACAGATACAGGCGAGGAACGAACCTTAGCATCTGGCGTGACGGCGGGTAGGTGGAAGCCTTGTTGGGAAATTACTTTTTGAACAAGTCACTGTGGGTGCCGCTTCTTTCAAGATAGAGCGAATCTTCATCCTTCCGGTAGATGAGCAACCAGTCTGGCTCAGCATGACAATCTCTCGACCCTCCACGTGAGCCAATCAATGCATGGTCGCGATGTCTTGTATCAAGCATCTCTCCGATCGCAATCTGCCGGACGACTTCTTTCAGCTTTTGAATATCTTTGCCTCTCTTTTTTAGTTTTTTGAGGTCTTTCCTGAACTGACTGGTCTCAAAAATGGTTTTCACTTATCCCAGCTTTCAAAAAGCTTCTCTACGCCGTCGAACGATGTGAGATTGATTCCCTTTTCGGAATCCTCAAGAGCCTTCCGGGTGGTGGCGTTTGGAATAGCGACTTCGAACGGAAGCCCTTGTTTTAAGGTGATCTGCGTGTAAAAAATACGGATCGCCTCGGTCGGGCTTAACCCCAGGCGATGGAGAATATTTTCTGCCTGTTCTTTGATTTCTGGCTGAATTCTGCTGTGGACTGCGGCGGTTTTCATCTCTGGAATATGTTGCAAATGCCACACATCATCAAGTTTCTTTTTCCCAACGTATAAGATCAGCGACGACCGAAGGGCGTTCGCTGCATCGCTTGGTTAGGCGACTTGGTCATACTCGGGAAAGGCGTTAATGAAAGGTCCGAAATCGACGCTTGCAACAGCCGGAATGAATAAAACATTGCCGGCGTCGATATGAAATACCCTATAGCCAGTATCACGAAGGCGCCGCACTAGATCGGTGTTTGAAGTCTCCACGATAAGAAGCGGTTTGTTTTCGGTGAGGCAAGACCCCGAACCCGCCAGAACGAGGTGCTCTGCTCCCTCGACGTCGATCTTCATTAGCTTAGGCGTAGGTAGGCCGTCGGCAATCAAGCTGTCGACCGTGGCTTTTGCGCATGTAATAGTTTCGGTCATCTGGTAAGCGTGGTGCAGGCTGTATTTGCTTTCTCGGTGCGAGGTAGCTTCGAGCGAGCCGGTAGCGCCACTGGCGCGATCTAGCAAAAATGTCGTTTCCCCGCACCGGTCAGATAAAGCGACATTCATGGTGCGACAGTTGAGAATGGAGTTCTTGCGGATTGTGCTGGTGATAAGAGCAAAGTTCGTTGGGTCAGGCTCGAACATGACCACCTGTTGCACCGACGGATGCTGCCTGACGAGCCAAGAGTAAAACCCAATATTGGCACCGATGTCCCAGAAGACCGACGGCCTCAATAGATCCAAGACAAGCGCGAACGCAGACCGTATCTCAGGCTCAAGGCTTGTTGGGCTGGCAATCCAACTTGCATCGCGCAGAAACTTAACTGCAACGCGAATGCCCGTTTCTGGAATGCGGGTATATACGGTGCAATCGAATCTCTGCTGAAACCACCGATACGCAGAGAGCTGTCGAAGACGCCAAAGAGGATGCCAACGGTCTCGGATAAATTTGATTAGTCGTGTGATCATCGAAAGTCGCCTAACGGCTCGAACTGAGGGACGCGTATGATGGTGGTCGCATCCAATATCGAAGAACGCCTAGCGTTCGCTCCAGTGATTGGTTAGGCATCTTTGATTGGGTAATTATTTGATTATTGGTGTTAAAAACAATGTTGAAAGATCCACCTTTTTCTTTACTGGGTTATCAAAATCAATTCCATTTGGGCCAGATTCACCAATTCTAAATACGATGCTGTGAGGAGGGGGTCTTCCTGCCCGATGGCGTGGCCCTGAAGTATCCATCCGCCGGGAAGGAGTGGGGGTGGTTCTGGGTCTTCCCTTCGGACTCTGAGTCACAGGATCCGCGCTCGAGCGCCCTCCGGAGGCATCATCTTCATGAAAGCGGCATCCAGCAGCTTGTGAAGCGCGCGGCCTTGAGGGCTGCGCTGGTGAAGCCGGTTTCCCCGCACACACTACGTCATTCCTTTGCGACCCACTTGCTGGAGAATGGCTACGATATCCGGACGGTGCAGGAACTCCTCGGTCACGCCGATGTTTCCACGACGATGATTTATACCCATGTCCTCAATAAGCCGGGACTCGCGGTGAGGAGTCCGTTGGATTAGAAGATGTGGTAATTTCTGATTCCTTCAGATCTCTGCGCCATAGCGCCTCAGCGGGAGTCATTCTCTGCTCTGACCTAACAGTCTAAAAGCCTTCAGCCTAAACTGCTAAAGCCTCGCTCCGCTATCAGCGGAGCGTCTTCGTGAGTGTGAGAACATTCTTTCCATTCTTGTACTCATAGCTCTGGGTGTCGGTGAGTTTCTTGATGAAGTGGATTCCGAGGCCTCCGATCTCGCGTTCTTCGATCGGTTTATCAGTGTCAACTTCGTCCCGGGCAAGCGAGTTGAACGGATTGCCCCAGTCGCTGAAGCGGATTGTGATTTGGTTCCCTTCGCGCATGAGTTCGATGAGGCAGCACTCTTGCCCTGCATCAACGCCGCCGTATTTGATGACATTGGTTACGAGTTCCTCGAGGATGACCTCGAAGTCGAAGACCTGCTCCATCGGGGTTCCCTCGTGCTCACAGTAAGAGGTTAGAAAGGGATGCAGGCGTGCTAGTTCGCTCAGATCGGCCTTCAATTTCAGGACTCCATGGGACGGGAGTTGGTTATCCGAGAAACGGAACTCTACCAGCGAGAAGTCATCCGCGAAGGCTTCCTTTGCCTGCTGGCGACGCACCTCCGCGACAACATCTTCCAGCTTGGAAGTTCCAGTGACACTAGGATCTCTGAGGATGTTGGAGAACTCGTCGTGGGTCATCATTATGGAGTTTGGTCGGTCGATTTCGTAGGTGCCATCGCTGAAGAGATAGAGTCTGGAGCCTGGTACAACAGTCGCTGAAGCCGTCTCGTAGGTGGGCTTGGGGAAAGCTCCCACAACCGCGCCCTTGGCAGAGAGATGACGAACTGAACCATCAGGCGAGATCAATACGGCGGGGGGGTGACCACCGCATGCAAAGCTGAGGATGTTCGTAGAGCGAGAGTAGACACCATACCATGCGGTGAAATACATATCATTATGCTGCTCCATTGGGAAAGCGGCATTCAGGATGCCCAGGACATGAGCTGGATCACGAAAGTTCGTGTCGGCAAGGGAGGAGGTGCGCAGCACGTTCACCACGCTAATGGAAAGTAATGCAGCTCCGACGCCGTGTCCGCAAACGTCGAGCAGATAAAGGGAAAGAGTGTCATCATCAAGCCAGTGATAGCCGAAGGAATCCCCCCCGAGTTGGGAGGAGGAGATGAACACCCAGTCAGTGGAGACCGGATGTGTGAGTTTCCCGGGCAGAACGGCGCGGGAATAGGTGGCCGCTTCGGCAAGTTCCGCCTCAATGGCGACATTGACCTTCTCGACTTTCTCCATTGCTGTGGCGAGGGCCGCCGTACGGTCTTTCACCGTCTGCTCAAGGTTGGCATTCCATTCCGAGAGCCGCTCTTCCCTGAGGCGGATTTCCTGCGCCATGGCGGAGAAGCTCTTGGCAAAGCGGCCTAGCTCGTCGGAACGTTTTTCGATCCGCTCCAGGATCCCCGTACCCCCGTCATAGCTTCCTTTTTCAAAAGAGGTGGCCACGGTCTGAAGCGCGGTGATCGGTTGGGAAATCTTGCGTGCGGTGAAAAAGACAACGCCCATAAGTAGGAAAAGCCCCGCCCCGCTGATGATCGCAGACTGTTCGGCCAATTTTCTGGCCGGAGCCACGATGAGTTCGTAAGGCACTTCCAGCACCAGTTTCCATCCGGTGGTCCTACCCTTGGCCCAGTAGATCACCTTGTTGCTTCCATCTTTGAGGTGCACCCATCCGCTATCAGAGGCAAGGATCTTCTGGATGCCGGGAACGCTGGTGACAAGTCCGTTGCTGAGCAGCTCTTCCAATGCCTTAGCCTGATCCTGTTCACTAGGCTTTGGTACTGGTTTGTCCTGCGAGGCCTCGGGGCTCACGATGATCGCTCCGCTTTGGGAGACCAGATACGCCGTTTCACGGGGTTCCTGCGGACCTGCAACCGGACTCTTCGGGGACGATGTGACCTTTCCCTCCTCAGCTCCCAGAGTAAAATCGCTCTCATAACTCCTGATGTGGATCTTCCGGACGATCTTCCTCATTTCATCCAGAGCCACATCCACTCCCGCCACCCCCAGGAAAGTGCCCTGGGCCGAGTACACGGGTTTGGTGATGCTGACCATGTTGATGTCGGAGCCACCCATGTCGAAATAGGGCTGTGTCACATAAAGGCCTTTTGCCTTCTTGGCCCCTTGGTACCAGTCCTGACTCGGATCATGGAAGTCGTATTTCAGGTGGGCCGCATTGGGCCAGATCTTGCGGTCGACCCAGGGATTGGAGTTCGGATCGCGCCAGTCTCGGCATTCCCTGGCCATATAGAGCCCGTAGATGGCTGGCATCGGGGAGTGCTTCAGCAGTGAGGCAAGCCAGGAAACCTTGACACCCTCGTTATTCGCCCCGGTCAGCTCGGTGGCAGCAATGATTTCGGGATACATCGCCATCTTCTCGACCAGATCATCCATTGTGTTGATCTCATCGTTCACCGCACGGAGTGCCTCCTGGGAGGTTTGCCGGAGTAGAAGTTCCCTGCCGCTGATATAGTTGGCCACTGCCAAAACGATCAGGATCACGCCAGCTCCCGTCCCGATGGTCAGGGCGAACCGCTGCCCGATCGATCGGGGCGACAGGTAATGTTTTAGGGAAGGCATGGGTGACCGAGTCCTCTGCAAGCGATAGTTCATCCTTGGAGTAATGCCAAGAGGATGAGGATGAGGATGCCTTGCTTGCCACGTCCTGTGGATATGTTGTGAGAATGGGACTTGACGGGCATCCCCCGAAGCATTTTGAGTTGGTTGAAAGTCATGGACATCCAATTCGAAAAAGCCGGCCCTATTCTCGTTGTGATACTCACGGGGCGCCTCGATGCAACGGAGCAGAATATGATTAAGGATTCTGTTTCGAGCGAGATCGAATCTAGCGGTTCCAAAGACGTCGTGTTCGACCTCGCCGGCCTTGAGTACGTGAGCAGCGCAGGATTCCGTGAGTTCTTCCTGCTAGGGCGTCAGTTGCAGCGTGTCGGCGGTGGCTTGGCCGTCTGCGCCCTTCAGCCTGCCGTGCAAAGAATCTTCGATATCGCCCAGTTTCAGACTGCTTATCCCGTCTGCGTCACGCGAGACGAGGCGCTCGTCGCGATCGGGTCCTCAGTTGCCTAGGTGTGGTAGGGAAGGGAGTTCCTCGGTTCGGGTCGTTTCTCAGGGTAGACTTCCATAAAGCGCCCTTTCTTGCAGGGCGTCAATCCAAAGGATAGTCTCCGCAGATGTCCGCAGCATCGCCATTGATCATTGCCTGCCGCGAATTCTCATCGCGCCTTTTTCTCGGAACCGGAAAGTTTTCCTCCGGATCCACCATGAGTGCGGCTTTGGCCGCAAGCGGCACCCAGATTGTCACCGTGGCGCTCCGCCGTGCCGACCTCTCCGGCAAGAGTGATCCTTTCGCCAATATCCTGGAGTTCATTGATCCGGATAAGTATCTTCTGCTTCCCAACACCAGCGGTGCCAACACCGCCGAGGAGGCGCTTCGTCTGGCCCGTCTCTCCGCCGCCGCAGGTCTGCCGAAGTGGGTGAAGCTCGAGATCCATCCGGACCCCCGTCACCTGCTTCCCGATCCCATCGAGACCCTGAAGGCGACCGAGATGCTGGTGGCCGAAGGGTTCACAGTTCTTCCCTATATCAATGCCGATCCGGTCTTGGCAAAACGACTTCAGGAAGCGGGTGCCGCGACGGTCATGCCGCTCGGTTCGCCGATCGGGAGCAACCGCGGCCTCGAGACGCGCCATCAACTCTCCATTATCATCGAGCAGGCGATTGTGCCTGTGATCGTCGATGCGGGGATCGGCGCTCCCAGCCATGCCGCCGAGGCCTTGGAGCTCGGGGCTGATGCCGTGCTGGTGAATACCGCGATCGCTGTCGCAGGCGATCCCGTCCGCATGGCCCGCGCCTTCCGGTTGGCGGTCGAGGGTGCTGCCGAGGCGGTGGCTGCCGGCTTGCCTCTGGCCGCCGAGCACGCCATCCCGACCAGTCCTCTGACAGCTTTCCTTAACTCCTAGTCATAGGATTATTCCCTACAGATTCCCCGCTAACAGCCTTCAGTCTTCAGCCTAATCACCTAACTTATGGCCGCTGAGGGAACGCCGATGATGAAGCAGTATCACGCCCTGCGGCGCGACCTGCCGCCGGGCACATTTCTGCTTTTCCGTCTCGGCGATTTTTACGAGATGTTCTTCGACGATGCCAAGGAGGCCTCGCCGATCCTGAATGTCGCCCTCACCAAGCGGGGCGACGTGCCGATGTGCGGCGTCCCGTACCATGCAGCACGCGGTTACATGGAGAAGTTGCTTGCTGCCGGTCGTCGTGTCGCTTTCTGCGAGCAGGTAGGAGAGGTTCAACCTGGGAAGCTGGTTCGCCGCGAGATCACTCGGATACTGAGTCCCGGCACTCTGGAAGATGCCGGCCTTGAGGAGAAAAGCCACAATTTCACTGCTGCCATCCTACCGCCGGCCAAGGAGGGCGGTGTCTTCGGCCTTGCCTGCGCGGACCTAAGTACGGGTGAGTTTCGTATCACAGAGCTTTCTTCCGCCGAGGCAGTGCTCGACGAAGTGGTCCGCATGGCCCCCGCCGAGATCTTGGTTCCTGAGGGAAGAAAAGAGTTGTTTCGGGATTTGCAGAACGGTCTGCCTTTTGGTTTTCCCGAGCCTGAGGAGGTGGGGGCTTATCTCTTCGATCCAATGGCCTCCAAGGAGCTGCTGCTTTCCCATTTCAAGGTCCATTCGCTCGATGGCTTCGGGGTGAATGATGTGCCCATCGGAGTCGCTGCCGCCGGCGCTCTGCTTCACTACCTCACGCGCACGCTTCGCCGCGATGCCGGGCATCTCCGTTCACTCAGTGCCTATCGGCAGGCCGAGCATCTGCTGCTAGATGCCTCCACACAGGGACATCTGGAGTTGGTCTCCTCTAGGGCCGGACGAGGGATGACCCTTCTCGGAGCCCTAGACAGGACAATCACCCCCATGGGAGCCCGTACTCTGCGGGACTGGGTCCTGCGCCCGCTGATCGCTCCGGCAGCAATCAACGAGAGGCAAGATGCGATAGGATTCCTGATCTCCGCACCGATGAAGTTGGGAGACCTGCGCGACCGCCTCGGTGGCATCCGTGATATTGAGCGCTCTATCTCCCGTCTCAGCCAGAACTCGGGTAATGCCCGCGACCTGGCGACTCTTTCCTCCTCACTGGGGTCATTACCCGCCCTCAGGGAAACGCTTGCCTCTTGCGGAGGTGGGCTGCTTAGCCAACTCAGTGAGAATCTGCATCCGCTTCCGGAGCTTACCGCTCTCCTTGAATCCGCGATTGTCGATGAACCTCCTCCGACCCTCAGGGAAGGAGGAATGATCCGTTCCGGATTCGACGCAGGACTGGATGAACTTCGGAATGCTTCCACCGAGGGTAAGGACTGGATCGCCGCGTTGCAGGAAACGGAGATTCAGCGCACCGGGATCAAATCGTTGAAAGTGCGGTTCAACGCCGTCTTTGGCTACTTCATCGAGATCACCACGGCGAATCTAGGCAGTGTCCCCGATGACTACACCCGTAAGCAGACCACCGCTGGCGGGGAACGATTCATCACCCCCGCGCTCAAGGAGATGGAGGGGAAGATCCTCGGGGCTGAAGAACGGGCCAAGGCCCTCGAGATCGAAATCTTCCAACGCCTCCGCTCTGCCGTCCTAGAGCAAGTGCGACCCTTGCAGGAGACCGCTGCTTCAGCGGGTGCACTGGACACCCTTTGTTCACTGGCCGAGACCGCCCGGCTTTTCGGATATGCCCGTCCCGTTGTCGATGATTCGACCATGCTGGAGATTCGCGAGGGGCGTCACCCCGTGCTGGACCAGCGCGCCGGCGGCGAGGCCTTTGTGCCGAATGATACCGATCTCGATGCTGCCAATCACCGCATGGGCATCATCACCGGACCGAATATGGCCGGTAAATCGACCTATCTCCGACAGGTTGGTCTCCTCACGGTCATGGCCCAGCTGGGAAGTTGGATTCCAGCTGAGTCTGCCCGCATCGGCGTGACTGACCGTATCTTCACCCGGGTCGGCGCGAGCGACGATCTCTCCAAGGGACACTCGACCTTCATGGTCGAGATGAACGAGACGGCGAATATCCTCCACAACGGAACATCCCGCAGTCTTGTCCTGCTGGACGAGATCGGACGCGGCACGGCCACCTTCGACGGTCTCTCGATTGCCTGGAGCGTCGCAGAGTATCTGCATGACATCACTAGATGCCGCACCTTCTTCGCAACCCACTACCATGAACTTCCCGACCTGGCCCGCACACGCTCGGGCGTCCGGAATTTCAATGTCGCTGTCCGGGAGCAGAATGACCGGATCGTTTTCTTGAGAAAAATCATCTTGGGAGCAGCCGACCGAAGCTATGGCATCCAGGTGGCTCGCTTGGCGGGTCTTCCCGCCACGGTGATCGAACGGGCCCGGGAGATCCTCACAAACCTGGAGAAGGCGGAACTGAACGCTGAGGGACGTCCGGCACTGGCTAGAACTCGTCGCAAGATGCCGGGAGCCCCCGATCCGACGGCGGAGCTGCCACTATTCAATCAAGAGTAAGACGGGTCAAACGCAAGCCATCATGGGAGTCACCTATCCCGTCAAGCCGACCTTCGGAGAGGCCGTGCGTCTCTGGTTAAAGATCGGCTGTATAGGTTTCGGGGGACCCTCGGGCCAGATCGCAATCCTCCAGGCCGAGGTGGTCGAGAAAAGAGGATGGATCAACGGGGCCGAGTTCCTGAGGGCTCTTCAATTTTGCATGCTTCTGCCAGGCCCGGAGGCCCAACAACTTGCCACCTATCTCGGATGGCGCCTTCACGGGATCCGTGGAGGGATCGCTGCCGGCGTACTCTTTCTGCTGCCTGCAGTTCTGCTGCTCTGGGTGCTAAGCCTGCTCTATGTGTCAGGCCGCGACTGGCCATTACTCCATTTCTTTTTTGATGGCTTGAAGCCTGCTGTAGTGGCGATCGTCGCCTCAGCATTGCTCAGGATTGGACGTCGGACCGTGACCAATTGGCCTCTTGCCCTGATAGCCATGATTTCATTCGGCCTCTTTCAGGCACATATTCCTTATCCCGTTGTGGTGCTGGGATTCGGTTTGATCGGAGGACTGTTGCTGAAAAAACCTTCGACGCTGGAAGAATCCCCCGAGAAATCCGCATCGAGGTCGAGGAGTTGGATCAGCTCCTGCTTATCGTCTCTAAGCATGGCCCTGAGTATCCTGGCGATCTGGCTGGTGCCGATGCTAGTGCTGTTGATCTGGCTGGGTTCCAAGGCGATGCCGTTTCGCGTCGGGCTTTTCTTCGGCAAGGTCGCGGTGCTGAGTTTCGGCGGAGCCTACGCGGCCCTCTCTTATGTCTCGCTACACGCCTCGGGTGACTGGGGATGGCTTTCCTCCGGGGAGATGCTGGACGGGCTTGGTCTTGCCGAGACAACTCCAGGCCCTTTGCTGATCGCCCTGCAGTTCGTGGCTTTCCTGGGTTGCTACAAGGCCCCTGGCATTCTATCGCCTCTACTTTCCGCGACATTGGGAAGTCTGGCAGCCGTCTGGTCTCTTTTTTTACCTAGCTTCCTTTGGATTTTTTCATTGGCCCCTCATCTGGAAGGGATTGCGCGGAATCCCCGCATGGGGGGTGCGCTTGCCGCGATCGGAGCCGTGGTGACGGCTGTTATTACCTGCCTTGCCCTCTGGTTTTCAGAGGCCCTCTTTCTGCCTGCGGGTCATTTCGCGG
>Ga0304729_1000541_pt1 | contig 27694 bp, 29 predicted proteins | sample C_131016_MF_Meta_FD_190475 | JGI IMG/M metagenome (GOLD analysis project Ga0304729, IMG submission 190475) | Freshwater microbial communities from Lake Croche, Canada to study carbon cycling - C_131016_MF_MetaG (v2) (version 2) | ecosystem: Environmental > Aquatic > Freshwater > Lake | place... | reverse complement strand
CTCATTTACTTTAGACGTCTAGCGCGTGAGCCTGAAATACCTTTTGAAGAAGAGATTCTCTTCCAAGATGAACATATCCTAGTCGCAGATAAACCTCATTTCTTACCCGTGACCCCAAGTGGTCTCTATTTGCATCAAACCTTACTGAATCGATTAAAGAAAAAAACTGGTATTCATACTTTGAGCCCCATCCATCGTATTGATCGGGATACCGCCGGGCTCGTAATCTTTTCGATTAAGCCAGAGGAGAGAGCTTCTTACCAGAATCTTTTCAGAGACAGAGTTGTCACCAAGATCTATGAAGCCATAGCGCCGTATTCTGAAGCGCTCAATGAAAAACTACCACTTACTTATCGCAGTAGGATAGAAGAGTCTGAACATTTCCTGCAGATGATGGAAGTAGAGGGCCCACCTAACACTGATACATTGATTGAGGTCATTACTCAAAAGATGCCTTGGGCTAAATATCGGCTTACACCAGGAAGCGGTAAGAAGCATCAGCTTCGATGCCATCTCAATGCCTTGGGTATACCAATTAAGGATGATCAGATTTATCCAATTCTGACGCCGTATCAAGAGTATGACTTGGATGTTTCAAAGCCTTTGCAACTATTAGCAAAGGAGATGTCTTTTCTGGATCCTATCACCAATACTCAAAGAGTATTTACGAGTAAGCGATCATTAGACTTCTAGTCTCTTAATCTTTTAGGGCTGAAAAGCTTTTTGCTTGTGCTTTGCTCCAGTACAACTCAAATACTCTTGGTAGGTTCAGCGAGGGGTCAATACTTCCTGCCTTTAGTAAAAGACCTGCTGGCATTTCTGGCAATAAGTAAGATAGTAGACGTACTTCGTTTTTACTAATACGTCGAACAATATGTGATGCATCAATTTCACCAGGATTCTGTAAGCCCGCTGCCTCTACTAATTCTTTGAGTGTTTTGAGAGTTTCATTATGGAAATGAAAGACGCGCTCAGCCTTATTGGGGACTACTAAGGCCTTTTGACGCAATGGGTCTTGGGTTGTTACACCAGTAGGGCAAAAGCCAGTATTGCAGACTTGTGCTTGAATACAGCCAATCGAGAACATAAAGCCACGTGCACTATTGCACCAATCAGCACCCAAGGCAAAAGCAACTGCCATATCGAAAGCGCTAATAATTTTTCCAGCGCAGCCAATCTTAATTTGATCGCGCAGATTGACGCCAACTAAGGTGTTATGAACTAAGCGAAGCCCTTCTTGAAGGGGGGTGCCAACGTGGTTGGTAAATTCAACTGGAGATGCACCCGTTCCGCCCTCAGAACCATCCACCACAATAAAGTCTGGATAGATATTCGTTTCTAACATGGCTTTTACAATGCCAAACCATTCCCAGGGATGACCAATGCAAAGCTTAAAGCCAACTGGCTTGCCGCCAGAGAGATCACGTAATTTTTTAATAAAGTACATCATCTCCAGTGGGCTTGAGAACGCACTATGTGAAGAAGGGGAGATGCAAGCTTCACCAACATTGACTCCCCGTGCCTCAGCGATCTCTGCAGTTACTTTGGGGCCTGGCAGAATGCCACCATGACCAGGCTTGGCACCTTGGCTTAATTTAATCTCCACCATCTTGACTTGGGGATCAAGTACATTTTCTGTATATTTATCTGCATTAAAGCTGCCATCTGTATGACGGCAACCAAAGTAACCTGAGCCAATTTCCCAAATGAGGTCACCACCATGAACTCGATGGTGCGCAGAAATAGATCCTTCGCCGGTGTCATGGGCAAAGCCGCCTTTTTTAGCGCCGAGATTTAGGGCCGTCACTGCGTTGGCACTCAGTGAGCCAAAACTCATTGCTGAGATATTAAAAATACTGGCAGAGTATTTCTGAAGACAATCTTTTCCGCCAATCTCAATACGGAAATTATGACTAGGTAAATGAGTGGGGGCTAATGACTGATTGATCCATTGGTAACCAGCTGCCATAACGTCTAAGGTAGTGCCAAATGGAATTTCATCAGCAACGGCTTTTGATCTTGAGTAGACTAAGGTACGCTGTTCTCTTGAGAATGGCGTCTTATCGTTATCGCCCTCGATAAAGTATTGTCGGATTTCCGGGCGAATAAACTCCAACAGAAAGCGCATATGACCTAGTATTGGGTAGTTACGTAAAATAGCGTGCTTGGTTTGTAGGCAGTCATAAATACCTACCGCAGTTAAGAAACCAAAAATCAGCGAGAAATGCCAAGTGGTGAAGCCTATAAATTGAATAAACGTGCTCACCACTGTTCCGATAATACAAATAACAAATGTACTGAGGCGTATCGGTAGAATCGGTTTGGATGTTTTAGTCATAATTTTTGTAATTTAATGGGATTTCAGTATAAAGATTAAATATTTAAGTTTTATTGTGATTTAAATCAAATTCTGACATGAATCCTCCAATTTGCAGGAGTATCCTGAAAGGCTGCCCATATCAACTACAGGAATAACTATGTCATTAAATCACGCCGTTATTTGGATCGATCATCAAGAAGCCCATGTCATGTTTTTGAGTGAGGATGCTAGTGAAGCTGAGGTCATTAGAAGTAAATCAACTCATGCTCACTTGCACCATAAAGGTGGAGAAGTTGGTAGCGGCAGACTTGCTTTAGATTCTAAATATCTACATTCTGTTATTCAGGTGGTAAATGAATCAAAAGAAATCCTGATTCTTGGCCCAGGCTCTGCAAAATTAGAACTAATCAAGCACGCTCATCAGCATGATGCCAAGATAGCTGCAAGGATTGTTGGAGTCGAAACGGTTGATCATCCCTCTGATAAAGAAATTCTTGCGCATGCCCGTAAGTTTTTCTATAAAGTAGATCAGATACTCTAAAAATTGAATAAAGGAATATGTTCATGCCGAAAGAAGTTAAAGAGGAATTAGGTCCAGATGGCCTACCTGGTCACGACTATTTCTTGGATGCCGTCAATCACATTGATGCAGCGGTCACTAATAAATCCATTGCTAGTAGTGCCGCAAAAGGAATTGTCTATAGCCTAGTAGAGACCTTGGGAGCCATGGTGGGAGACCCTGATTTACCAGCCCATCTCAAATCCGGCTATATGGGAGCTCTTGACCTGGCTGTAGAGTTGGAGGCAAAGCTGTCTAAGGTGCGCTAACAGTGCGCTTGCCCTGATGCATTTAAAATAGCACTCAATTGCTATTTAATAGAAGTTCATGATCAATACCCCAAAGAAGCGCCTTGCTGTTGCCCCCATGATGGAGTGGACTGATCGTCATTGCCGGTCATTTCATCGCGCGCTTACTAAAGAAGCCGTGCTTTATACCGAGATGGTCACTACAGGCGCATTAATGCATGGAGATCTACCGCGTCATTTGGATTATTCCAAAGATCAACATCCGCTTGTACTGCAGTTAGGTGGTTCAGAGCCTAGCGACTTAGCAAAGTCAGCAGAGTTAGCGCAGCAATGGGGCTATAACGAAATAGATCTTAATTGCGGCTGTCCATCTGAGCGTGTCCAGCGCGGCGCTTTCGGCGCTTGTCTGATGACTGAACCGAATTTAGTAGCTGACTGCGTTAAGGCAATGAAGAGTGCGGTGGATATTCCGATCTCGGTGAAACATCGCTTAGGCTTAGATTCCATGGATGCGGCTAGCTCTCCTAAAGATTATCAATTTGCGCTCGACTTTATTCTTGCTGTTACCGACGCGGGCGCAAGTCAAGTCACCATTCATGCACGTAATGCCGTCCTCAAAGGGCTCTCACCTAAAGAGAATCGAAGTAAACCACCACTGCGTTATGAGGTAGCTGCCAAACTCAGGCTTGATGCACAAAAACAATTTCCCAATCTCAAAGTCTTACTCAATGGTGGCCTCGAAACAAATGAACAAATTGCCGGCCATTGGGATGACTTTGATGGTTTCATGATTGGTAGAGCGGCATATCATTTTCCAGCAATGCTATTGGGTTGGGATGATTTGATTAATACCCATGGCGATGCGGCTGGTTATCTCTTTAGTGAGACTGAGTGGCACCGTATTCAGATTGGATTAGTCAAGCAAGTAGAAGCTTGGTTTGATGAATGTAAAGCCAAAGGTAAACCTTTTTATATTGGTGCATTCACAAGACATATCCTAGGATTGGCTCATGGTAGAGCAGGGTCAAGATATTGGCGCCAGCGCCTCTCAGATCACCATGCTCTGGCCAAAGTACAGAGTAAAGCAGCCATTGTGGATTTCTTTATTGATGCCAGTCTCACCCTTGGGGACTGGGCTGCTTTTGAGTATGAAAGTGCTTAGTTGAGGGCCTAGAGGCAGTGTTTTTGACAGGTTTTTGAGCAAAAAGCTATAATGTCTCCTCTACAACGGCGGACGTAGCTCAGTTGGTAGAGTCCCAGATTGTGATTCTGGTTGTCGCGGGTTCGAGCCCCGTCGTTCGCCCCACCAAATTCTGTAAAGAAGCCTCCCAAGATTGATTTAGAGGCTTTTTTATGAAGAAATTTTCTTTCTGGCGTTGCGAGCAGATTCAGCGGCAGCATTAGACATTCTGACGGCCGCAGCCGCAGCCTCAGTTGCTCGCTTAGTTGCCTCTGAGGCCTCAGCAGCTGCTTTGATTGAAGACTCTTCCGCATGATGAGCCACTGCAACTGCCGCTGTAGCCGCTGCTGCTGAGGCAGCCGCTGCAGCTTCAATGGATGCTTCTGCTGATGCTGCTGCTGCATCAGCTGCTGCTTCAGCTGCTTCAATGGCATCTTTGGAGGCAGCAAGGTGCGCTGCTTTCGCAGAATTACGTGCTGCTACTAAAGCCTTTTCTGCAGCAATGGCCGCTCGCTTAGAAGCCTCAAGAGCCGTTGTAGTGAGAGTATGAAGACCGCTTACTGCTGCAGCATATTGCTGGTTTAAGGTGACATAGCCCTGCTGCAAGCTGTGAACCTCAGCTTCTAAACCCATAATTTTCGCGTTAATCTTGTCTATCTCGGTTCTCATATCTCTAGATAATCTACCTCATAGCCCTGAAGATCAAGGATTTCTCGTAATGTGCAAATTTGTCATTTTCTTTAGAATAGACATCATTTAATAGAGTCACCTGGAGCTTGCCTTGCCATGAAAAAGTTTGATTTCACTGCCATTCTGTTTGGCCTATTGCTCTCCGCCATTGCGGCGTATTTCATGCTTAAGCCATCACCTAGCCAAAGCGCCCCTGCATCGTCCATTTCAACAGTGCAAATCGGTAATCTCATTTGGGATCAAACAGAGATGACTATTGGAGATGTTAAAGGCTTCGCTACTACTGGTTTTGTAAGCGCCGCTGAAAAGAAGGGTGGCGGTTTAAATTATGAGAGCGGCTTTGTGCAAAAGCCCGGTTGGATCTGGAAGACACCATATGGAGTTGCTGCTAGCGATCTAGAGCCAGCAGTGCATCTCAATCAAAAGGAAGCAGAATCGATTTGTCGTTATTACGGCAAAAGATTGCCAACCGATGCTGAGTGGACATCAGCAGCATTTTTAGAGCAAAGATCAAATCCTCCTGCTGGCTATGTCAAAGGACAGCGTTATCCTTTTCCAGGCGGTAGTACTCCAGCGGTTTCTCATTGCTTAAGTGGCTGTGGTGACTATAAAGGTGTAGCTCCTGCCGGTGCACTAAATCGCGGTACTGGACATGTCACTACAAAGACTACTAAGCCTGGCGTCAATGGTATGTATGACATGGGAGGCAATGTTTGGGAGTGGACGGCTACTGAGCGGAGTGGCGGCTACATGACACGCGGCGCTTCATGGTGGTATGGCCCAGAGAGACAGCAAGAATCTGATTTGGAATCTAAATCTGGGGATATCGCAGTGGTTTATATCGGATTTCGGTGTGTAGCCGATGCCGTGAAACAATAGGGGATGACAAGTTCTACAGTAGATTCATCCGAGATCGAAGTTACCCTTGATTACCAGGCGGTAATTGAGGCAGTGGAGCGTCACGATCCCTATATCTTCGTGAGCGGCAAGGCCGGTACCGGCAAAACAACGCTCATTGGATACCTTCGAGAAACTATTCCCGGAAACGTTGTGGTTGTTGCGCCAACTGGAGTAGCCGCACTTCAGGTAAAGGGCGTCACGATTCATTCTTTCTTCAGATTGCCGCCACGCTTGATCTTCCCTGAGGAGGATATCAAGCCACTGCGGGATAAGCGTCTCTATAAAGATATCCGCTTACTTATTATTGATGAGATCTCTATGGTGCGTGCAGATGTAGTGGATGCGATGGATTTGTTCTTACGTGAAAATGGCCCACAAAAAGGCAAACCTTTCGGCGGTATACAGGTGATGTTTGTAGGAGACTTATTTCAGTTGCCGCCAGTTGTCTCAAGCAGCGATATGCAGGTACTCGCTGAGCGTGGTTACGAAGGCCCATATTTCTTCTGCGCTATGGCACTGCATCGTAAAGATGTGACCATGATTGAGCTTTCTAAGATCTTCCGTCAAAAAGATGAACACTTTGCAGATCTCCTAAATCGCATCCGCATCAATCAAGACATAGATGAAGCCATTGATACTCTCAATGCGCAGTGTTATCAAGCTAATCAAGAAGTGGATGAAGAAACCATCACACTGACTACTACCAATGCGAGAGCAGACCAAATTAATGGCGCAGGATTGCGAGCAATTACTAATGAAGTCAAAGTCTATGCAGGTAAAACAACTGGTAAGTTTAATATCGATGAGCGCAACTTACCTTCAGCCAATAATCTGGCCTTAAAGGTAGGCGCGAAAGTAATGTTTACCGCAACCGATCCCGGCTTTCCGAAGCGCTGGGTGAACGGCACGATTGGTGTGGTTCGAGAGTTGCTTGCTGGTAAAGTAAAAGTGATGGTCAAAAATGGACCGTACTCCAACACTGTTGAAGTGACTGGCCACCAATGGGAGTCTTATCGATACGACCATGACATGATGTCAGGCAAGATCTCTCCCAGCATTATCGGCACTTATGTGCAAATACCGTTAATGCTAGCTTGGGCAGTAACTATTCATAAGAGCCAAGGTAAGACGCTCGAGAAAGTTAAAGTAGATTTATCTTCAGGTGCATTTGCATCAGGCCAAGTCTATGTAGCCCTGAGTAGATGCAAGACAATTGAAGGTATCTCTCTTCAAAGACCGATTGAACCCAGAGATGTGAGTTGCGATCAAGAGATTAAACGTTTTTACCTAAACTGCTTGCCCTCTAAATAGCCTTAGCAGCCATTACTAAATTAAAACCCAGCCGCCAAGCCATCTCTGCGGTGATCGCTCCCAGCAATGTAAGCAGAGTCAGCTTCTTCACTGATCCTAGCAATGGCTTGCGCGCTGCCGAAGTCCAAACTGTTCTCAGGCATCACAATGACTTCATGCCCCATATTTTTTAGACTCTCAATAATACTTATTGGCATGGCTGCTTCAACAGTGAGCTTTCCTAAGTCGTCAATTCGCCAGCGGGGCGCATCCGAGCAAGCTTGAGGATTCAGATACTCATCGATAAAGTGCATTGCAAATTGAATATGACCTTGGGGTTGCATATTGCCGCCCATCACACCAAAGGCCATAGTAGGTTTGCCACCCTTTGATAAGAAGGCAGGCAGAATGGTATGGAAAGGGCGCTTACCTGGGGCAACTTGATTTGGGTGACCCTCTTTGAGGCTAAAGTTCATGCCTCGGTTATGTAATGCAATACCACCTGGAGCCACAACGCCTGAACCAAAGCCTTTGAAGTTCGACTGTATATACGAGATCATCATGCCGGATTGATCTGCAGCGCAAAGATAAACGGTACCACCAGAGTGGGGGTCACCAGGACCATAAGAGCCCGCTTTATTGTGGTCAATCAGAGCAGCACGACTGGCTAAATAGTCTCTATCAAGCAAGGAGCTTACTGGCATTGTCATCGAGTGGGCGTCAGATACATACTCATATGCATCAGCAAAAGCCATCCGCATTGCCTCTACTTGTAAATGTATACATTGCGCAGAATTGGCTGGGTATTGTTTGACATTTGCTGCTTGCAAAATACCTAAAGCCATTTGTGCCGCAATACCAGAGCCATTCGGAGGAATTTCATGGAGAGTGTAATCACCATAATCAAAGGCAAGTGGCTCAATCCACTCTGGTTTGTTATCAGCAAAGTCTTGCATGGTGAAACAACCACCGGAAGCTTTTGCAAAGTCGACCATACTTTTAGCCAGTGGGCCTATATAAAAAGATTCGCCTTGAGTTGCTGCAATCTCTTTCAAGGTTTTGGCTTGCGCAGGAAATTTCCAGATCTGCCCAGCTTGAGGTGCTTTGCCATCAATCAGAAAGGACTCTGCAAACCCTGGTTGATTTTTTAAAATCGGAATCGCTTCACGCCATTGGCGCGCAATCACAGGAGAAACTGGAAAGCCATTCTCTGCATAATCAATCGCACGTTTAAATAACTGTGCAAAAGGGAGCTTGCCAAATTTTTTGGAGAGCTCAACCCAGCTAGCAACCATGCCTGGAACAGTAACAGTATTCCAGCCAATCAGATCCATTTCAGATTTACCAGCAAAATATGCTGGAGTCCAAGCAGCAGGGGCACGGCCCGAAGCATTCAAACCAAGAAGTTTCTTGCCATCCCACAGAATCGCAAAACTATCCCCGCCTAAGCCATTCATAGTTGGTTCTACAACCGTTAAGGTAATGGCAGTAGCAAGTGCGGCATCCACTGCATTGCCGCCACTCTGAAGAGCCTCAATGCCTGCTTGCGTAGCAAGAGGCTGAGAGCTGGCAACAGTATTTCTAGCTAGAACGGGGGCACGAGCACCGCCAAAGGGTGGGGAAATCAACATAGGGATTTATTTAGATATTTACTGGTTCAATCAACTTTAATGTTCGCTGACTTTACTACCTTATCCCATTTAGCATGCTCTTCTATCGTAATCTCAGCCAATTTCTCAGAGTTGGCAAACTGAGGATGAATACCTTGAGTTGCCATACGAGCTTTGAAATCAGGATTAGTTAGTATCTTGCGAATTTCACGCTCTAACTTAGAGATGATGGCTGGAGGTACACCTTTTGGAACATAAACGGCATAGAAGTTCTCAACATCGAACTGTTTCATACCATCCTGCCCAAGCGTTGGTACATTAGGCATGAGAGGTGAGCGCTCTGCAGCTGCAATAGCAATCGGGCGTAACTTACCACTCTGAATATGCGGCAATGAAGCTGTAACGCTATCAAACATCATCAGAGTGTTGCCAGCGATCAGATCGGGCAGAGCGAAGCTGCTGCCTTTGTAAGGGATGTGCGTTCCGGTAGCGCCGATGCGCTGCAGAAACAATGTAGATTCTAAGTGTGAGAGGCTGCCGTTGCCCTGAGAGGCGTAATTGAAATCTCCCTTTTTAGATTTAATAAAACCAATTAACTCAGGAAGATTTTTAGCAGGAATACCCGGATTGACGACGATGAGGTGAGGCACTGTGCCAACCAGTGCAACTGGAGTAAAGTCTTTACGCAAATCCGCAGGGGGATTTTTAAAGAGGGCCTGAGAAATTACTTGATTAGTCATGGCACTGAAATGAATCGTGTAACCATCGGGCGCAGCTTTGGCTGCAGCTTGAAGACCAATCATGCCGCCAGCACCGGGTTTATTTTCAATCACAATGGATTGGCCTAAAGCCTCACCAAGTGGCGCCATGACAGCACGGCCAAATATATCGGTCGATCCACCAGCGGGGAAGGACAAAATTGCAACAATCGGTTTCTTGGGCCAATCGCTGTCAGGGGCTGCTAATGGGGATGTATTAGCCAGAAGGCCAACAAAACCAAGTAATAAGGGAAATAGTAAGTTCAGTAGATGTTTTAGGGCTTTCATTGCAGGGTCCGTTCAGTGTCTTAAGGGTGATCAGCTATATAGTATTAGATATTCAGCTTCAGTTCATCAATATCAGTAGAAAGATCTATGGCAGCCTCCGGTTCTAACAAAATTGATATGTCAGCCTATTGGCTGCCATTTACTCCCAATCGTTACTTTCACCAGCATCCAAAGGTGATGCAGTCTGCTAAGGGAGCTTACTACTATGATGATCAAGGTCGTAAGCTCTTTGATGGCCTTTCTGGGCTTTGGTGCTCGCCCCTGGGGCACGCTGATCCACGTATTGGTGCAGCTATTAATAAACAATATGAAACCATGGATTATTGCCCTGCATTTCAGATGGCAAGTGAGGCTACCTTTACGCTAGCAAGTCGCATTGTCAAGATGGCACCCAAGGGATTAGATAAAGTATTTTTTACCAACTCTGGCTCTGAAGGCGTTGATACCGCGCTCAAGATTGCCATTGGATACCATCGGGTGATGGGGAATGCTTCTCGAGTCCGCATGATTGGTCGTGATCGTGCTTATCACGGTGTCGGGATGGGTGGTATCTCTGTTGGCGGCATGGCGGCTAATCGCAAAATGTTTACTAGCTTAATGATTGCTGGTGTGGATCATTTACCGCACACCTTAAATCTTTCTCAAATGGCTTTCTCCAAGGGGCAGCCTACTTGGGGTGCTCATCTGGCTGATGAATTAGAAAAGATCGTTACTCTGCATGATGCCAATTCGATTGCGGCAGTCATTCTGGAGCCAGTGCAAGGATCTACAGGGGTGATCGTGCCGCCAGAGGGTTATCTGCAAAAGATACGCGAGATTTGTACTAAGCACGGCATTCTCTTGATTTTTGATGAAGTTATTACGGGGTTTGGTCGCTTAGGTGCGAATTTTGGAGCAGACCGTTTCGGTGTAGTACCTGACATGATTATTTTTGCTAAAGCGATTACCAATGGAGTCATTCCAATGGGTGGCGTCCTGGTTCGTGGAGATATCTATGACAGCATTATTGGTCATGGTGGGCAAGAGCAGGCGATTGAGTTCTTCCATGGCTACACTTACTCAGGACATCCAATACCAACAGCAGCAGCGCATGCGGTGCTCGATATTTTTGAATCAGATGATTTGGTGAATCGTGCTAAAGCGCTAGAACCTATTCTAGAGAATGGACTTCATGCATTAAAGGGTAAGGCAGGCATATTGGATATTCGGAACTTCGGTTTATCTGGTGCAGTGGATCTAGATCCCGTTCCTGGAAAGCCTGGGCTACGCGCTTTAAAAGTTCTAGAGGCTTGCATCGAGCGTGGAGCCTTAGTTCGAGTAGCGGGCGATTGTATTGCAGTAGGTCCACCATTTATTTCAAAGCCGGAAGAGGTGGAGTTTTTATGTAGCGTGCTTGGTGATGCAGTAGATGCTGCGATGAAAATCAATTCATAGTAAATATATATTATTAGGACGATGATGACTTCTCAAAGAACATTATTTAATCAGCGACTATCTGAGCCAGGTTTAATTGTGGCTCCCGGGGTATATGAGATGGTGTCATTACGCTTAGCGGATCGCATGAATTTTGATGCCCTCTATATGACTGGGTATGGCACGGTTGCTTCTTTATTAGGTCTTCCAGATGCTGGCTTAGCAACTTACACCGAGATGATTGGCAGAGTGAGTGCAATGGCTGGCATGGCAAAGACGCCGTTAATTGCTGATGGAGATACTGGTTATGGTGGTTTATTAAATGTGAGGCACACAGTTCGTGGCTATGAAGCTGCGGGTGCGGTTGCAATTCAACTTGAGGATCAAGAGTTTCCAAAAAAATGTGGGCATACTCCTGGCCGCAGAGTCATTCCAATGAAAGACATGGTTAAAAAGATTGAGGTCGCAGTTGCATCACGTACAGACCCTCATTTCAAAATCATTGCTAGGACTGATGCAAGAACTACCTTAGGCTTAGATGAGGCGCTCAAGCGCGGAGAGGCCTATGCTCGTGCCGGTGCCGATATTTTATTCATCGAGTCTCCAGAGACCCGAGAGGAGATGCGGCAGATTGGCGAAACCTTTCCAAATCATGCTTTGGTAGCTAATATGGTTGAGAAGGGTCGTACGCCTGTACTGACAAAAACTGAGCTAGAGCAATTGGGCTACAAAATTGCGATCTTTCCAGTCACAGCATTACTTGCCTCTGTTCAGGCAATGACTCAGGTGTATGAGCATTTCAAAGACTCGGGTTCTTCAGTACAGAATCCGGTAGAGTTATATGATTTTGGAGAGCTATCTAAATTGATGGGCTTTGAAGATGTGTGGGAGTTTGAGAAGCGTTTCGTAGAAACTAACTGAAAGGTTTTATATGAAATTATTTCACCATGTGTTACAGAGCCTGCTGATGGGCTTGATCTTAGTAGCGCCGCTAAGTTATGCGCAAACTAATTACCCCAATCGACCGATTCGTTTAATCATCCCATTTACTCCAGGCGGAGTAACTGATACCTCAGGGCGATTTATCGCGGAGCAGTTGACCTTAAAGTTAGGCCAACAAGTGATTTCCGATAACAAGCCGGGAGCCTCTGGAAATATCGGCTCTCAAATGGTTGCTACGGCAGAGCCCGATGGCTACACCTTGTTATTAGGTTATGCGGGTACCTTGTCTATCAATCCATCTCTTTCAGAAAAAGTTCCTTTTGATAGCGTGAAAGACTTTGCGCCCATCGGAAAAATTGGTGACGCTATTTTGATCATCGTAGCTAATAATGATTTTCAAGGTAAGACTCTGGCAGATTTGATTGCGATCTCCAAAAAAGATCCTAATGGCCTGTCTTACGGTACCTCTGGCTCTGGAGGAACGCCGCACATTGCTGGTGAGCTATTGAAGCAAAAAACGGGTGCCAATTTAGTACATGTTCCCTATAAGGGAGGGGGTCAAGCCTTGCTTGATTTATTGGGCGGCAATATTCCTTTGGTTTACACGGCAGTTGCTGGAGCAAATCAATATGTTAATTCTGGGCGGATTAAAGCGATTGCAGTATCGAGCGCAAAAAGAAGCTCAAGCATGCCAGACGTTCCAACCTTTATTGAAAGTGGCGTTAAAGACTTTGTGATTGATGATTGGGTTGGCTTATTGGCTCCAGTAAAAACACCTAAGCCGATCATTGCTAAATTGAACCAAGCCCTAAATGAGATTTTGAATTCACCAGAAGGCAAGGCAAAGCTTTTGGCGATGGGCATTACTCCATCTCCCGGTAGCCCTGAAAAATTTGGCGAACAAATACAGAGTGATTTGATTCGATTTGCACCAATTGTGAAAGCTGCTATCGGCAAATCTGAGTAATACGCTTAGTGAATCACTGATTGAATAAGTGATAGATCACTGGTATCGCTACAGCACTAATGACGCCATTCATACCCATTGCTAGGCTTGCATAGGTCCCTGCTTCAGGATGAATACTGAATGCTCTTGAGGTACCGATACCATGAGCCGCAATACCAATAGCAAAACCTCTTTGCCACCAAGCCTTCATACCAAGTGCATTTAAAACAAAAGGCGCTAAGATTGCTCCCAGAATTCCGGTGCTCACTGCAAAGATGGCAGTGAGCGTTGGTGATACTCCAATGCGCTCTGCAATACCCATGGCGATTGGTGCGGTCACAGATTTGGGATACATTGCACCCGTGATGCTGGAGTCAGCACCTAGCAAACTAGCAATACCAACAGCGCTCACTATTGAAACTAGCACTCCCGTAGCCAAAGAAAAAATCAGCGGAATAGATCGACCTTTTAAACTGGCAAGTCCGCGATAGATCGGAATAGCTAAGGAAACTGTTGCTGAGCCTAGTAAGAAATGAGTAAACTGCGCGCCCTCAAAGTAAGTCGAGTAGGGCATCTCTATTAATTGAATGCTGCTAGCAACCAAGATGATGGCAATCGCAACCGGATTGGCTAATGGGTTTTGCTTGGTCTGCTTGTAAATCGTGAGCCCAAGCTGATAGGCTGCCAAAGTAATAAAGAGTGCAAAGAGGGGGCTGCCAGATAAGTAGACCCAAATCTCCACAATCGAATGCTTTTCACTCATGAGCATCTTTTCTGCTCAAAAATCGCACAACTAAAGCACTAGAGGCAATTGTCAAAATGACACTGCCAACTAGGGCGCTGATGATTGCTAAGGCATTTGCTTGTAATTGAGGGAGAAAGAGCACTACGCCAACAGCCGCAGGTACAAAAAGTAAGCCTAGGTATTGACTGAAGCCATCAGCCACCAGCGCCAGCTCAGTATTAATTCCTTTACGTAAAACCAGCCATAGAACCAGAAGAACTAGACCAATCACTGGGCCAGGTAAGGTTGGCAAGAGAAATTTAGAGACAAGTTCACCAATACATTGAAAGAGCAATATTTGAACTAAGCCTGAAATCATGGCTTGATCTTACAGGTCAAGGTTTATGTTGCACAGCAATAAATTGATTCTTGTTTAATATAGGCACTAGAAAAGCAGGGGTTTTATAAAAAGCCTTCAATACAAGAAAAAACTAGAGGAGAGCACTCATGGCCGAATTAAATGTCAATGGTAAGAAATACAAGGTGGACGTTGATCCAGATACCCCATTGCTATGGGTAATTCGTGAACAGATTGGCTTGACTGGTACTAAGTATGGTTGCGGTATTGGCGTATGCGGCGCTTGTACTGTTCTATTTGAAGGCCAAGCGATCCGGAGTTGTTCCTTACCGGTATCTGCAGCAGAGGGTAAAAAAATTGAGACTATTGAAAGTCTAGAGAAGAACGGACAACTTTCTAAAGTGCAAAAAGCATGGGTTGATAACCAAGTGCCACAGTGCGGCTACTGCCAATCTGGCATGGTGATGGCAACGACTGCGCTTCTTCGCAGTAACCCTAAGCCCAGCGATGCACAAATTGATGCGGCGGTTACTAATATCTGCCGTTGCGGCACCTTCCAAGAAGTCCGTGCAGCGATTCATGCTGTAAGTAAGGCATAAGGGGATACAGATGACTACAAATACTTCCCGTCGCCACTTTATTGTTGGCTCTAGTGCAATCGCTACTGGGCTGGCCATTGGCTTTGATTTCTCACTCATGTCTGAGGCGAATGCTGCGATAGGTACTGGTACTACAGCAATGACACCGCTCGCCTCACCAGAAATTGGTGTGTGGGTAGTGGTTAAACCAAACGATGATGTGATTGTGCGTATCGTTCGCTCAGAAATGGGTCAAGGGACGATTACTGGCTTGGCGCAAATGGTTGCTGAAGAATTAGAGTGCGACTGGAAAAAAGTCTCTTATGACTATCCATCTCCCGCAGAAAACCTGAAACGCAATAAAGTTTGGGGAAGCTACTCCACTGGCGGTAGTCGTGGTATTCGTACCTCGGAACAATATGTTCGTAAGGGCGGTGCAGCGGCGCGCATGATGCTAGTTCAGGCTGCAGCAAACCAATGGAATGTACCTGCTGTTGAGTGTGTTGTAAAGAATAGTGTGATCACTCATACCCCATCTGGTCGTAAAACTACTTTTGGTAAGGTATCGGTGGCAGCCTCTCAATTAGAGTTGCCAAAAGATGTGCCACTAAAAGATCCAAAAGATTGGAAGCTCATTGGTAAATCGGTTAATCGAATTGACGGCGTTGCTGATAAGGTCACTGGTAAACAAATCTACGCAATTGATCTGAAATTTCCTGGCATGCTCGTAGCAACTATCAAGGAGTCCCCAGTATTTGAGGGCAAGGTGAAGAGTTATGACGCCGCTAAAGCCCAGAGTATGAAGGGCGTGAAAAAAGTTGTCCAAGTAGGCGATACAGCGGTTGCAGTAGTGGCTGATACATTCTGGCAGGCCAAGAAGGCATTAGATCAAGTGAATATCGTTTGGGATAACGGTGCTAACGGTAATGTGTCCAGCGCTTCGATCAAAAAGATGTTGGAAGATGGTCTTACAGCTGATGATGCATTTACACACAACACGAATGGTGATTCTAAAGCTGGTATTTCAGCTGCATCTAAAAAAATTGAGGCTACTTACTTCTATCCATTCTTAAATCACGCTACCTTAGAGCCACAAACGGCAACTGCCAAGTGGACGGCAGATTCCTGCGAGGCATGGGTACCAACTCAAGATGGTGAAGCTTCCCTTGCTGCAGTGATTGCAGCTTCAGGTTTACCTGCTGAAAAATGTAATGTCTATAAAGTCAATCTTGGCGGTGGCTTTGGTCGTCGTGGTGCGTTCCAGGACTACACAACTCAAGCAGTGAACATTGCTAAGCAGATGCCAGGTACGCATATCAAATTGATTTGGACTCGTGAAGAGGATATGACGCAAGGTCGCTACCATCCTGTCATGATGTGTAAGTTAACAGCAGGAATTGATAGCAATAAGAAGATTACTGGTATCAATATGCGTTTATCTGGCCAATCTATTTTGGCTGCGGTGCGTCCCGCAGTCGTGGCAGCCAATAAAGGCAAAGATCCTTTAGCATTTCAAGGTCTTGAGGATAGTGGTGAACACGGCTTTACCTATAGCTTTCCGAATATCACGATTGATCATGCAATGCGCAACACCCATGTCCCACCAGGATTTTGGCGGGGCGTGAACGTGAACCAGAATGCTGTCTTCATCGAAACCTTTATGGATGAAATGGCTGAGGCAACGGGTGTGGATGCAGTAGAGTTCCGCCGCCAACATATGGGTAACCACCCACGCGCAATTGCAGTTCTCAATGCGGTAGCTGATGGCATTGGTTGGACTAAGCCTGCCGCGCCTGGCGTATTTCGTGGTGTGGCGCAGATGCGCTCTTTTGGTAGCTATGTGGCAGCAGCATGTGAGCTATCAGTGAAGAATGGTAATGAAGTGAAGATTCATCGCTTTGTTGCAGCTACCGATCCTGGCTATATTGTGAATCCAGCCCAAGTAGCTCGTCAGGTATCTGGTTCATTCGTTTATGGTTTATCAGCTCTATTTGAGGAAGAGATCACAATCGAAAAAGGTGCGGTCGTCCAGAAGAACTTTGATACCTTTGGTTCAATTCGCCTATATCAAATGCCTCCTGTTGAAACCATCGTTATCCAAGGCGGCGGTAAGGAATGGGGTGGCGTAGGTGAACCAACGATTGCAGTTGCAGCGCCAGCGGTACTCAATGCGTTTTATCGCGCAACCGGTAAGCGCTTGCGTACAGTGCCATTAAAGAATAGTGGCATCAAGCTGGTTTAAAGCTACTGTGAAATTGCACCGATGAGAATGAGGTATGCGCTAGCAACATGCTTTCTAGTCTTCCTCACTCTCAGTTTTGCAAATGCTCAAACCATTGCGGGGGATTCGATTTTCGAATCCCTTTCTTCTGCCTCCGGTGATGCAACTCGCGGCCGAGCTATCGTCTCTAGTCGTCAAACAGGTTTATGCCTCTTGTGTCATAGCGGCCCATTTCCGGAAGAGCGGTTTCAGGGAAACCTAGCGCCCGAGCTGAGTATCAGCGTTGCTCGTCTCACAGCGCCGCAGTTAAGAGCGCGCATTGTGGATGCAAGCCACTTTAATCCAAATACAATCATGCCGGCCTATTACAAAACTGGGCACCTTCGTCGAGTTGCGCCAAAATTTTTAGGACAAACGATACTCAATGGCCAAGAAATCGAGGATGTTGTGGCATACCTAGTGAGCTTAAATCAGTAAAATCAACAATGAATATGAAATCCGATCTTCCTTCTAAAATGAATCGCCGTACATGGATACAGCGAATTCAAAAACTGACAATTTTGACTATAGGTGCTTGGCTTTCACCCACCTTTGTTTTTGCTAAAAAAGAAGATGCTGACGAAGCTATTAAAAAAATTACTGGTTCTGCAAAAATTCAGGAGGGGCGCGTTACTTTGACTATCCCACCTTTGGTTGAAAACGGCAATCTCGTGGTTTTGAAGGTGAGTGTAGAGAGCCCGATGACAGCCAATGATTATGTGAAGGCCATTCATGTGATTGCAGAAGGCAACCCACTACCTAATATCTTTACTGCTTACTTAACGCCACGTTCGGGAACTGCTAATATCACTACCAGAGTGCGTTTAGCTGATAGTCAGCGAGTTTGGGCTATTGTACAAATGAGTAATGGTAGTTTTTGGCAGGGTTCAGCAGAAACCTTGGTGACCTTATCTGCTTGTACGGAGATGGTATGAGTAAAACATCCCGCACCCAACTTACGGTACCAGCGACTGCAAAGAAGAACTCCATTATTGAGATCCGAGCCATTGTTCAGCATGATATGGAATCAGGATTTCGTTATACCGAATCTGGTAAATTAATTCCAAGGGATATTATCCGTGTCTTTACCTGCAGCTATAACAATGTTGAGGTGTTCAAGGCTGACTTCTACCCTGGCATAGGCGCTAATCCCCTAATCATCTTTAGTACTATTGCAACAGAATCCGGAATACTCGAGTTCAAATGGCTTGGTGACGATGGTTATGAAGCTGTTAATCAAGCGCAAATTACCGTTTCATAAGGGCTCTGTGCGCAAAGGATTTTTCCTCCTTCTAGCATCTATCAGTTGCTTAGCATTATTTGCACCATCAGCCTCTATGGCTGCACCTGAAGTAGCTGCGAACAAAAAACAATCTAGTTATGAGCTCATGTCTGCTGAAAACAAGGCGATGCAGGACGACTCATCTTTAAACCCCGCGATGTTTTGGGTAGCAGAAGGGGAAAGCCTATGGCAAACCAAATTAGGCCCAAAAAATATGGCCTGCGCTAGTTGTCATGGCGACGCTAAAAAATCAATGCGGGATGTGGCAACAAAATTTCCAAAGATGATCAAAGCTAAGCTGCAAACTTTGGAAGGACAAATCAATCAATGTCGATCTACTTCACAAAACGCACCGGCCTTAGCTTATGAGAGTAAAGAGTTGTTGGCGCTGACTGCCTATATTGCAGTTCAGTCAAAGGGTATGCCGATTACTGTTAAAGAAACACCAGCCAACCAAGAGCAGTTACAAAAAGGCCGACAATGGTTTAACGAAAGAATGGGACAGCTGAACTTATCTTGCGCTCAATGTCATGAGGATAGGTCAGGATTAAAGCTTGGTGGTAGTTTGATACCGCAAGGCCATCCCAATGCTTATCCCATTTATCGCTTGGAATGGCAAACCTTGGGATCTTTACAGCGCCGCTTACGCAATTGCATGAGCGGGGTGAGGGCGCAGCAGTTTGAGTATGGTTCCCCTGAAATGGCTCAGCTAGAGCTCTTCTTAATGTGGCGAGCCAGAGGCATGCCCTTAGAGGCTCCAGGAGTCAGGCCTTAGGCACTTTTACTGTTTGACTACATCAATGACTTGATCAGCAGGACCCAGCAGGGGTGTGCTGTTATCAGTCACAGTCGGGACGGGAATGTCGATGCAGATTGACTTAGCTAAAAGCGGATTGAAAAAACTACAATCTTTTTTGGTCGCAGCTGAGGCTGCATGCTCGACAGGTGACTTACCAGTAGCTACCGTTGATGCCACACTTGTGGCGGTCATTGGGTTGGCAACGGCCGCGGTTGCTACAGCACCGCCAGCAGAGCTAGCAGCAGCAGAGCTTGACGCTCCAACCGCTGCAAGTGGGGCAACGCAGCCTTGTAAATCTAAACAAGCAATTATCAGGAATGGGCAAGCCCAGAAATTCCAATGGTATCGCGAATGCAATCTACTGCTTCTGGCAGACAACATTAAATACCCCAGCCGTCCATGATTCATTAATGACAGGCTCAAACTTGCTGTCAGGAGCGTCGGTACTAGAAACTACTTTACCAGCCCCCTTTTTCCCAGAAAATTCTTTAAAAGCAATTGGGCGGTAGCTAACCCCAGGGCAGTTATATTCATTCAAACCAACAATAGAGTTCACCGTCTGTTTGTTATTTGGGTTTTGCCCAGGCTTTTTAAAGTCTAGCATCGACATGATTTGAGCTTTCTCACCGCTATCACGAATAGTATCCAAATCTACATACACAACCATGACTGCGTTAGAGCCTAACTCCTTCCATTCCGCATGTGCGCTTTGAATTGGCGACATCAGAACTATCAGAGCAGTAACAGCCAAGAGTAAATTCAGTTTTTTCATGATCAGGGTTCCATAACAGCGACTGACTAATATCAGTAAGACATTCTAAACGCCTTAGGTATAGCTATGCAGCAGCCTTTTTATCTTATTTGCTGACAAGCTCGAGCTGCCGTTTAGCGCTCTCGGACTTTATCTGTAATGGTAGGTATTCGCTCTTTGCCCACAGTGGGTTCATATTGCGATAGAGCTTGCTTTGTACCCAGCCTGATTGCCCGGTCTGATAGATAAAGAGTGATTTTTCTAAGTCAGATAGGTCATAGATCACGCGCATGCTAGGACCTTGGACTGTCTCATATGGATTCTTAGACTTTAGGAATTCTGGCCTTCCTACATTGACGGTGTAGCTATCACCCGGAAAGGGTGTTGCAATATTGAAGAGCCTACCCAGTAGAGGAACTTTACTAAGAGGACGATGCTCTGATACGGCGATATGCGCTTTACCCCAACTCCAATTTTTTGGATCATTACCATATTGACTGCTCAGATAATCCAAGGCCTTATCAAAAGCATTGTTAGATGACTCTAAGCATGATTCCACCTGCTTTGTCTTAGGATCATCACACCAAGGACTATTGGGGTTTTGTAATGCGAGTAGCAATGGGTGCCGAAAACTTCTTGAACCGTAGTTTTCAGTAAAAAGATAGCCTAAACGAGAGAAAGTATTGCGAGTCAGTTGATCTGCCCAGGCATTGAAGATCAGAGCACCAGCGCTATCAACCTTCATATCACCATCAAAGCCCTGAATGATTTCTTGCGCTTGGGGGGCTAATTTATGACTTGGCTTACTAGATTTAAATAAGCCCAATAGTGGGGTGGATCCTAGTGAGAGCGTATCTGCTTGCATGGTTTTCATATAATCCAGATCATGGCTATTTCTGGATTTAATGAGCTCAACAATACGGTCATAGCGCGTAGGTAGATCCCAGTCACCAGTGAGAGGATTTGGATCATTAGCAGCCATAATTTTTTGATTGGCAGTAGCAATCCACCCTTGTTCGGGGTTATTACTAGCAGGCAGTTGCTCAAAAGGAATATAGCCGTTCCAATCAAATTGCTTCTCCCATCCCAGAGCAGGAGCAACGCCATATAAACCTTGGTGCAAGATGCGTTTGGGTGCAACACCTGCTGCCTGATAAGTAATATTGCCTTCAGTATCGGCCATCACCACGTTTTGCATTGGCGCATAGTTCTTGCGTAACGCTTTTTTGAATGAATCTATATCTTTGGCGCGGTTCATTTCTAAAAGGCCGTCAACAGATTGGTTTTCAATATCCAATGCTGTCCAGCGCAGCGCTAGAGCAAATCGTTTGGTATCAATACTTCGCTGAGCTTGTGCATAGGAATCTGAGATTACGGGCCCGTGACGAGTTTCTTTTACTAAGAAGGTAATAGAAGGGGCGCCTTTGACATCAATGATCTCTTGATGCACTTTAAAAGGTAAGGGTCCATCTGGACCACGATACATACCAGGATTATTAGGATCAATTTGCTCGATGTATAAATCTTGGACATCAGGATTGGTATTGGTAAAGCTCCAGGCAAATTTATCCGTCCTTCCAAGGACGACAGCCGGTATACCTGGCAGGGTGCCACCAATCACATTCATACCAGGCGCATCGAGATGGGCAAAATACCAAATCGCTGGGGTCGATAATCCTAAATGAGGATCATTCGCTAGCAAAGGCTTTCCACTAGAGGTGAGCTTGCCACTCAAGGCCCAGTTGTTTGATCCAATTCCCTCTTTTCCACCAGGAAGATTGAGAGAGCCAAGCTCGGTAGAGCCCGCCGCAGGATTAAACAGCTTGAGATCTTGATACATCTTAGCGAAATCCAGATTACTGACTGGTGCACCCGGTTCATATGGTGGCAAGATTTCCCAGATTTGTTTGGTCGTAAGGAATTGGGAGAGTTCAAGCCGTTGTAATTCCCTATCCCAGTTACCACCCAGATCGAGTGCCATTATCAGCATCCATGCAACACTATCTGTTGGAGACCAATGACCCGGCTTAGACCCTGTTAAAAAGTATTCAATCGGAAGTGCCCAACCTAATTGGGCATTGCCCGTATTTACACCATCGGCATAAGCTTGGAGTAGGCGCTTAGTAGCAACGGGATAACGATCAAATTGGCGCTCTGCAGTCCGTTTTATACCTAGCGTACGAAGGTAGCGATCAATTTTGATAGTCTCACTACCTAAGATTTCAGATAGGCGACCGCTAGCAAGACGCCGATTGATTTCCATTTGCCATGAGCGCTCTGTAGCATGTAAATAACCTAAGGCAAATAATGCATCGGCCTGTGAGTTCGCCTTAATATGCGGAATATCAGACTCATCAAATGTAATCACTACCGAGTCACTGATACCTTTGATCGTGCGCTTGCCCGAAGGAGAACTCTGGGCTGAATACAAATAGGCAATCGTAGTGACTAAGCAGATCGCCAAGATACTAATAACAACCCAAAAAACCGGGCGTAAGAGCTTGCCAAGTCCGGTTAGTTTGCCATTTAATTTCATAGCAATATTTTAGTCGTTTTGGGCTACCCGACCCTCAAGTCTAGCCAGCACCCGCTTCCTAAGGGTTTCTGGGCGTGCATGCTAAAATTTCAATTGTCTTGATTTATTTAGCGCAGCAGTCTCTGTTTGTGCGAGCCCGAGTGGTGAAATCGGTAGACACAGCAGATTTAAAATCTGCCGCTCATAAAAGGGCGTGCCGGTTCGATTCCGGCCTCGGGCACCATCAATTCAATCTCTTCCTCATTAAGATCTTGAGAAAAATTTACTACATATTCCTGTTATTGTTTTGTTACACAATCACTCCAGTGATGGGGCAATCCATTTTCTTTGATTGCAAAAGAGCAGAGCAGAATTATGTTGAAGAATATGAGATGCAACTTACGCTTGCATCCAAAACTCAAAAAGCAAAAATGTTTTTAGATGGTCGCGACTTGGATCAATCCGATATTTATGGAAAGCAGGAAGTGAAGAGTGTGACTCTTGCCAGGCCAAACATTTTTATAGTAATAGAAGCAAGCTTTGTACCTGAGGATATTATGGGTGTTACCTATCCTGCTGGTAGCGTATTAACCCAGATCACTCTTGATCCAGTGACGGGTAAGCTCAAAAAGATAGAGAAAATTCAGGGAGGTATCTTGGGTGCATCCTTAGGGAACGGAACTCACACCAGCGAAGAAAGCTGCTTGCCTGCCAAAATACCTTTTAAGCCACAGTAGTACTCAGTCATAATTAATCAGGCTCGGTTACAAAACCCAACTTGGTAAGACCGGCACGCCGGCATGCTGCAAGGACTTGGGCGACATACTCATACTTCACCGATTTATCAGCACGCAAATTAATTTCTGGCTGAGGCTCTTTTTGAGCTGCTTTCTCTGCATAGCCATCAAAGGTTTTTAAATCAATGGCAGTGCTATTCCAAAAGATTTGCCCTTTGCCATCAATCGTCAGTTGTACCGACTCTGGTTTGATCTCATTACGCACGCTGTTAGCTTTTGGAAGTTCAATTTTGACTGCTTGCTGAATGACTGGCAGGGTGATCATGAAGATGATTAATAAAACCAACATCACGTCAACCATCGGCGTCATATTGATTTCAGACATGATGCTGTCATCGCTTTGATCATCTTGGATATTAAAAGCCATGCTTATTCTCCAGATTTAATGCGAGCACCAGTAGCAAAATAGGCTAACAGGTCGTTACCAAAGCGATTGAGGTCAGCAACCATTAACTTATTCGCGCGATTGATAGAATTAAAAGCTAAGACTGCAGGAATAGCCACCGCCAAACCAAGAGCGGTCATGATGAGCGCCTCGCCAATCGGACCTGCAACTTGATCTAGCTGTGCGCTACCAGAGCTGCTAATAGCAATGAGGGCGTGATAGATGCCCCACACTGTGCCGAACAAACCAATAAACGGGGAGATCGCACCAGTAGAACCCAAGAAGGTAAGCCCCTTCTGAAAGCTGGCGGCAATACCATCAATGCTGTTCTTTAAACTTCTAGCCATCCACTCGGAGTAATTGAGTGTTTGCAACAATTCACGATGATCATGTGCTTGATTCTGGTGATGTGCAGAAGCAGTGGCTGCGGATTTGGCAAGTTGATAGAAGGGGTTAAGGCCCCGGCTACTAAATGACTCTAGACCTTGCTCATAGGATGTCGCACGCCAGAACTGATCTAACTCAGGCTTGAGTTTACGAAGATTGCGTAATTCCCAAAAGCGAGTCAGCAAAATGACCCAGGTGACGATTGAGCAGGCGAGAAGTGCGATAGCCACAAAGCGGGTAATGAAGTCGCCCTCAAGCCAAAGATTTGCTATGCCAAATGGTGTATTCATAATGATGTTTACTTAAGATTAAATTTAATTAAAAGATTGGTGGAAATTCTTTGCGGTGAACCATTTACTAAAAAGGGTTTAAAGCGATAACGTCTCCCGATTTCACTTGCTGCGCGATCAAGCCTTGGGAAGGTGCTTGATTGCAAAAGGGCAATATCTTCAACAGTGCCAGTTTGATCAATAATTAAACGCACTACTACCGTACCTTGTTCTCCAGATCGTTTCGAGAATGATGGATAGTAAGCATCTGCATCAGGCTGGTAGAGCACTTCCAGTTTACCAATGTCGGTCTGAATCGGCGTGCCACTAACTCCACCAGCACTTGAGGGTGCCACAGCAGCATTTTGGGCTTGGGATTCACTCTTAGCCTCTGATGGTTTAGGAGGGGTTTCTGATTGCTTGGCTTGAGGGGTGGGTGGCTTTTCCTCAACCTTCTTTTTAGGCTCTTCTTTTGGCTTTGGTGGAGGTGCTTTAGGAGCAGCTGGAGCCTCTTGGCTTTTGGCCGGTGAAGGACTGACTAAATTGGCCATCACACGGTCATCATCCATCTTGGGCGGGCGTGCACTCATATGAATGAACTCTAAAGCCGGCAAGATATGTAAAGCCACAACGATCGCAATGATGATTCGTTCTGATTTAGTAAAGGGCAGGCGAGAGTCCAACCTTTGTAATAAGGTGCTCATGACATACCACTCAAAAATTCTGCATGAATTGAATGCAAATTAAGATCACTCGATAGTAGATCTTTAGCCATTGCCAGTAGCAAAGCTTCATTCTTGCTGCTGATTAACGTGACAGACCCACGCTCCCCAGAATCGGCGTTGTGATCTAAGGCTTCTAGCTGGCGCTTGAGCTGCCGCACAACCGCATCACTGGTATCGATTAAGGTGATGGTGTCACCCAATAGCTTGCGAATTGACTTTCTCAAGAAGGGGTAGTGGGTACAACCCAGGACTAAAGTATCTGAACCAGCATCCAAAATAGGTTCAAGATGCTTGCTTAATAGATCTAGTGTTTCTTCACTGTCTGCTTTACCAGCTTCAATGAGGGGCACAAGTCCTGCGCCAGATTGTTTAATGAAACTACAGTGATCTGGCAGAGTTGCTAATAGCGCATTGAATTTATCGCTCTTGAGAGTTGCCTCGGTAGCCAAGACACCCACGATGCCATTTTGAGATTGCATGGCTGCTGGTTTGATTCCGGGCTCTACGCCAATAATTGGAATGCTCAGCTCAGTACGAATCTGTGCAATTGCTTCTGCAGTTGCGGTATTGCAAGCAATCACAATCGCATCACAACCTTTGCCTGCTAAATGCTGACATAAGGCGAGACTACGGGCAGCAATCCAGTTGCTCGATTTTTCTCCATAGGGGGCATTGGCTGAATCCGCAAGATAGATATAGTCATGCTGGGGAAGCTGCCGCAGAGCCTCATCCAATATGGATAAGCCCCCAACACCAGAATCAAAAACGCCTATGAGTGCCAATGCGGTACTAACTTAAATAATCTTGACTGGAATGCCAGCAATTTTTGCTTGCCATTCTTTCGGGCCAGTCTCATGCATCGAGATACCCTCAGAGTTCACAGCAACCGTCACGGGCATGTCTTTGACATCGAATTCATAAATCGCTTCCATGCCTAAGTCAGCAAAGCCGACTACTTTGGCAGACTGAATCGCTTTAGATACCAAGTAGGCAGCACCACCAACGGCCATCAGATAGGCAGATTTATGTTTCTTGATGGCTGCGATTGCTTCTGGACCACGCTCGGCTTTACCAATCATTGAAATCAAACCGGTCTTCGCTAGCATCATCTCGGTGAACTTATCCATCCGAGTTGAGGTAGTGGGGCCTGCCGGACCAACTGCTTCATCGCGCACAGGATCAACTGGACCAACGTAATAGATGATGCGATTCTTAAAGCTCACTGGCAATTCTTCACCTTTAGCTAACATATCCTGTATGCGTTTATGAGCAGCATCACGACCAGTCAAAATCTTGCCATTCAATAACAAGGTATCACCTGGTTTCCAGCTCGCTACCTCTTCAGGAGTCAATGTATCAACGTTGACATGCTTTGATTTTTTAGTATCAGGAGTCCAGGTGACATCTGGCCAATCAGATAATGAAGGCTTTTCTAACTGAGCGGGACCATCACCGTGTAAGTAGAAATGAATGTGACGCGTAGCTGCACAGTTCGGAATCATGGCCACTGGTAGGGAAGCAGCATGCGTTGGGTATTCCATGATCTTTACATCAAGGACTGTGGTCAAGCCACCAAGACCTTGTGCACCGACACCTAACTTATTGACCTTTTCGTAAATCTCAAGACGTAGCTCTTCAGCGCGAGTCTTAGCACCACGCGCAATGAGCTCTTGAATATCGACAGGACCCATTAAAGATTCTTTTGCCATCAACATGGCTTTCTCAGGAGTGCCGCCAATACCAATTCCTAGGATGCCAGGAGGACACCAGCCTGCACCCATTGTTGGAACCGTTTTCACTACCCAGTCTACGATCGAGTCTGAGGGATTAAGCATCACCATCTTGGCTTTGTTTTCTGAGCCACCACCTTTGGCTGCACAAATGACTTCAACACCATCACCTGGCACAATTTCATAATGGATCACGGCAGGAGTGTTATCACCCGTATTTTTTCGCTTGCCAGCAGGATCTGCTAAGACTGAAGCGCGGAGCATATTTTCTGGATTGAGATAGGCGCGACGCACACCTTCATTCACCATATCTGAAACACTCATTGTGGCATCAGACCATTGAACGTTCATGCCAATTTTCAAGAAGACAACAGCAATGCCAGTGTCTTGGCACATTGGACGATGGCCCTCAGCGCACATCCTGCTATTGGTCAAGATTTGGGCTAAGGCATCTTTCGCTGCAGCACCTTGTTCAAGTTCGTAAGCCCTACCCATAGCGCTAATAAAGTCCTTGGGGTGGTAGTAAGAAATGAACTGAAATGCATCTGCAACGCTTTGAATCAGATCGTTTTGTTTGATATTTGTCATGATTTTCTGCTTAATTTGTCAGGTTTGACCTATTTTAAGGGTTTGCCATAGAGCAAATCCGGGGTGTTTTCCCTTATCTTCTAGGGTCTTAAGGATCTTATCCCACCATTTTGCGACAGTTTTGGCAAAAACAGATTATTGATTATTTAATTGAGGATAGTGAAGTATGGAACCATTAAAGCAAGAAAACCGTGTTTTTCACCCACCTGCAGACTTTGTAAAGGGCGCTGCTGTTCCTGGCATGGATGCTTATAACAAGCTTTGTGCTGAAGCGAGTGCGGATTATGACGGTTTTTGGAGTCGTCTTGCTAAAGAAAACATCCACTGGAAAAAGCCTTTTACAAAAGTATTAGACGAATCTCAGGCACCTTTCTATAAATGGTTTGAAGATGGCACCACCAA
>Ga0304729_1000538_pt1 | contig 27795 bp, 26 predicted proteins | sample C_131016_MF_Meta_FD_190475 | JGI IMG/M metagenome (GOLD analysis project Ga0304729, IMG submission 190475) | Freshwater microbial communities from Lake Croche, Canada to study carbon cycling - C_131016_MF_MetaG (v2) (version 2) | ecosystem: Environmental > Aquatic > Freshwater > Lake | place... | reverse complement strand
CCAACGATCATTGGTTGCGCCCCAGTACAGGTAATGAGCTCAGTGTAGGTGGATGGGTAGACAGCATGGGGATGTCCAGCCGCAGCCCACACAACGTCGTAATCGCTGAGCGCTTCATCAATCAAAATTGTCGCTTTAGTGAGCCATCCAAGAGGTGCAACGCCACCGATGCTAAATCCTGATGCTTCCTTTACATAATCAGCGTCTGCTCGATGCAACTTCTCAACGCCAAGCTCCTTAGCAACGAGTTCAGTGTCAACCCGGTGCCGCCCGCTTGTAATAACAAGTAGCGGGGATCCGTCAGGGAGTTTAAAGACAATCGAGGAAGCAACTTGCCCAACAAGAATTCCTAGAGCATCAGCTGCTTCTTGTGCGCTGCGAGCCGAATCGGCAAGGTGCCTCACTTCGCCACCAATGTTAAGTTCCTTTAGTTTGGCCACAACTCGTAGGACGTTTGGATTCTCCTGGGACATGTGTGCAATTTAGCGTATTTGTATTGTGAAATTAAAAGGCCCCCGATAAATCGGGGGCCTTTCCCTCACGGAGAGATGAGGCTTAAATCGCCTCCTCTGCGCCGACTTTACGCAAATGGGCGAATCCCATGAGTGCAAGTACAAGGAAGAGCAATCCACCTGCGAATGCTGCAACAGCTGAGTACATTGCAATCTGACCTAATTGCCAGAAGGCATAGGCATTAAGAAGCATTCCACGAAGGGAAGTTCCTTTGAATACGGTGTCCAATGTCTTAGCAGACGATGTTGCTGCAGCTTGTGCCATTGCATCATTTGGTGCTGCTCGGAGAGCTGCTTGAGCAGCCATATCTTTTGCAGAAGCAACCGCGTACGTTGGCATCAAGGAAAGGTGATACCCGAGGTAATGATCGGCGTACATCTGTGCTTCCTTACCAGTGGTGAGAACTTTTCCACCATGTTGCGCGAAGAATGTGGTTACATCAGCTGACTCTTTTGCGTTATGGGTAACGGTTGGGAAATCAATCTTCTGTGCTGAAAGTTGTGCTGACACTGATTGGTTTGCAAATGAGTAACCCCATTGAACAAGACCACCAGCTACGAATAGGAATACTGCAAGCATCAAACCTAAAATGCTTGTGATTTTGTCAAATGTTTTTCTGCTCATGGTTTTACATCTCTATTCTCTCCGAAATAAGTAGAAGCAAAATTTGGAGATATTTCGCTTCACACGTAGTTAACTGCACGCGAGAAGTGCAGGTCGTGTTTTCGTTGAGTGCTAGCACCAAGCAAAATGGTGGGGGTGCTAGCCCTTAGAGCCAGGTCACAGCGTTGGAATTGCTAATTTTAACTTGCAATTAATTTAATCGATGTGGCGGTTGCAGTAACTCTTGCCGTCAGGACCAATTTCCATATGGCTACAAGCCAAGCCCAACTTATCAAAAGACTTATCTCCAAATTGCGCGCGATATGCCAAGGCAAGCAAGACGCGGAAATTTGTATCACCATCTGCTTTAATTCCAAAAGCTCTCGCCATACGCGAAATTGTATTTTCAATAACTTTTTCTGTGTGCGCCGTTTCGCGAGCAATTGCTGCATTTGAAAGACCGTCGCACATATGTTCAGCAACAAGGTGCTCAAAAGGCGTTAGGTCACGAGTGAGAATTCGTATGTCCATCAGACTCTCCGATCATCAGGTTAAGGCGCTCATTGTCTCTTAAGAATCTTACATTTGTCTCACGTTTGAGAGAAGCGTAAGAGGGGAAGGCAATTCCTTCCCCTCTTACATAACATTTCCTAAATTGCAGCGTCGGTGGAAGTCACATCAGGAGCGTCCTCAGTGGCTTCAAGAGCCTTTTCTTCTGTGAGAATGCTATGAAGAGCCCAGCCCACGGCTGCGCCTATAAATTGAGCTGAGATGAATCGAAGAATTGAAGCCGGTGCAATACCCGCTGGTGACTGGGTAAAAACTCGACCGATAGTCGCCGCAGGGTTGGCAAAAGTTGTTGATGAAGTGAAAAAGTAGGCGCTGAAAATCCAGAGTGGGGCGAAGAGAGCAACTTTGTTGGCGTTCTTGGCATTTCGCAAAATAACCCAGACCAAGCCAGCCGTCGCCACGATTTCGCTGATGATCAAAACACTGTTGGAGCGAGTAGAAGTCGAGATGGCGTAAATATGCGCGCCATACATGGCGTTTGCAAGGAATGCACCCGAAATGGCTCCGGCGACCTGCCCAATAATGTAGGTAATTGAGGTGAGAGCATCAACTTTCTTAGAAAGCAAAAGCGCAAAAGTAACTGCAGGGTTGTAGTGGGCGCCGCTGATTTTTGCACCGAGGCGAATAATGATTGCAAGCATTGCAGTCGCTGAAAGCGCATTCATGATTAAACCAACAGCGGCATCTTGAGTTGTTCCAGAAGCCATATATCCAGCTCCAAGAATTGCGGTGACGAGCAGCGCAGTCCCGACAAACTCCATCGCTAGTGCTTTTACTTTCATATTTTCTCTCCTATGTGCGTTTTGGGGGCATTGGGTGTTATGTGAAAAACCAAGTTCGTACAAGTGTAAATGCTGCGATAGTAAATAGAAGGTAGGCGAAGGCGATCCGAAGGGCTTTTGCGTTAAGGCGCGAGCTGTGATGCGAGGCAAAAACTGCAACCATGATTGCGGCGACGGCCATGAGAATCGGAGTATGCCAAGTGATTTTGGACCATTCGCTATGGTGAGCAATAAAAGAGGTTAAACAGTTGAGAGTAATGATGAGTAGTGAGGTTCCCGCTGCCTTCTTCTGCGGTGTGTGGTAGAAGAGAACCAGAACAGGAATTGCGAGAAAGCCACCACCGATTCCAAAAATTCCAGTCATCGCTCCGATTATCAATGAAATAGAGATAAGGGCGATTGGTTTCATGCGCTTTTCTGGTCGATCTTTTACTGGTCCGCGAAGCATCGACAAACCCGCGACAACCATTACCGCAGCGAAACCTGTAAGAATTACTGTGTCTGAAAGGTGTTTTGCTAAGGCCGCACCACCAACATTTGAAATGAATCCAATTGCCCAGACGGAAAATCCTTCGCGGAGAAGAACATCTCCTGATCTAAATTTGGGAATCACTCCTGCCAGTGCTGCAAGGAAGACGACTGCCAGCGCTGCGGTTGTGGCTTGGGAGGCGCTGAAATGAAAAAAGTACAAGAGAATTGGAACTGAGAGCATCGCTCCACCGGCTCCCACAAATCCAAGGACTGCTCCGATAAATGCACCACAGATCAGAGCTAGAACCATGCCGCTATCTTCCCATCAGTAGGTATGAAAAAAGCCCCCGAGTGTTCACTCAGGGGCTTAATTTTTCGCGTATAGCGAATGAACTACTTACCTCTTTTTACTTCTTGTTACTTCTTAAATGCAAGAAGGTGTGACCCAAGGTGCGGTCCAAAATCTGCGCCGTTACGGAGCATCGCGAAGATGAAGAGCGCAGCTCCAAGAAGTGCCAGATCCTTAAAGAAGCCAGTCATTGCTGTCTGCTTAGCTGTTGCGTCCTTCTCCGTCCAGAAGTTCTGGAAGAAGTAGAGGGTAGGAACAAGGAAGATTGCAATGAGAAGTGCGCCGAGATCGGCATAGAAGCCAAGGGCTATGTACAGACCACCCACGAGAATCATGATGCCAGAGACGATAACTCCGAGTTTTGCTGCTGGGACTTTCTTGTATTGCGCATAACCTGTCATTGCCGCTGTCTTTGTGAGGTGAGCTATGCCTGAATTGATAAAGATCAGTGCAAAGAAGATGCGACCTACGAGGAGTACTGAACTCATTTTTATCCTTACGTAATTGGGGCTCCGTCTGAGCCCACCGAGTACTTCCTGAGAATTTTAAGACCCATTGGTTGAACTTTCAACTAAATGAGCCTGGCGACACGCCTAATTCGAGGTGAGCGGAGGGGGGTAGTGACTGGCTTGTCATTGTCAGTGGAGAGAGTTATCTTTCGAACATATGTTCGAAGAATCTCCTAATCCAGCAGCAGCCTCGGAATTCGTCCCCGAGGCCAGACCCGTGCTGCCGCAAGTTCTAGCGCCGCAGGGAGAGCCTATTGAGTTCATTTACAAAGGCCACCGCTTCCACATTCACAACATCCTTTCCCGTTGGCAGGAGTCAGGTGGATGGTGGAATCGAATTAGCGATGGCAATCTTCATGACTCCAAGCACTTAGAGCAGTCAATCTTTAATGATGGTGGGAGAGCTATCTGGAGAGTGGAAGCGGCCCCCGTTGGTGCGCTCGCTACCTTTGAGATTGAACTCGATGAACTCACTGGCAAATGGATTATCCGACCCACTTCACGCCCAGCTTGAGAAATGTTTACACACCTTCATGTGGCAAGTGGCTACTCTTTTAAATACGGTACTGCTTCTGCCGGTCAACTAGTCGAACGTTCCGCCCAATTTGGAATGAAAGCCCTTGGGCTTACTGATCGAGATGGAATGGCTGGAACGATTCGATTTGTTCAAGAATGTGAATCTCACGGGATTGCCCCCATTATCGGTGTCAACCTCAGTTTTCTTCAGAAGAAATATCGCATCACACTTTTGGCTCAGGCTGGATCTTTATCTGCGCTCTACCGACTAGTCAGCGCGGTAAATCGCGATAGTGCAAATGAAAAAATTCTCACTTATGAAACGCTCGAAAAATTCTCTGAGTGCTCTTCTCAGTTGCTCGCTCTTCACGGAGCTGATTCATACCTTGCGGCAACAATTGCTTCCCGTCGAAATGACTCTGCCCTCTCAATCTTTAATTCAGCCCGTGACCTTTTCGCATCGCAATCTCTTGAAGTTATTTCCCACCGCTCAAAAGGCGATGGCCCTTTTTCAACGACACATGCAGCAAAACTTTTAGGGTTTGCTCGGGAGAATGAGATTCCTGCAGTACTTACGAATGCTGTTCGAATGTTAGATCGCGCAGATGGCCCGGTCGCTGATGTTCTTGATTCAGCACGGTTGCTTGTTCCTCTTCATCAGCGCCATGTCGAACGCAGTAATTCTGAGGCATACCTCAAAAGTGAAGCAGAGATGGTTTTTATGGCTGATGAGATTGCCAGGGCTGCAGGGGAGTCAAATGGCAAAACTCTTTTGCGGACAACTGCTGAATGGGCAGAGAGAGCTACGCTCTCGCCTCGTCGCGATGTAGGAATCGGCTCTATCCACTTACCTGAGCCACAAGTTCTTGGGGCGCAACGTCATGAAGAACTAGCCGATCAATTGCGCCGTCGTAGTGAATCTGGGCTTCGCCGATATACGGGCGCTACCTCTGTTCAGGCTTCACAGAGATTGGAAGAAGAGCTCTCGGTAGTACGCAAACTTGGCTACGAAGCATATTTCTTAGCAGTTGCCGATATTGCCGATATTGCTCGAGCAAAAGGAATCAGAGTCGCGGCGCGGGGAAGTGGAGCGGGATCCTTAATTTGCTATCTCTTGGGTATCTCTGGAGTCGAGCCTTTAAGCCAAGGACTTTTAATGGAGCGCTTCTGCTCTCCGCTTCGAAATGAACTTCCTGATATCGATATCGATGTGGAGTCAGCACGCCGTTTGGAAATTTACGATGCAATTTTTCAGCGCTTTGGCCCAGAAAGAACTGCCACTGTTGCGATGGTGGAGACATATCGCGCACGACATGCCATCCGTGATGTTGGGGCAGCTTTGGGTATTTCCCCAATGGAAATAGATCTCATTGCCAAGTCACTGCCCCATATTCGAGCACGCAATATCGGGAAAGCGTTAGAGAACTTGCCTGAATTGAAAAACTTGAAACTTGATACACCTCTCATGAAAGCAGCAATCCATCTAGCTGGTCGACTAGACGGCCTACCACGCCATTTGTCGATGCACCCTTGCGCAGTTTTGCTTTCAGATGATCGCCTTATGGATATCGCCCCTACTGAAGTAAATGCTAGCGGTTATGCAATGGTGCAGTTTGATAAGGACGATGTTGAAGCAATTGGCTTACTCAAACTTGATGTTCTCGGAGTGCGGATGCAATCGGCAATTTCATATTCACTGCAGGAGATAGAGCGTCTAGAAGGTAAGAAAATCGATATCGATGCAATTCCTCTTGATGATTTAAAAACATTTGATCTTATTAAATCCACAAGAACTCTAGGTCTCTTCCAAATCGAAAGCCCGGGCCAGCGCGAACTAGTGGGTAAATTTTCTCCCCAAACCTTTACAGATTTAATTATTGATATCTCACTCTTTCGGCCAGGACCCGTAAAGAGCGACATGATTACCCCTTTTATTAATACCCGTCACGGCTTTCGTGAAAAGCCAGTGTTACATCCAGATTTAGATGAAATTCTTCGAGAGACGGAAGGGGTTGTTGTTTTTCATGAGCAGGTGATTCGAATTATCGCTGCTATGACGGGTATTTCCTTGGCAGAGGCTGATGAAAAGCGCCGAGCGCTTGGAACATTTGAAAGCCAACAAGAAGTCTGTGATTGGTTCTACCCGGCAGCAATTTCCCAGGGGTATGAACTCTCCTTAGTGACACGGGTCTGGGAGATACTTCGAGCCTTTGCATCCTTTGGGTTTTGCAAAGCCCACGCTGCTGCTTTTGCACTTCCTACATATCAATCAGCATGGCTTAAGAGCCACCACACCGCTGCCTTTCTTGCTGGGGTTTTAACGCATGATCCAGGAATGTATCCAAGGCGAGTGATTCTCGATGAGGCGCGTCAATGGGGAATTCAAATTAGTCCTATTGATATAAACGCTTCTGATAAAAGTTATCGGGTAGAGAAAGTGGGAACGGGAGCTCGCTTACCGTATCAAGCCCCAAACACCCCAAGTACAGGTGTCAGACTTAGCCTTCCCGATGCCCGTGGATATTCAATTCGTATTGGATTTTCAGATATTCAAGGAATCAACGAAAAAGAGATTGAGTCAATTCTCGAAAATAGCCCCTATGTCGATCTTGCAGATTTCGTGCATAGAACTACAGTTTCTAAACCTACGACAGAGGCCCTTCTACTTGTTGGGGCATTTGATTCACTCTATAAGAATCAGAAAATTAACCGTCGAGATTTACTTTTGCATCTTCATGACATAGATAAATTCTCCCGAGGCAAATCCAAGAATAGCAATGGGCAAATGGCGCTACAGCTTCTCCCATCAGCGCTGGAGGCAAGCGGTTTACCAGAACTAACTGCTTCCGAGCGGATACGTCATGAAGTTAAATTAACTGGAATGGATATCTCTCACCACATGATGGAGTTCTACGGCGACTTTCTCAACAGTATTGGTGCTGTTCGTTCCTCTGACCTTATTCATCAACGTTCTGGCGCAACCGTTCTTGTTGCAGGAGTCAAAGTAGCCTTACAAACCCCTCCAGTTCGCTCAGGAAGGCGAGTTATGTTCCTGACGATTGATGATGGATATGGCTGTAATGATGTGACTTTTTTTGAGGATGTTCAGGGAGATCATGCCAATTTGCTCTATCACTCATGGCTTTTTCTTGTTCGGGGAGTTGTGCGCAAGACAGGCGCTCGGGGAATTTCTTTAAGGGCGGTGTCAGCGTGGGAATTGGGAGAGTCGTATTCTCAGTGGCGCGGTGGCGTAGCCTTTCAGGAATGAAAGCGGGAGTAAGCCATGAGCGTTGAAATACCCACTTCAGAAATATTTTCCACAATTCTTCATATCGACATGGATGCTTTTTACGCATCAGTCGCCGAAAAAGATGACCCTACTCTGCGTGGAAAAGAAGTCGTCGTAGGAGCAGGCGCTAGAGGCGTGGTTCTATCGGCAAATTACGCTGCTCGTAAATTAGGAATTCGTGCAGCGATGCCAGTAAGTCGGGCACAACGGATGGCTCCTCGCGCAATCTTTGTCCAACCAGACCACGCCAGATACAGCGAAGTTTCCTCGCATGTGATGGAAATTTTTCATTCATATACGCCGCTAGTCGAGCCGCTCTCACTCGATGAAGCATTTCTTGATGTGACGGGTTCAAAGCGACTTAAGGGAAGCGGAAGAGAAATTGGCGCAAAAATCCGCGAAGAGATTTGGAAGAGCCAAGGCATAACCTGTTCTGCTGGAATTGCCTCAACAAAATTTATCGCAAAACTGGCATCACAACATTGCAAGCCAAATGGTTTATTGGAGATTGCACCAGATCGCGTCCTTGAATTTCTTCATCCACTTCCAGTGAATGCAATCTGGGGAGTTGGCCCGAAGACAAATGAAGAATTGCAGCGGCTGGGACTTCGCACTGTTGCCGATATTGCGAATACGCCGAGGTCGACTTTAATTCGCGCACTCGGAGAAGGAACAGGGGCTTCGCTTTATGAACTTGCATGGGGCCGTGATTATCGAGAAGTAACACCCGAAGAGCCAGATAAAAGTATTAGTGCTGCTGAGACCTTTGCTGAAGATTTGGAAGACCCAGATGAAATTTTACGTGAGTTTCTTCGGCTCGTTGAAAAGGCAACAGGGAGAATGCGAAAGAGAAATCTTGCAGCGCAAACAATCTCCATCAAAGTCAGGTTTTCAGATTTCAAAACCATCACTCGCTCCAAAACTCTGGAGTTGCCAGTTCTTGGAGTCCAGGAAAGTTATGAAGTGGTCAAGAAGTTGTACTTGGGACTAAAACTCGATCGTGCCAGATTGAGACTGGTAGGGGTTGCCCTTGAAAACCTCATGGATCAATCAGGCGCCCCTCAGCAATTGCTCCTAGGTGAGCGTGAAAAGGGGTGGCGTGAGGCCACAGAAGCTGTAGACCGGGCAACTGCACGTTTTGGCACCGGAAGCGTGAGGCCGGCTCGCTTGGTAGACCCCGAAGACCTGTCCTATTCTTAGTCTGTGCCACTTTCTGAACATGAACGTAAGCTCCTCGCGGAGATGGAAGCTGCCCTTGTGCAGGACGACCCACGCCTCGTCTCTACTCTGAGTGGAAAAATTCGTACTCCGCAAGGCGGTCGAGTTGTTGGTGGATTGATTTCACTCTTTGGTGGAATGGCAATCATTCTTGCCGGACTTGTTGCAAAGTTGACCGTTGTTGGAATCGTGGGATTCGTCATCTCCCTCGTTGGTTCATTCCTCATCATTTCAAACTTCTCAACTGGAAAATTAAAGAGCGCGCCGACTCGTGGAGCAAATAATAAAAAAGGCTGGGGCGATCGTTTAGAAGATCGTTGGGATCGTCGTAATTTCGATAAGTAAAATTTGTATTAGCGCATAAATAATTGTGTGAGCCTTCTTGTTGTAAAAAACAAACCAACTGCAATCATCACAAGAAAATAGATGAGATGCGGTATTAGCGACGTGCTTATCATCCCGAGGGAAAGGGATCGAATGAGTGCGACACCATGCCATAACGGCAGCGCTTTTATAAAAGCTTGTAGCCAGCCGGGATAAATGCTCAATGGATAAAATGATCCAGAAAATAAAAACATTGGAAGCATCACAATATTGATTACATTCATTTGTTCAAAAGATTTCATGTATGTAGTAACAGCCATTCCCACTGCTGCAAACCCAAAGGAAATTAACACTGCTGCAGGAATGGCCATGAGCGCCCAGGGTGTTGTAATGAGACCTAATCCGGCGATGATAGACATAAATGCGATTGCATAAACTAGTCCGCGCAAAAGCGCCCAACCAATTTCGCCCAGCGCAACATCCATCGGCCCGAGGGAAGTCGCGAGCATTCCCTGATAAACACGGTCAAAGCGAATCTTGAAAAAAACGTTCCACGTAGCGTCATAAATTGCCCCGTTCATAGCGCTTGTTGCCAGGAGAGCGGGTGCTATGAAGGCTGCGTAGGAAATGTAGTGCCCGGGTAGAACTTCAATTTTCCCGATGAGTTTTCCGACGCCATATCCAAATGAGAATAGATACATGACTGGCTCCAAGAAACCTGTTGCAACAACTATCCATACTGAAGATCGAAACGCTAAATATGCGCGTTCGATGATTGCGCGAGACCTACCCGAATAAACAGAATTACCTGGACGACCAATTCTGGCTTCTGCGATCGCAACCGCGGCACTTGTAATCATTTGCTTAACCGGTATTCAAATCGATTAAAAGCCCAAGTCAGACCGCCAACGAGTAAAAGAAGAAGATAAATGAAATGCACAATGATCATCGTGGGCGAAATGTGATGGCCGTAGCTCACCCATCGGCCGAGCTCTGTCGAATGCCAAAGCGGTGAGACCCAACCAATTAATCGAAGTGGCACTGGCATGGAATTTAAGGGATAAAAAGTTCCTGAAAAAAGGAAGAGGGGCATTATCAATAAGCGGCCCATGAGATTAAGGAAGAGATCGTCATTTTCAGCAGCGGCAGCTGCAGCCAGCATGATGGCACCAAAGCAAGCGGCAGCGTAAAGCGAAGTTAGCGCCATCGGCCACGCATCTTTAGCGTTCACAGCACCGAATCCAACTAGCACCAAAAAATAGATTACTACGGAGCCGATTGTTCGTACCATGGAAGAAAAGTAGGTTCCTAATGCAATTTGTCGACCCGTCAATGGAGTTGCATTCATCGCGAAAAAGAGTTTTTCCCACTTAAATCCTTGTAATACCGGAAACGTAACTTCACTCATGAAGTCTTGTATGGCAACGGCTGCCAGAAGTGCGGGGGCAAGAAATACTATGTATTTAACCCCGTCAATTCCTGCGCTGCCAGCCTTGTTATTTACGAATGTCCCAACGCCAATTCCAAGCGACACGAGATAGAAAAATGGATTTAAAACGGAGCTCGAAATAAGGCTGAATATAAATCGTCCCATTGTTCGCAAGCGAGATTCCATCACATACAAAGTGCCTCGGCGGGCAGCCTTCTCAATATCGATGAGTTTGAGAGAACCTTGACGAGTAAAGTTACTCATAATTTAACTTATTCAACAAGAGTTCTACCGGTAAGTCTTAAGAAGACATCTTCAAGAGAGCTTCTTCGCACAAGTGAGGTAACTGGGTGAAGTCCAATTTTGTGAATCTCATCTAATACTTTTTCTGCATCATCGGCGTAGAGAAGAATTCGATCAGGAAGTAGTTCCATTCGCTCACAAAGTGTCTTTAATTTTTCCGCAACTTGAGCGTTTCGATCAGATCCAAAGCGAACCTCTAACACTTCTTTTGTTGAAAACTTCTTGATTAAGCCCGAAGGAGAATCTTCAGCCATAATGGAACCTTTATCCATCACCATTAATCGGTCACACAGTTGTTCAGCTTCATCCATGTAGTGAGTGGTGATCAATAAAGTAACGCCTTGTTCCTTCAAACGAAAAAGGCGATCCCAAAGAATATGCCGGGCTTGAGGATCCAGCCCTGTTGTAGGTTCATCGAGCATTAAAATTTCAGGTTCACTGATAAGCGCGCGAGCGATTGTAAGTCGTCGCTTCATGCCGCCACTGAGCGCTTCAACTTTGGAATCTCTTTTATCTGTGAGTGCAGCAAAATCAAGAAGTTCATCTATCTTTGATCGAATGAACTTACGGGGCAATCCAAAATATCTCCCATAAATGTAGAGATTGTCTGAGACGCTCAAAGCTTGATCCAGATTATCTTGCTGGGGTACTACGCCTAAATGAGCGCGAATTTCGGGACCACTCACTTCGGGATCTTTGCCAAGAACGGTGATATCTCCTGAGGTGCGGGTGAGCGTCGAGGCAATGATTCGCATCGTTGTGGACTTCCCAGCCCCATTTGGGCCTAGAAACCCAAAAGACTCCCCTTTTTGAACTGAAAAATCGATGCCATTGAGCGCGATGAACTCCCCGTACTTCTTCGTTAGGCCTTTGGCCACGATGAGTTCCTTGTTTTGCACAGGCTCACCTTAGCCGGCAGGGAAATAAGTTGAAATTTTCGCCTAGTAGGTCAAGTGGGGCCCAGCCGCCAGAAAGCGGTGAAATGTGGTTGCAGGTGGTTGATTTTGGGGGAAAGTGGAGTAAAGTGGTGCATGAAGCAAGAATCGGGGGATTTGAGCTTACTTTTTGGAACGAAAAGGGGAGGTGGCTTAGATGTTTCTTGGAACCCATGAACCAAAACTCGATGAAAAAGGCCGCATCATCCTTCCGGCCCGTTTCCGAGATGAACTTTCAAACGGCTTGGTAGTAACAAAAGGCCAAGAGCGTTGCCTCTATGTATTCCCTTCTAAAGAGTTCACATCAATCACTGAGCGCCTGCGACAAGCTCCCGTCACCGAGAAAGCAGCACGTGATTACATGCGCGTGATGTTTGCAGGCGCCCATGATGAAGTCCCAGATAAGCAAGGGCGCATCACAATCCCTTCAGGTCTACGCACCTATGCAGCTTTGGAAAAAGAGTGCGTTGTTATCGGTGCGAATACACGTTTGGAAATTTGGGATGCAGCTTCTTGGAATACCTATCTTGCAGATCGCGAGAAGGGTTTCGCTGATGTCTCTACGGAGGTGCTGCCCGGTCTCTTCTAGTTCGTTTATTGGCTAAATCGAATTCTTTATTTAGGCCATCGTCGACTAAAACGCAGAGCGACGCCTCTTCCCCGGCGCCGCTTCCCCCAATCGCACTACAGCAGATCAGTAGTTGTGAAATCCGTCAGTCGACGATGACCTAAGTGAAGAAGAGTGAATTTCAAATTTTGTGTAAATAAAGATAGGGGGAGGAGTAGAAATGCAAGAACTGCGTCATATACCAGTCGCACTAAATCGTTGCATCGATTTACTTTCTCCTTCGATAGAAAAAGCAATCATTGAGCGCGGAGTTGCAACTGTTGTTGACGCAACATTGGGCTTAGGCGGACATACTCATGCACTTTTGGCTAAGTACCCAAGTGCTCAAGTAATTGGTTTTGACAGAGATTTAGATGCAATAGAAATTGCGCGTAAGACAGTCGCACCCTTTATCGATCGATTGACAATTGTTCACAAAATTTATGATCAAATTCCAGAGGTCCTTGAAAATCTAGGAATTGAAAGCATAGATGGAGTCCTCTTTGATCTCGGCGTCTCCTCGATGCAACTGGATGAAGCAGATCGCGGGTTTGCCTATTCGCAAGATGCCCCACTTGATATGCGAATGGACCAAAGTCAGGGGCTCACAGCGAAGGAAATTCTTTTCACTTACGATCGCGGGGCACTAATTCGTATATTGCGTACCTATGGCGATGAAAAATTTGCGCCTCGGATAGTTGACAATATTATTGATGCTCGCGAAGCAAATAACTTGGAAAGCACAAAGCAGCTAGCAGAGCTCATAAAAGAGAGTATTCCGGCCCCTGCACGTCGCACCGGTGGAAATCCTGCCAAACGGACATTTCAAGCCCTGCGAATCGAAGTTAACCAAGAATTAGCGGTACTGGAGCGTGCAATTCCTGCGGCGATGAGCGTCTTGGCACCATCTGGGCGAATTGTTGTAATGGCCTATCAAAGTCTTGAAGACAAGATTGTGAAAAGTTATTTCACAAAAGCATGCACGTCAACGACTCCACGGGGACTTCCAGTGGAGTTACCGAATAGCGCGGCCAAATTTGAATTTGTTATAACCGGAAGTGAATCGGCAACCGAGGAAGAGATCCTTGAAAATCCACGGGCCCAGAGTATGCGTTTGCGTGCAATCGAAAGGGTGGCTGCATAATGGCTACATCCTTCTTTGCTCCAGCAATAGCTCGCTCGCGTGAGGCTGTCATCACTCGCTCGACTCAAGCTGTTTTACAACTTGTTCCAGAATTGAAAAAAGAAGAAGGCGAAGAGATCCACACAAGAGCTTTTCTCTTGATTTTGAGTGGTGTTTTTGGAATTGGATTGCTATCACTTCTACTGATTAATACTTTGTTGACTCAAGATGCCTTTGTTCTCCAGCGACTAAAGCACAACGTAAATATCACAAATGATCAAAGGGATGCAATTCTTCGAGAAGTTGCACAGAAATCTTCGCCAACATACTTATCTTCCCAAGCAAATAAACTTGGTATGGCTCCAGCACAAAATCCTCAGTTCATTGATATATCGGAGAAGAGCAAGTGACAAGCAAGGCGACCTTTCAGAGGCGCATTTACTCTTTGCTTGCTCTAGCGACAGTTATCTTTCTAATATTTGGATTGCGATTAGTTGATGTACAAGCTGTGCAGGCCAGCGGCTTCGCCCATCGCGCAACAAATGAAATGTGGAATTCTTCAATACTCTTGGCACCACGAGGAACAATTTCTGATGTAAATGGCGTGGAACTTGCTCGAAGTGTTGCGGCAATCAATATTGTTGTTGACCAGACGATGATCACTGATCCTCAAGGAACCGCATCCCTCCTTTCTCCGGTTCTTAAGATCCCAACTAATACTCTTAGTGCGCTTCTTAGTGGAAAAAAGCGTTATCAAGTTATCTTGAAGCAAGCCACGCCAGCTATTTGGACTAATCTAAATTCCAGCATTGATGCCTACAACCTAAATGTCATGAAAGAGCGCGGGGGAGTTTCAAAACGAATTGTTGGCTTCTTCTCCGAGAGATCCTATGTTCGTGATTATCCGACGGGAAGACTTGCTGCTTCCTTAGTGGGAATCATTAATGACGCCGGCGTTGGAGCATCAGGACTTGAAGCCAGCATGGAGAGCACCCTTGCGGGCAAGAATGGTCGCTATGACTATGCAAACGGTGCAGGAACAATTATTCCTGGATCCCAACAGATTGTTACCGATGCAAAAGCTGGTGGCGGTATTCAATTAACCATTGATCGAGATATCCAATGGGTCGCTCAAAATGCGATTTCAAAGGCAGTGAAGTCAGCAAATGCTGCATCCGGAACTGTAATTGTGATGAATCCGAAAACTGGGGAAATTCTTGCTCAAGCAAGTGCGCCAAATTTTGATCCTGCAAATCGAAAATCAATCAGTGTTGAAAGTCTTCGAAACCCAGCAGTTCAAGATGTTTACGAGCCGGGTTCAACTGGAAAAATTATCACCTTGGCCTCTGCGATAGAAGAAGGAAAAACAACTCCTGAATCGGTCTGGACTATCCCGTACAGCTACAAAGTAGGCGCCGCACATTTCCACGATGCAGAAAAACATAAAACAGAGAGATTAACTACCGCCGGAATACTTGCGCTATCAAGTAACGTGGGTGCAATTCAAGTTGGTCAACAACTCAGTAATGCAACTCTCTACGGTTATTTGACTAAATTTGGAATTGGGCAGTCAACAGGTTCGCATTTACCTGGAGAATCAGCTGGCCTTCTTCCACGCGTGGATTCGTGGTCCGATACAACAGCGCCGACGATTGCCTTTGGTCAGGGATATTCAGTAACAGCCTTGCAGGCAACAAGTGTTTTTGCCACCATTGCAAACGATGGAGTCAGAGTTACTCCAAATGTTATAGCCGGATTTATTGATACAAATGGCGGCTTTTCGCCTTCAAAACCACAGACAACTACTACAGTCGTAAGCCCTGCAACAGCTCAAAAAATGAGATTGATTATGGAGAGCGTTGTCTCGGAGCAAGGAACTGCGCCTGCTGCAGCAATCCCAGGTTATCGAATTGCAGGAAAGACAGGCACTGCCCAGCGTGCAGATGCCGTTTGTCACTGCTATCGCGGTTATACATCAAGCTTTATCGGATTTGCTCCAGCAGATCAGCCACAATATGTAGTTTCGGTTGTGATTCAAAATCCAAGGGGACAACATTTTGGCGGCGTGATTGCGGCGCCTGTATTTAAGGATGTCATGAGTTTTGTTCTTCAAAGCAAACACATCCCGCCAACAAATACTAAAAAGATTCCCTATGCCCTTAACGAAGCAACTCTTCAGAAGCAAACGGCATAATGAGTATGCGACCATTTGATATCAAAGAGCGCTCGTTATCTGATCTTGCACGATTCTTGGGTCTCAACAAAGATGGGCAGGAAGCAGATTTTTCAGGGCTTAGTAGCTCCACATCTCATCTGCATAGCGGAGATCTGTTCGTTGCCTTGCCAGGAGCTAGAACTCATGGAGCAACCTTTATTTCTGAAGCAATTTCAGCAGGAGCAGTAGCAGTTCTTACCGACCACCAGGGTTCATTGATAATTGGCGATTTACTACCAACAATTGTTGTGGAAAATCCTAGAGATGTGATGGGCGATATCTCTTCCTGGTTTTATGGCGCGCCATTTCGTTCTCTCTATGCAGTTGGAATTACTGGAACAAATGGAAAGACGACCACTGCATTTCTCCTCAATCAACTCTGGCAGATGAGTCACCGTGAATCAGGGTTTATAGGTACAACTGGAATTTCAATCGGTCGAGATTCTTTTCCAGCGCAATTCACTACTCCCGAAAGTTCTGAGCTCCAGGCGGCGGTAGCTTCAATGGTTGAACGCTCTTGCAAATGCCTTGTGATGGAAGTAAGTAGTCATGCAGTGGTTCAAAGTCGGATATCGGGTGCGCACTTTAGCGCTGTTGCCTTTACAAACTTGACTCAAGATCATTTGGATTTTCACGGAAGTATGGAAAATTATTTTGAAGCCAAGTCGAAGCTATTTAATTCACAGACAGCAGAACTCGGGTATATCAATATCGATGATAATTACGGAGCTCGCTTGGCAGAGAGTTCTCAAATTCCTATTCGCACAGTTTCAAGAACCTCTCGTAAAGCAAACTGGCATTATGATCGCTTTGAATTATCACGAAGTGGGTATGACATCTCTATACGAGGAGAAGGCGGGATTTTAATTGAAGGCCATGTTGGCTTGGTCGGCGCGCATAATCTAGACAATGTGCTGATGGCGGTTGCTTTGGCGGTTGAGAGCGGTGTTGATCCACTTGAAATTTCGGCTAATTTGCACCTTCTTCAAGGGCCAGCTGGGCGTTTGGAAAAGGTAGATATTGGTCAGCAGTTCTTGGCTCTCGTTGATTATGCACATACACCGGATGCAGTTGAACGCGTTCTCTCAGCTGTACGGGAAATAACACCCGGAAAAGTTATTGGTATTTTGGGCTGCGGCGGAGATCGAGATGCATCAAAGCGACCAATCATGGGAGCAGCCTTGGTGGCTGGAACTGATTTAGCAGTACTCACTTCTGATAATCCTCGCAGCGAAAGCCCTGAATCAATTCTTGATCAAATGAGCTCCGGAATCGAACTAGGAGAAAAGGCCGTCATTGAAATGGATCGAAGGGGCGCGATAGCGATTGCTGTGGCTGAAGCGCAACCCGGTGACACTGTAATTCTTTTGGGTAAAGGACATGAGGTCGGGCAAGAAATAAATCAAGTTAAATACCCATTTGACGATCGTGTTGAGCTGGCCAGAGCGATTGAGCGCCTCACATGATTCCATTGACATTTGAAGAAATTGCGAAAGCTTTAAACGCAACTGTGCGAAATCTCGATAAGGCCAAGTTCACCTCGGCTCTTCCAGTGATCGATTCAAGGCTTGCGCGCCCGGGAAGCTTCTTTCTCGCACTTCCAGGTGAAAGAGTGGATGGCAATACATATTGCGCAGAAGCAATTTTGGCTGGCGCGGAATTTGTAATTACCACCGAGGTATTGGATTTGCCTTCGATACAAGTTGAGGATGTGGGTAAGGCTCTCACAGCACTAGCAACGTACATGCGAAGTAAAGTTCAAGAAACAATTTTTATCGGATTGACTGGATCTCAAGGAAAGACCACCACTAAGGATTTATTGCGACATATTCTCTCGACCGATGGAGAGACAGTTGCGCCCGTTGGCTCATTTAATAATGAGATTGGCGTTCCGCTAACCATTCTGACGTGCACCGATCAAACAAAGTATTGCATTGTAGAAATGGGAGCGCGTCATGAGGGCGATATTGAGTTCTTATGTTCGATAGCTAAGCCCACAATTGGCTTGGTTCTTACGGTCGGTAGCGCTCACGTTGGCGAGTTTGGATCTCAAGAAAAGATAGCCGCAGCAAAAGGTGAACTCATCAAAGCGTTACCTGATTCGGGCACCGCTGTCCTCGGTACCTACGATGTATTCACACCACACATGGCTGAAGGTCTAGCAGTCAAATCAATAACATTTGGTGAGAACGCGGCAAGCACCGTTCGCGCGGCTGATATTGAGGCTCGCGAAGGTCGCGCACATTTTGATTTGGTGACACCTGAGGGGCGCGCGCCTGTGAGCTTGAGACTATTGGGCCTTCACCAGATATCCAACGCGCTTGGAGCTGCTGCGGTTGCGACCTCTTTAGGACTCTCAATTGAATCAATTGCTGCCTCTCTTTCCACCGCTGATATTTCTAGCAAATGGCGTATGGAACTCCACGATGAAGGTGGAATTTTGATCATTAATGACAGCTATAACGCTAATCCGGAGAGCACTTCAGCGGCGCTTCGAACCCTCGCGTTGTTGGCACAAGAGCGAGGCGGTGTCTCGTGGGCTTTTCTCGGCAAGATGCATGAACTCGGCGAGTCAGAAGCCGAAGATCATCTACGTATTGGCAGACTCGCCTCTGACTTGGGGATAGATCAACTTATTTCTATCGGAAGTGATCTATACCTAAAAGGGTTGGAGTTGGATTTTGCCGCAGGGGATGAGATGACAACGCACTATTTCTTAACACAAGAAGAAGCTTTAGGGCTCAGTAAATATTTTTCTCACGGAGATGTTGTGTTGGTAAAAGCATCAAGAGCTGAACACTTGGATGAATTAGCTGAAAAACTTCTTGTAGCGGTATCGCAAAGGGTTGCAAATGAAGGGGGAGAGAATTGAAAGGCATTCTTGTAGCAGGTTCCGTTGCCACTCTCTTGAGTTTTCTTTTCACCCCAGCACTCATTCGTTTTCTTGGCAAACGTGGCTACGGACAAATGATTCGCGATGATGGACCTCAGTCCCATCACACAAAACGGGGAACACCAACTATTGGCGGTGTAGTCCTAATTCTTGCGTCAAGTATCGGATATTTCAGCAGCCACCTTTTAGATGGCGTGCGAGTCAGCACATCAGCACTACTTGTACTTGGGCTTGTCATTGGATTAGGAATTGTTGGATTTATTGATGACTGGTTGAAAATTGTTAAACAGCGCTCCCTTGGTTTGCGATCTAGGCAGAAGCTTCTTGGGCAAACTCTGGTCGCCGCACTATTTGGTATTGCAGGGATTCACTTTTCAGATAGTTACGGCTTATCGCCAATCTCGATGCACTTTTCGACGGTACGAGATACATCAATTAAACTTGCTGCAGCGCTCGTAGTTTTGTGGGTAATTTTCTTGGTCATCGGTACAAGTAATGGCGTAAATCTCACAGATGGACTTGATGGCCTAGCAAGTGGAACATCAATTATGACTTTCTTAGCATTTGTCATGATTGGAGTTTGGGAGTTTCGTCAAAGCTGCGCGCTGACCGCTGTTGGCCGCTGTTATGAAGTACGAGATCCACTCGACCTTGCAGTTCTGGCCGCAGCATTTGCAGGCGCTTGTGCTGGCTTTCTGTGGTGGAACACATCCCCGGCAAAGATCTTTATGGGCGATGTAGGTTCATTATCTCTTGGGGGAGCGATCGCTGGCCTAGCAATTACTTTGCGCACCGAACTTCTCTTAGTTGCCCTTGGTGGCCTTTTTGTAATCATCACGATGTCGGTAATCATTCAAACTGTTTACTTCAAATTATCCGGCGGCAAACGCGTATTTCGAATGGCGCCACTTCACCATCACTTTGAATTGCTCGGTTGGGCTGAGGTAACAATCGTTATCCGGTTTTGGATTATTGCAGGGCTAAGCGTTGCCGCCGGCCTTGGGTTGTTCTATGCGCAATGGGTCGTATCTTGAAATGTCGTTTCTTGGTGAACTCCAGTCTCGAAAAATAGCAGTATTAGGCGCTGGGATTACTGGAGCAGCCACTGCAAAATATTTGATAAATCTCGGCATAACTCCAATCATCCTCGATGATAAATCTAAGACAATCGAAGGCATAGAATCTCAAAGCTCCTTTAACGAAGAAATTGACCTAGCAATAGTTTCCCCTGGCTGGAATGCGAATCATCCCATTATTCAAAAACTACGAGCCACAAATACAGAGTTGATAAGTGAAATTGATTTTGCGTGGCGAGTGAAACTAGAAGTCGCTCCACTGCAAAAGTGGGTATCCCTAACTGGCACAAATGGGAAAACGACGTCCGTTCAAATGTTGGACTCCATTTTTGTAGCAGCTGGAATTAACGGTATTTCTTGTGGAAATGTGGGTGTTACAGTAATTCAAGCTCTCTCCGCGAATGAGCCTTATGACTTTCTCGCGCTCGAACTATCATCTTTTCAGATTGAGTGGAGCAGTGAAGCAAGGTATGCCGCATGCGCAGTCCTAAATATCGCTGAAGATCACATCGATTGGCATGGAACTTTCGATTCATACGCAAATTCAAAAATGAGCTTACTTTCTTACTCAGATCTCGCTGTTCTCAATGCTGATGATGTCGAAGTCGCAAACAGGTCATCATCATGGAGGGGCAAGAAGATTTTTTACTCTTTGGCAACTCCAGAGCCTGGAGAACTTGGTTTGGTTGAGGAAATCTTGGTTGATCGTGCATTTGTTGTTGATCCCGCTCACGCACAGATGCTGGCCGAATTGTCGGATATAAAGCCTGCGGTCCCGCACAACGTTTCAAATGCTTTGGCAGCCGCTGGCTTGGCGCGTGCAATTGGAATTTCTCACGAGGATATCAAAGTCGGTTTAGCAACGTTCGTCCTAGATCATCACAGAATTGAGACTGTGTTAGAGAAGGACGGGATCACTTGGGTCAATGACTCAAAGGCAACAAATCCTCATGCGGCAATTGCGTCGATACTCTCGCAAGAGAAAGTTGTGTGGATAGCCGGTGGGCTTGCCAAGGGGGCAAGTATGGAAGAGCTCGTGAGGCGGGCAACCCCTCGCTTACAAGCAGTAGTTCTGATTGGCGAAGATAGAGAATTGATCCATTCAGCTCTGAGGGAATTTGCACCAAATATTCCGGTGAAGGTTATTGAAGAGAGTAAGAGTCCAGCCGAGCTGATGAAACAAGTTGTAGCCGAATGCAGAAAATTTGCCCGTGCTGGTGATGTTGTTTTGCTGGCCCCTGCCTGTGCCTCAATGGATCAATTCACCTCTTATGCAGAACGAGGAGAACTCTTTGCAAAAGCTGTTCTTGAGGTAGCGGGAGCATGATGGGCCGTTATTCACATTATCTTTCTAGGGCGTCAGCGCCTTATTTCATAATCCTCACTTCGGTAACAGCGCTTTCTGGGCTTGGCTTAATCATGGTCTTATCTGCATCATCGGTTAAATCATTTGAGCAAACAGGGTCAACATACTCAATATTTCTTAAGCAGCTTCTATTTTTAGCTATTGCCCTATTTTTGACGCGGGTTGCATCTCGTATGAAGATTGATATTTGGGAGAAACTTGCTCGAATCGCCATTCCACTTAGTTTCATAGGCCTACTTCTTCCTCAGCTTCCAGTGATTGGCAAAGAGATAAATGGCAACCGTTCTTGGATTGGCCTTGGCCCATTTACCTTGCAACCTTCTGAATTCGCAAAGTTGGGCTTAATTCTATTCTGTGCGTTTCAACTCAAGAAATTTGAGAATCGAGTCTTAGCAAATCCACAACGTGAATTCTCTCCGTTCCAGCTGATCATGTATTTGTTACCGGGGACAGGATTGTTGCTCGTCATGATTATGTTGGGTAAGGATTTGGGAAGTGCGCTTATTGTTATGTCAATCGCAGCGGCGATGATTTTTGTTAGCGGCGCACCGCTTCGTCACTTCGCTCTCATCTCCTTCGGGGGACTGACATTCGCACTCGCTTTTATCATTACTCAACCAAATCGTCTGCACCGGTTTCAGGCGGTTCTGCATCCCTTCGATCCACAAGTTTACAAATTTGCAGGATGGCAGACAGCCCACTCAGTAATGGGTTTGGCAAGTGGTGGAATTCTTGGGGTAGGTCTTGGAGCAAGCCGCCAAAAATGGGGCAATTTGTCTGAGGCAAATACTGACTTCATTTTTTCTGTCATTGGAGAAGAACTCGGATTGGTGGGGACGCTTATAGTCCTTCTCTTGTTTGCTGCGTTGCTGTACGGGATATTCCGAACGGCGCTTCACACAAAAGATTTATTTAGCCGATATGTCTGTGCTGGAATTGGAGCATGGCTACTATTCCAAGTAAGTGTGAATATTGCTTCTGACATCGGTGTATTTCCGGTTGTAGGAGTGACCCTGCCATTTATTTCTTACGGAGGCTCATCTTTAATCGCGAATTTTCTGGCCATAGCGTTTGTCATCAATGTATCGCGCCGAGATCCTGAAGTGAAAGCTGAGATTGAGACTAGAAGGCAGGTGCGCCGTGTTAAATAAAAAGATAATTCTTGCGGGCGGTGGCACTGCAGGTCATGTTGAACCGGCGCTGGCTGTAGCTAATTGGCTCAAAGGGAACCATCCAGAGGTGAGATGTGAATTTGTAGGAACTTTGAAGGGACTAGAAAACCAATTAGTTCCAGCTGCCGGTTTCCCACTTAGGATAATTTCTAAGGCGCCATTTCCTCGAAGGGTTTCATTCGGACTACTTGTATGGCCTTTTAAGTTCACAAAGTCTCTTCTTGATTCCTTCGCAGTTTTGAAGGGCGCTGACTTGGTAATTGGTTTCGGCGGCTATGTCTCTTCGCCAATCTATGTGATGGCTCGATTTCGTGGGATACAAATTCTTATTCATGAAGCAAACGCCAACCCAGGGTGGGCAAATCGACTGGGCGCGCGGCTCGGTGGCAGAGCTTTGATTTCATTTGAAAAGACGCGACAGTACGGAGAGCCTTGGAAATCGGCGAGCTACGTGGGTATTCCACTTAGGGCCGAGATATGTAAAATTGCAGAAACGAGTAAGAGCGAGCGAGATGTAATTCGAGTAAAGAAGGCGAAGGAGTGGGGTTTTAATCCTGAAAAGCCAATCGTCTTAGTTTTCGGGGGCTCCTTAGGTTCCCAACACATCAATAGCGTTATTGAAAATTCTTTGTCGCTTATATCCAAGAGTGGTATTCAAGTTGTGCATGGGGTGGGTCGAAATAATGCCCTACCTAGCAGCACGGAGTCGTATCTCCCAGTCCCATATTTTTCAGATATTCCGGAGGCTTACGCATCGGCAGATCTCATTATTTGCAGAAGTGGGGCGGTAACTTGTCACGAACTTGGCGTAATTGGAACTTACGCGTTGCTGGTCCCACTTTCTGTGGGAAATGGCGAACAGAAATTAAATGGCGAGGAACTTGTTGCAGCAAACGCCGCCACGATGATTTCAAATAAGAATTTCACCACTCAATGGCTCAGCGAAAATCTCTTGGGATTGTTGTCGACCGGGAAAAAGAGATCGGCCGTAAAAAACCAACCCTTGTATCCCCTTGACGCTACAGATCGAATTGGAGAGATTGTGGTTTCGAGTTTGGAGGCGAGCAAGTGAATAGAACCCATTTTCATTTTATAGGTATCGGTGGAGCCGGTATGAGCGGCATCGCACGCATTATGTTGGCTCAAGGACTAAAGGTCTCTGGATCTGATGCGAAAGAATCCATCGTTACAGCCCAACTCGAAACTTTAGGCGCAACGATTTTTCTCGGACATAGTTCTGCCAATCAAGAAGGGGCAGATGTAATCGTGGTCTCCTCTGCAATTTCCGGAACAAACCCAGAATTATTGGCGGCAAAAGAACGTGGCGCAGAGATTATGCCTCGCGCAAGTGCGCTTGCTTTAGTTATGCAAGGAAAGCGCTCTGTTGCTGTCGCCGGGACGCATGGAAAAACAACGACAACTTCGATGCTTACGGTTGCATTGCAAAAAGCAGGAGTAGATCCTTCTTTTGCAATCGGTGGAATGATTAATAGTTCTGGAACAAATGCCCACCTTGGAAGTGGGGATATTTTTGTAGCCGAAGCTGATGAATCTGATGGTTCTTTTTTATCCTACAAACCCACTGGCGCAATCATTACAAATCTAGAGCTGGATCACGTTGACCACTTCGCCACTCTCGCTGTCCTGGCCGATGCCTTTCGGGAGTTTATTAATTCAATCCAACCAGGTGGATTCTTGATTGCCTGTGGAGATGACGCAAATCTTGAAGAATTACTTTCGGCTGGAATAAGAGAAGACATAAGAATTATTAGGTACGGCAAAGAAAATCCTAAAAATGATTTCCAGCTTTCAAGAATTCACCTCGAAGCTAGCTCTGGAGTTGCCCGAATTACTCACAAGGGCAAAGTTTTGGGCGATTTGGTATTAACCATTCCAGGTGAACATAATCTTTTAAATGCTGCGGCAGCACTTGCGGCAACTCACGCCCTGGGCGTTGGCCTGCCAGAAGTATTGGCCGGGTTAACTGAGTTCAGTGGATCAAGGCGTCGCTTTGAACTCAAAGGAATAGCCAACAACGTTAAGGTCATCGATGATTACGGTCATCACCCAACTGAAGTCCGTGTCACATTGGAGACGGCAAGACGATTTGCGGCGGGTGGAAAAGTTTTCGTCGTTTTTCAGCCCCACCGTTTCACTCGCACGCAAATGTTTGCTCGAGAATTCGCAGAAGCACTTGACCTGGCTGATCAGATCTATTTGCTGGAAATTTATGCAGCGAGCGAGTCCTCAATACAAGGCGTCTCCTCACTCTTGATCGCACAAAATAGAGATCCATTAAAATTTCACTACCAGCCATCAATGATCGAAGTCATTGAGGAGGTCTCAAAAGCAGTCTCTCCAGGAGATGTGGTCCTCACCCTAGGTGCTGGAGATGTTAACTCACTTGGACCAGAGCTCTTACATGCAATCGGAGAGCGCTTTGCCAACTTTGCCAACTAGAAAAAAGTTAAAACACTTTCCTGGGATTGCTTTATGCATTCTGCTTCTCGTATTGCTGGGATATTTACTTGGATGGTCGACTCTTCTTTCGGTTAAATCCATTTCAATTGATGGAACCCCCCGAACTTCAGAAATAACGGCGCAACTTCTATCTGACTCGAAACATTTTCACGTAGGAGAGCCTCTTGCGCGAGTCGACGTTCACGCCTTGTCGCGATCTCTTTCAGGTCTTGATTGGGTGGAGTCAACATCTATCAGTCGCGATTGGTTGCATGGCGCAGTTTCTATAAGAGTTATCGAACGAACGCCTATTGCCCAATTTATTGATGGCTCGGGGAAATCAAAATTAATCGATAAGTCCGGAGTTGTCTTTTTTGCAAAAAGTCATGTCCAATATCCAGTTATAACCTTCTCGTCATATAGCAATGATGTCGTGAACGCCGTTGCGCAATTTATTCAATGTCTTCCGGGGGATTTACTTGGAAATATTGAGTCCATAACTATTGCCTCGCCGCAGTTTATTCAAAGCAAACATCGTGGATTGGGTAGCGGGGATTTGATTGTCAGGTGGGGGAATAATCAAGACTTGCCTGTAAAAGTTAAAGTATTACGGGCACTTCTGGCACTTCCAGAAAATGCAAAAGTAAAGCTTTTGGATTTATCATCACCACTTTCTCCGATTGCTAAGTAGATCATCAGTGTTAGTAAGTAAATTGAAATAAATCGTGTCGGTGTTTGCTTGCACCCGCATGCGGTCTTACTTTTACGCAATCGAAGTAGCAATACTTTAAGTCTCAAGTAGAGATTTAGGGTGAGGAGAAACCGTGGCAACACCGCAAAATTATTTGGCAGTCATCAAAGTCGTTGGTATCGGCGGAGGTGGAGTTAATGCTGTCAATCGCATGATTGAAGCAGGGCTTAAAGGTGTTGAGTTCATTGCGATTAATACCGATGCGCAACAGTTAATCATGAGTGATGCCGATGTGAAATTAGATATTGGTAGAAAATCAACACGCGGACTTGGTGCTGGTGCATCTCCTGAAGTTGGTCGTCAAGCTGCAATGGATCACAGTGAAGAAATTGAAGAAGTGCTTCGCGGAGCGGATATGGTTTTTGTAACTGCAGGTGAAGGTGGCGGTACCGGAACTGGTGGCGCACCTATCGTTGCAAAAATTGCAAAGGATCTCGGTGCTCTCACAGTTGGTGTTGTAACAAAACCATTCTCATTTGAAGCTAAACACAGAACCTTCCAAGCTGAAGAAGGAATTGAAAATCTTCGTAGTGAAGTGGATACGCTCATCGTTATTCCAAATGATCGACTTCTCGCAATCTCTGATCGATCAATCACTGCTGTAGAAGCATTTCGAAGCGCGGATCAAGTTCTACTTTCTGGAGTACAAGGAATCACCGATTTGATTACAACTCCAGGATTAATAAACCTTGACTTTGCTGATGTAAAAAGTGTGATGGCGGGTGCGGGATCTGCTCTTATGGGAATTGGTTCAGCAAGGGGAGAGGGACGTGCTACTCGCGCTGCCGAGTTGGCAATCGCTAGCCCACTTCTTGAAGCTTCAATTGATGGCGCAAGAGGCGTATTGCTGTCGATAGCTGGTGGCTCTGATTTAGGGCTCTTTGAATTATCTGAAGCTGCCGAGATGGTGGCAAAGTCGGCTCATCCAGATGCAAATATAATTTTTGGAACCGTGATTGACGATGCTCTCGGCGATGAAGTGCGCATAACCGTTATTGCTGCAGGCTTTGATGGCGGTGCTCCAAAGAAGGTTTCTGTTCCAGTTCTGAGCGCAGCGGCGCTCTCTGGTGAAGCAAATCCCATTGCAAGCAATGACCCGATTGCAGTTGCGTTAGATCTTGGAATTAATGAAGACACAGATTCAATTCCTACGGTCTCGCCAACATCTAGGCGCCGCATAACATTTGAGGAACTCGTTGCAGAGGACGAAATTGATGTCCCTGATTTCATGAAGTAATGAGAAGAATTATTTTGTGGCGGGAATACTCTTCACCTCAGCAAATTGGGGTAATTTCGGCTTAAACATCGGTGAAGCCGACCCGGCAGTTTTAGATAGACGAAGTGAATTGGCGAAAAGCCTATCCATCGACTCGCTGGTGTTCATGTCCCAATCTCATTCGAATATTGTGAATATTGTGAATATTGTGAATGTTGTGACTGGTTCACAACCGGTTATAGAAGCAGATGCTGTAGTCACGTGTGAAAAAGGTGTCGGCCTTGCAGTGCTGGTCGGCGATTGTGTTCCCATTTTGATTCGCTCAACTACATGCGTAGCGGCAATCCACGCGGGTCGCATTGGGATGACTAACGGAATTGTTGTGAAAGCTATTGATGCGATGAAGAAATTGAATGGTGAAAAATTTGAGGCCATTATGGGCCCATCTATTTGCTCGGATTGCTATGAGGTATCGGCGGAGATGTACAAGGATATTGCAAAAAGCTTCCCACACGCTGCGACTACACCCTCAGAACATAAGCTTGATCTTCAATCAGAACTTGCGTATCAATTAACGAGCGCCGGAGTCGAAGCACTTAATCTTGGAATTTGTACTTTCGAGAGTTCGGAGTATTTTTCGCATAGACGTTCTCAACAGTCTGGCAAGCCCGAGGGTCGTCAAGTGGGAGTGATTTGGCTATGAACGCGCGGATTGAAGAGCTACGAGAGAATTTAGCCAAAGTGGAGGAGCAGATTCAAGGAGCGCTCCGTCTAGCTAGTCGTAATCGCGAAGATGTAACCCTCGTTGTCGTGACAAAAACCTATCCAGTCGAAGATCTCCTCGCGCTCTACGAACTTGGAGTGAGAAATTTTGGAGAGAACCGAGACCAGGAAGGATCCCTCAAGGCTCCGCACCTTCCACCCGACACTCATTGGCATTTTCAGGGTCAAATTCAAAGTCGAAAGATTCCTTCATTAGCCCAGTGGGCAGATTCGATTCATTCATTAGATTCACTTGAGCATGCCGCGAAATTTGAGAAGCTCCAAAACAGTGAGAAATTGAACTTTTTCTTGCAGATAAATCTTGAAGAAGGAGCCGAACACC
>Ga0304729_1000536_pt1 | contig 27916 bp, 22 predicted proteins | sample C_131016_MF_Meta_FD_190475 | JGI IMG/M metagenome (GOLD analysis project Ga0304729, IMG submission 190475) | Freshwater microbial communities from Lake Croche, Canada to study carbon cycling - C_131016_MF_MetaG (v2) (version 2) | ecosystem: Environmental > Aquatic > Freshwater > Lake | place... | reverse complement strand
GACATCGAGTACTGGCTCCTCGAGGAGGCCAAGCTCCAGCGCATGCCCGCCGAGAAGGAGATGGCCCGTCAGGTCGTCGCCATCGTCGGTGCCGGAAGTGGTATCGGCCGCGAGACCGCTTACCGTCTGGTCAAGGAAGGCGCTCATGTCTCCTGCCTCGATCTGAACGTGAAGGGTGCCGCTGAGACAGTGGATGCAATCAATGCTAAGTACGGGATGGGAATCGGTGTCGCCGGTTCTGGCGTCTCCAACTGCGGACTCGCCACCTCCGCCCCGATCAACGTCACCGACCGCGCCACCATCAAGGCCGCCATCGATCACACGATCCTGGCCTACGGTGGCTGTGACAGCGTCGTCGTGACCGTGGGCTTCATCGCCTCACCGGATCGTGACGGTCGCATCAAGGACGAGGGCTGGGGCTTCACCTATGATGTGAACGTCATCGGTTCCTGCTGGTGTGTCGAGGAGGCCGCTACGGTCTTTAAGGCCCAAGGTCTTCCCGCCACTGCGTGTATCACGACTTCGGCCAACGCTGTCGTTTCCAAGCGTGGCTCGTTGGCTTACGACACCTCCAAGGCTGCCGCTAACCACCTCGTCCGCGAGTTGGCCATCGACCTCGCACCCCTCGTTCGCGTGAACGGCGTTGCTCCCGCCACCGTTGTAAAAGGCTCGGGGCTCTTCCCTCGTGACCGAGTCATCGCCAACCTCGTGAAGTATAACCTTCCTGCAGAGGATAAGGAGACCGACGAGGTGCTGGTCAACCGTCTTGCCCAGTTCTACGCCGACCGCACCCTCACCAAGGTGCCGATTGAGCCCGCAGACCAGGCGGAGGCGATCTTCCTCTGCGTCAGTGGCCGCCTTAGCAAGACCACCGGGCAGGTGATCGCTGTGGACGGTGGACTGATCGAGGCCTTTCTCAGATAATCCAGTCAATGCGCCCGGGTGCTCACTCCACCCGGGTACCTTGCAAAATCATTTCATCAGCCTAATAGTCTTAAAAGGACATCCGTCTTAATATCCGTGCGCATTTCTCTCTTCATTCCCTGCTTCGTCGACCAGCTCTACCCGAATGTGGCCTGGTCGGTCGTGCGTGTGCTTGAAGGACTTGGCCATGAGGTGCTCTTTCCCGAGAGCCAAAGCTGCTGCGGTCAGCCACCATTCAACTCCGGCTATTGGGACGAATCCCGCTCGGCCGCCCGCGTTACCATGAAGGCCTTTCGTGATGCTGAGGTTGTGGTAGGGCCTTCTGGATCCTGCGTCACGATGATCAAGGTTTTCTACCCTGATCTCTTTAAGGGAGAGCCAGACGAGTTGAAAGCCCGCGAACTGGCGGCCAAGACTCACGAATTCTCCAGCTTCCTGGTGAATGTACTCGGCGTCACCGACGTCGGGGCGAAGTTCGATGGCAAGGTTACCTTCCACGATGGTTGCCACGGACTCCGCGAACTTGGAATCAAGAGCGAACCGCGCGCCCTTCTGGCCAATGTGAAGGGACTGGAATTGGTCGAGATGTGCGAGGCCGAGACCTGTTGCGGATTCGGCGGGACCTTTGCCGTGAAATACGCACCGATCTCGACTGCGATGGACGAGGTGAAGTGCGCCTCTATCCTGGAGACCGGTGCCGACACGGTCGTCTCCAATGACTCCAGCTGCCTCATGCAGATCCGCGGGATGCTGGAGAAAGAGAAAAGTGCTGTCCGCAGTCTCCACCTCGCCGAGATCCTCGCGTCGAAATAGCCTATGGCCACGCAATCAGCCGATTTCCAGACACTTTCCCGACGCTACACGGCAGACAAGGGATTCCGTGCCTTCATTCAGAAGGGCATGAGCGGCTATTACAAGAAGCGCGACCAGAACAAGGCCAACTTCCAGGACTGGCAAGGGGCCCGTGACCTCGCCGCCGAGATCAAGTACGAGGCGATCAACCATCTCGACAAGTATCTCCTCGAGTTTGAGGCGAAGATCACCGCGCGTGGCGCCAAGGTCTTCTGGGCTCAGAATGCCGAAGCAGCCCGCGACTACATCCTGAAAGTCGCTCAGGAGAACAACGTGCGCTCGATCATCAAGTCGAAGACGATGACCAGCGAGGAGATCCACCTCAACGATGCCCTGGAGAAGCGGGGATTCGGAGTCTTCGAGTCAGACCTTGGCGAATACATCGTCCAGCTCCGCAAGGAGGCTCCCTTCCATCTTGTCTTCCCCGCCATGCACCTCACGCGAGGGCAGATCAGCGACCTCTTTCAGAAGGAGCTGGGCTCTGAAGCGACCGATGAGCCCGAGAAGCTGACCATGATCGCACGTGACGTCATGCGCCGCAAATACTGCGAAGCCGACATGGGTATTAGCGGAACGAATTTTGCGGTGGCGGAGACCGGCATGATCTCGATCACCGAAAACGAGGGAAATGCTCGCTTAACCACCTCACTTCCAAAGATCCACGTGGCGCTTCTTGGCATCGAGAAGGTGCTTCCCAAGCTCGAGGATCTCTCGCTCTTTCTTCCCATGCTCGCCACGGCCGGCGCGGGTCAGACCATGACCTGTTACAACACAATGTACGCTGGCCCTCGCCAACCAGGTGAGCCCGACGGGCCTGAGCAGCTGCATATCGTCCTTCTGGACAACCGCCGTACAGAGCTTCTAGCCGATGCCGAGCAGCGTGATTCACTTGGATGTATACGCTGCGGCGCTTGCCTGAATGTCTGCCCCATCTTCAAGAACGTGGGAGGTTACAGCTACGGAACTACCTACGGCGGTCCGATCGGATCGGTGATCACACCTCACCTGCGAGGCCTCAAGGATTGGAAGCATCTCTCAGCCGCCTCCTCTCTCTGCGGGGCCTGTACCGAGGCATGTCCGGTGAAGATCGATCTGCATCATCATTTGCTGCAAAACCGCCGAAACGGGGCGAAGAGTGCCCCAAATCCTCTCGAGAAAGTCTCTTTCGGCGGCTTCTCCCTCATGATGGGACATCCCGCGCTCTACCGTCTGGCCGTGGTCTTCGGACGGATCTTTCAACCCCTGCAGGGCCTTGTGAATGGGACGATCCTTGATCCTCTCCGTGCCTGGACCGGCTCGCGGAAGTTTCCGACACTGGCACCACAGTCCTTCCACCAGCAATGGAAGAAAGATCGGGGAGGGAAAAAATGACCGGAGGACGCGCCATTATCTTGGGTCGCATCCGCGAGGCCCTGCACAATAATCCCGCACCGCGTCCCCATACCTCGCACTCTCAGAGCGAAGCTGCTGCTGATCACAACGGCCATGCACAGCGCGAATGGCTCCCCAAGGTCGGGGAGACACTTTCAGAGCGGATCGATCTCTTCGCCAAGATCTCCGAGGGTCTTACAACCGAGTTCCATCGGGTTCCGACGATGGCCGCAGCACGCGATTTGATCACCAAACTCGCCACAGAGAGTGGATGGAAGAAAATCGGCAGCCACTCTCACCATGATGTTGATGCTCTTCTGGAAGGAATCGATCTACCCATTGTCCGCACCGAGAAGGGTTATGCGATCGACGATCTCGAGTCATGCGATGCAGGCATCACCGGCTGCGATGTGCTTGTCGCCCAAACCGGCGGTATTATGGTCTCTGTCGAGAGTGCCGGAGGCCGCGCTCTCTCTGTTCTGCCTCCCCATCACGTGGTTATAGCACGCACGTCCCAGATGGTTCCTGACCTCACTGCTGCCTTCCAACATGTGAAGCAGAAGTATGGAAAGCAGTTTCCCTCCTTTTTGTCATTCATCACTGGCCCTTCCCGCACCGGCGACATTGAACGCATCCTTGTGCTCGGTGCCCACGGACCGAAAAGGCTCACGGTCGTCCTGCTCGATTAGTGTTCGGGCAAGGCATTGGGAGTGACTATTCCTCGTAGGCTACCGGTTCGAGACTGAGTTCAAGCGCATGGTCTTTAGACCAAGCAATGATTTCATCGGACCAACGCCGCTCATCTCGATAGTCACTCAACGGTTCATCAGGCTCGTGATGCTCCTCTATCGCGCCCGAGATGGGCCCTGGAGGAGTAGGACGGCAGAAAGTAATTGGGGTGTCGGTTTGTCCGTACAGCCAATCACGTTCGGGTGTTGTGCTTTTTCTCATGGGGAGGGGAAGGGTTGTCTTCCATCTTTTTAGACAGCGCCACACTCACCTCCGTTGAATCAAATAAACCGAATCCTGTACTCTTTGCTATAAGGTACCCACCCAAAGCAAAGGGGCATTAAATTCAACGCAGCAGGCCAGAACCCAACGATGCGAGAAACCCCAGCACGATGACCCACGGCAGGACGCCCAGCACAATGGCCAACTGGATTCTCCGAGGAGACTCCCCGAGGGCCAGAGCGATCACTGCCGTGACTTGGGGCCCGATTGTGATCGGGGCGATCAAGCCCAGTCCCCAGAGACCGAAGCGGCTCCAGACCTTCCAAAAGAGTTTTGAGTTATCCGGCTTCGGATCAATCTTCAGCTTCCGCGTAATCCAGTCGCGTAGCGGTGCTCCAGCTAGCAAAACCACGAGCCCTCCAGCCGAATAACCCAGCCATGCGGCCAAAGCGGCTGCCCAGACGGGTGCATGAGCCGCCATGCCTGCGGGGATGGCGCTGATGAAATAGAGGAAGCCGAGACCGAAAGCTGTGAGCGAACCTGTCATTTCAAAGATTGAATCAAGAACTCAACCGTAACGAAAGCCAAGCGGCGGAGGAGCTGATAGCTCTAAGGATGAGTAATGTATGAAGTGACTCTCTTTGGGTATCTCATTTCCCACTGGAGAATCAAGGATCACCATGTAGAGCTACTGGAGCGTTTTTCCCCATGCCCCTGCTCTCATCCTCCACATACAGACCGCCATGGGGGCTGGCAAATGGCCACCTTCAGACGATTCTGCCCGTGCTCTTCCGGAGGGTTCCACCGATCACCCTCGAGCGAGAACGTATCGCGACACCTGACGGGGACTTTCTGGATCTCGATTGGAACCGCATTCACCGCTCCGAGTCCCTCGTCATCATCACCCACGGACTTGAGGGTAACTCCACGAATGCTTCCGTGCAGGGAATGGCAGCCGCCTTCCATCGGACCGGATGGGATTCTCTGGCCTGGAATCTTCGCGGATGCAGCGGAGAGATGAACCGCCTGCTACGCACCTACCACAGCGGAGCCTGGGAAGACCTCCAGTGCGTCATTGAGCATGCCGCAGCTTCCCATGGTTCCTACCAGAACATCGTCTTGGTCGGCTTCAGCATCGGCGGAAACCTCACACTGAAATATCTGGGGGATCGTGGCTCAGCGATTCACCCCTCTATTAAAGGGGCCGTTGCTTTTTCAGTGCCGTGCGATCTCGCCTCGAGTGCGCGGGTTCTGGAGAGCCGCGTGAACAGCATCTACATGAGTCACTTTATGCGGGATCTCCATCGGAAAATCCGGGAGAAGGCAGCGGCCTTCCCCGAAGGAATTTCCATGGAGGGACTCGATCAGATCCGGACCTTCCGTGAATTCGATGGCAACTACACAGCCCCTCTGAATGGCTTTCTCAGCGCCGAGGATTATTGGTCAAAGGCCAGCAGCAAGCCATCACTCCATGGGATCACCGTGCCAACACTTCTGGTCAATGCGCTCAATGATCCCTTCCTTGGGCTGGAATGTTTCCCGAGGGAAGAAGCCGATTCAAATCCCCATCTATTCTTAGAACTCCCGGAAAGCGGCGGCCACCTCGGCTTCATCACGCATGGGGAGGAATACTGGTCCGAAACTCGCGCCGTGGAGTTCTGCGGAAAGCTGCTTTAGGCTATTCCTCTTCGTAATCTTGATTTGGGAGATCCATGCTGCCGTGAAGGATGCGTAGAACTTCGATCGACTCTGTCCCCACGCGATAAAAAATCAGGTGATTGCGGCAGAGCAAAGAACGTATCCCGGAATAGAGCTCCGGTCGTGGTCGGCCCAATTCCGAGTGCACGAGTAGTTCCCCTGACCGCTCGAACACACAATCCAGATAGCGGTCGGCTGCCAACTCATCATGAGCAGCGATGTATTCCCAAAGATCGATCAGATCTTCCTTCGCCTGCCCCGAAAACCGGAGCTTCATGCAACCTTCGACCCTCGACGTGAGCGCCCGAGTTGCTTGATTTGCTCCTGCATCGAATGATCCCAGTCATGGAGATCACCCGAATCGGCAGACTGAATCCCCACAGCAATCGCATCCCTCAGATTCGCAAGCCGGGCACTCTTTCTGGTCTCCCGTTCATGCAGGGCGCGAATGGCCTCGCGCACCACCTCACTCGCAGAGGTGTAGAGACCGCTGCCAACCTTGCGCTGAACCCACTCCTCCATCTCTGTGGTCAGGGAAACATTCATGCCTTAATCCTCCACCAGCGCCAAGAAATGTCAATTCTTGGCGCCAGTCTTGAATCACCCAACGACGTCCGCAAACGCTACATCGAGGCCCTGAAGTCAGTAGATCAGCACGATCACCGCCCCCTGCTTGCGTTTGCAAGGAGATGAGGGGGGAAATAGGCTGTTAGCTTTTTAGGCTATACGCTTTTAGGTCAGAGAAGATGGGGAAACTGGTTTTGGCTGGATGGGGTCTCCAGACGATCATGCCAACGATTAGAACGGTTTAAACTGATTCATGGCCACAAGATGCACAGGAGGCACAGAATGCACAGGAGTCCTTGCTCTTGAGCATCTCCCTCTCGAAGCACGTTACAAATCAGATCACGTTAGTGTGGTTTGAGAAGGCTGCGACATGGCGGGCAGCCAGTTGCCTAAACTTCTCTGAAACCAATTCCGATTCGTGAAGCCTTGCCCAAAATGCACGGGCCCATAGTGACTCACGGCCTTGAGGTGCTGCGCCTATCAACCCTAGCAGGGCCTCAGAAATCCCGGGAACGCCTGATTGTTCCACGGGTCGATAAGCCATGGGAAGCATGTCGTAAACCGGAGCCAGGGTAAGAGGCTTTGCCTGTGACAGCAGGAAGCTTGCATTCCCGTAATGCATGTCCGTGTTTCCTATTAACTGGCCAAACTTCCAGAGCGAAGAAAGCTTTTCGGCATCCACCTTGGCGATCCAGCCCTCGCGATGCATTGCATCACCAGCCACGGACCATGGTGCGTTGATCTCATTAAGAAAAGCGGCCGCAAATGATCGAAGCGAAACCGCGGCAATTCGCCCACCCTCACGCGAGCGGTCGAATCGTGTCACTTCCAAAAAACGTCTATTCTCGGCATCGATCAGCTCCACCTGCGGCACATCCATCCCGTTTTCCCGCAGAATGTCAGCGGCGATTTTTTCCCCTGCCAGAAGATCCGCCCATCGACGCCCCTCCTCACGGTGCAGCTCCGGCGAAAACTTCACCAGCACCGAGCGGATGGATCCACCCGAGGAAAGGGTGGCTGTGAATTTCGGCTGTTCCCCACCGACGGACGATCCCGCGATATTTCCCTGAAGCGCCTCCTCAGCGCGCAGCGGGTAGACAACCGCACGCTCCTCATCCTTAACAGCTGGTCGTGAGGTCATTGCCAGCGCTTCGGTCAGAGCATGATGCCCGATCACAAAAGCGCCCGGCAGATCGCTTCCATATCGGATCAGCGACTCAAGCACACCTACCTGTGACCAGAGCGCCGGATCGAGCCCTTGCCCCAATGGTGATGCATGCCTTCTGGCAAAGGCTCGCCCTAGAAATCCCTGCGGACGCACATCATCTAAAAACCATGGCAAGCCGGGAAACATCCCCTTGGGGAACTGCTCACCGACGAGCGTTGTCCAATGCTCTTCGGTGCTTCGCTCCAAATGAAAGCCTCCTCCCACAAGTGCTTGAAGAACGCCCGCCTGTTCGGGAGCCCCGCCACTGCCAATCACATAGAGAGGCCACCGCGATCCCAAATCCGCAACCTGGGCTTCCAGTCCGTATCTCGTGGAGCTTCCCCTTCCGATTCGGACAACAGAGCCCCCCATTCTTGTCAAAGCCCGCGAAATCGTCGGCTGACTTACCCCGGCATCCTCTGCCAGCTCACGCGCCGTCATCGTCCCCTTCCGAAGAAATGCTAGCCGTATGAGTTGTTGAAGATTACTCACTTTGAATAGATACGCCGATCTATTCATTCCATGCAACCCATTCTTCAGCAGATTTTTAAATGATTTCGTTCGAGCTCGATGAATAGAGAGGCGACCAAGAGGCCAAGGTTGTTAGCTTTTTAGACTGTTGGACTATTAGGTCGGAGGGGATCGGGAAAATGTAGAAAGCTTAGGGGGTAGGACACTCTGTGTCTCAAGATCGTGGTAAGATGAACTAATATTTCTAAACGAAAATCGTACTGAATGAGGATTTATAGTTGAGAGTACCTAAGTCGATCCCTCGCTCCATGTTGTCGTCAGCTGGGGAGGGAAAAGCCTGCTTCTACCGAGGCTGAAACCAGCGGGAGTTTCTAGCTCAGGCGCTTTGCGAAGGGGATAGGGGTGTAGAGGGACACAAATAGCTCTATGCAGGTATTGCTGATTCATAGAGGTACTTCTGGAAACCAGCGAAGGTCTGGCCGATCTCCTCGGGATCCCCAAGATCAGCAATGGCATCAGATAGGGAATCCCCGTATTTCAGCCTTAGCAGCGGGGAGAGCTTTTCCTGATCCAGTTCCTCCACCCCGACCTCCACATAGTGGGAGAGGACGAAGTCCAGGAATGCCCCCTGCTTCGTTGTGAACTGGGAATTGATGTAGACCTTGGCATTGGCTGCGCGGACTTCACGGGTCAGCGGAGCCATCGCATAGGCCACAAAGGCCAGCACATCAAAGAGGTCACTCTTCTCTGCCTCGATGATCTTCTGGATTTCTGCCAGTTGATCCAAGCCAAAGCCATGCTCTGAGAGTCCCTGCAGTAGTCGGGAGCGGGTCTCCGGCACACTCCACAGCCTCCGCAACTCCACCTCGCTCTTGAAGAACTCTGGGATCTTTCCGAAGAGACTCTCAAGGAACTGATGGGCTGACATCGGCGTTCCGTCAGGGTGCCAGTAGGTCGTGGCAGTCATGTGCTGGATCATCCGCTCCTTGCCATCAGCCAGTTTGACCTTCGCTCGCACCTTCTTCTCGCAGATGCATTCCAGCTTTCCACACTTGGAGCATGGCTCCTTGGGACATTCACAAGGACGCTTGCCACAGATGCCGCAAGGTGGGCGAGGCTCAGGCACACAGGAACACTCCGTCTTTCCGCACTTGGGACACGGCTCGGGGTCGAGCTGTTCTCCGTCCCACGCAGGATCATTGAAGTGTTTATACGCCTTCACGAAGTCATAGATCGTGAAGTAGTTCTTCCCGTCAAAGAGTCGGGTTCCCCGTCCGATGATCTGCTTGAACTCGATCATGGAGTTGATCGGCCTCATCAGGACGATGTTGCGGATGTTACGAGCATCGACCCCAGTAGAGAGCTTCTGGGAGGTGGTCAGGATTGTAGGGATACTCTTCTCATTGTCCTGAAAGTCGCGCAGGTGCTGCTCCCCGAGTGCCCCGTCATCGGCAGTGACCCTCTGGCAGTAGCTGGGGTCTTTAGATGTCTTGATCTGGTTGATGGCATCCCTGACTGCTAGGGCATGGCTCTGGTTGGCGCAGAAGACTAGGGTCTTTTCGTTCTGGTTGATCTGCCCCATGAAGATTTCCACCCGCTTGCGCTCCCTCTCGGGCAACTCAATGACGCGGTTGAAATCAGGCTCTTCATACACCCTCCCCGACTCTACTTCCCCCTCCACCACAGTGTCGTCCGAGGTGTAGATGTACTCGTCGAGGGTCGTTGAGATCTGCTTCACCTTGAACGGGGTCAGGAAGCCGTCGTTGATGCCGTCCTTGAGTGAGTAGACGAAGACGGGTTCACCGAAGTAGGAGTAGGTATCGACGTTGTCCTTGCGCTTTGGGGTGGCGGTGAGGCCGAGCTGCACCGCTGGCTTGAAGTACTCCAGAATGCCCCTCCATGTGCTTTCGTTGTTGGCACCGCCTCGGTGACACTCGTCGATTATGATGAAGTCGAAGAAGTCAGATGGGTAGTCCCCGAAGTAAGGAGATGGGTGACCGTCTTTCGGCGGCCCACTCATGAAGGTCTGGAAGATCGTGAAGAAAATACTGCCGTTCTTGGGCACCTTCCCCTTCTTACGGATGTCGGCGGGATCGATCCGGACAAGGGCATCCTCTGGGAAGGCCGAGAAGGAGTTATAAGCCTGATTGGCCAGAATGTTCCTGTCCGCTAGGAAAAGGATGCGTGACTGCCTCTCCGGCTCACGGGAGAGGTTCCAGCGGCTCTTGAAGAGCTTCCACGCCACTTGGAAGGCGATGAAGGTCTTCCCCGTCCCCGTGGCCAGCGTGAGAAGGATGCGCTGTTTGTTATCAGCAACGGCCTCAATAACCTTCTCTACTGCCGTGTCTTGGTAGTAGCGGCCCTGGTGGGAGCCTCCCTTGTCCTCGTAGGGGATCGCGGCAAAGCGATTGAGCCATTCATTGGGCTTCTCGTGGATGAGGTTCCACAGCACGTCAGGGGTTGGGTAGGTGGCGACATCCCCCTCCTTGCCCGTATCCATGTCGATCCCGTAGATCCCCTTCCCATTGGTGGCGTAGGTGTGGCGGATCGAGAGCTTCGCGGCATAGTTCTTGGCTTGAGCCACCCCCTCGGTCAGTTCCTCATTCAGAGCCTTGGCCTCCACGACAGCCAACTTGGTGTTCCGATACTCCAGAACGATGTCAGCCTTCAGAGGCTTGGCCCGACGCCCATGCGACTCAATGCGTCCCTTAGTGATGTAGTACTCGCGACGGATACGGCTCCCCTCCACGACGCCCCATCCCGCGGCCTTGAGGGCCGGCAGGATGTATTCGTCGATGGTCTCGGCTTCGTTCATGAGTCAAGAATCAGTCAAGTGAATGGTCAACTGGGGCAACAGGCCTTCAAATGACTCCATGAATCAACCTCGAGATGTGGGTTTCTACGCCGCCACGGCAACATTTTTGGTGAGGCGTTCTAGGGCGAGTTCGAGCAGTTGATCGTCAAACAGCTGGGTCTTTCGCTCGGCAGCCTTCGCAGCGGACCAGTCTTGCAGTCCCTTGCGGATGGACTCTTGCCGGGGCGACACCCCCTCCTTGCTTACCAGCCAGTCCACCGTGGCGAGCACCTCCATGCCAAGCGGTGACTGGAATCCATCGATGAGGACATCCAGTTCTTCCAGTACCGGCAAGTACTCACGCGCATCTTGACTCTGCAGATAGAGCTCCAGCTTCTCCCTCTTTGACTCCTCGAACCAGATCGTGTCGAAGGGATCCGCATCTGCAAGCCGCTTCTCGCAGTGGAGATAACTACCGTCCATGGAGTCGAGCAGGTGCCTGAGACGGTCGGCATAGGGGCCGTAACGATCGGCGCGAAATTGCAGATTCAGCGGATTCTCCAATCCCCTGCTCGCGATTGATCTCTCGAGGAACCAAGCCAGCTTCTGAGCCTCCAGCAGTGTGCATTCAATCCCTTGGATCCAGTAGCGGCGGATCGCCTCGGCGATCAAGGCCCGAGCTGGCGTCAGCTTCTGCACACCGTGCCGTTTGGCCACATTCTGATAACGGGAGGTCGGCTCGTATACCAGGATTTCGACCCCGGGCAGATCCGCAAGTTCACGCTCTATCATCCCCCGCACAACTGACCAGTCGAGGCCACCATCACCGCACCCGAGCGGGGGGATGGCGATCGAGTGGATCCCGTGCTTCAGGATCACGGCGCGAAGATCCTTCAGGCCGGCCTCGATCCATTCCAGTTTCGAAGGGGAGCGCCAGTGCTTCTTGGTGGGGAAGTTAATGATCCATCGCGGGCCATCGAGCTCCAGACCGGGAGTCACGAACATCCTGCCGACCTCCACCTGCTCCGTCTCGCAGGCCGCCTCATAGGCCTCAAAGTTCTCGGGAAAGCGCTTCTTGAACATCAGTGCGATCCCCTTGCCCATGATCCCCACCGTGTTGACGGTGTTGACCAAGGCCTCGGCACGGGCCTCCAGGAGATTGCCTTGGGTGAGAATCATCATTGGGGAAAATACCACTCCGGAATCGTTTTGACAGGAATTTGCATTCCCTTGGAGGCAACCAAAGATATGATTTTCTCAGTCACGGTATTGGAGTGGCAGGCAATCCCCTTAAGGAAAGCCGGAGGAACCTCCCGGTGGATCAGGGCCTCGGCCTGATAGCGCAGCTGCTTGCCGGGATTCTCCTCATCGGTCTTGAAGTCCCGGTTCTGAAGCAGATCCCAGGAAATCAGATCCAGCCCCTCCAGCGTGTTGAACTGCTTTGTCCCGACACGCGAGTTCGCATGCTGATTGGTGAAGACGAAGGGTCTCCCCGCCTGGGCGATCTCCCTCAGCGAGACCGTGAAGATCACGATCTCGTCATTCGGCCGCTTCGGCACACTCCTGCCCGCACTGATGTTGAAGAGCATTAGCGAGGAGGGGGTGAAGTAGAACGAGACGTAGTCGGCCAGCTTTCCCCCCGGAGGCTTCCAGATGGACCAATCGGCCCTCGCCTGAATCAGTTCCGGCTTTCCGATCTGCACATAGTTCGGGTCCTTCTTCCCGGAACTAGCGCAATGAAAGCCGTTTTCCAGAATCCACGGGACTGAATCGACATGGCTGATCCGGAAAATCCGTGCATTCTCAGCAGTCAGCCAGGGGAATCTCATAAGATCACAGATCCCCGCTGAAGGCTTGGTGAAGGAGGGATTTCTTCAGCTCGTCGAGGGCGTCCAGCTTCCTCTTGTAGAGGGATGCGAGCCGTTGGGTTTCTTCAGCTAGAGATTCAAAAGATCCTGCAAGCCGCTCCTGCTCCGAAACGGATTGAGGAAATCCAATAACGATAGGCGAGAGGTTGGTTCGAGTGATTTGGGGTTGAGCGGCCCCTGTGATTGATTTTGAAACATCAATGCCTCCACGAAATGCGTATTCCAAAAACTTCAGATCCAGCGACTCATTGAGAGGTCGCACAACCATCGCATTACCTGTAATCCATGACTTCGGAAGTGAAATGTTAACGGAGCCGCAGGTAGCACCTCGGCAAGTGATTAGAAGTTGCGGTTCCTCGTGATTGTATTGGTCGTAATTACCAATAATCCCATTTGCTCCAAAGACAGGATATGCGCCATTGGGGACAAGATCTTTCGTTCCAATAGTTTTAGGCTGATACATTTCACAAACATCCCCCAAGGGCTTCTCAACCCACCCCTTACCTTTCTGACTGAATACCCGCTGGAGGTGGTTTTTGAACAGTGCACGGGCGTTCTGGAGGTTGGCTTCTGCTAGTTCCTTGGCCTTGGCTATGCCGTCAAACGCCTCGTCGAGAATGCTGACAATCCGCTCCTGCTCGGGGAGTGGGGGGAGTGGAAGTGGGAGAGATTTAACGAAGGGAAGTTTTACTCCCTGCACCGTTGCACCTGTTCCCTCCGCAATTATCACTTCGGCTATGCTCTTGAGCCACCAATACAGAAAACGAACCAGTAAGGTTTTACTGTCTCTCGGGATGATGCCCCGTAGGTCTTGATTGATCGCCGTATCCTGTCCTAGTAGGCACACCTTCCCCAGACCAACACGAGTTGCAATGACTACATTCCCCACGGAAATAATGTTGGTAGCACTACTGCGAACAGCCTCTTTAGTAATGCGACACTCCGTTACGGTAATAGTGTCCTGCCGCATATCCCGAACAGTCGCCCACGGAATATCACCCGAGTAATAGGCGGCTTTATCTTTAGAAGGCGTACCCCCTCCTACGACATCACAGAGGTCTCCAAGCGGCTTTACCTTCCAGCCCACCTTCATCGCAGTAGTCCGTTAATACCCTCCAAGACCTCGGCACATTCGACATCGTTGGCGGCGATCTCTTCCAAGATGACCTGTGGGGCGCGGTGGACGATCTCTTCACCCCCGTTGGGATTCTTCACAGAGAGATCCCATGTTGTCTGGTCGATACCTCCGACATCAACCGTCCATGACTTCTCGGAGTCAGCCTTGGTCTTCTGAAGCTCAATGAAATCCTTGAGGTCGGCATCATTGAGGGGATTAGTCTTCCCCATGTTCCGACCAACCTGAAGTTGGTAGTACCAGACCTTCTTGGTCTTCGCTCCTTTCTCAAAGAAGAGGACGACAGTCTTCACCCCTGCCCCTTGGAAGGTGCCTCCAGGACAGTCGAGGATGGTATGGAGGTTACAACTCTCCAGCAGGAGCTTCCTCAAGCTGATGGCGGCGTTGTCGGTATTCGACAGGAAGGTGTTCTTGATGACGATGGCACCCCTGCCCCCTGCCTTCAGTATCTTGATGAAGTGCTGGAGGAAGAGGAATGCGGTCTCTCCTGTGCGGATGGGGAAGTTCTGCTGAACCTCTGCGCGTTCCTTCCCTCCGAAGGGAGGATTGGCCAAGACGATGTCGTAGCGATCCTTCTCCTGAATGTCGTTGAGGTTCTCCCCGAGGGTGTTGGTGTGGATGATGTTCGGAGCCTCGATGCCATGCAGGATCAGGTTCATGATCGCGATGACGTAGGCTAGGGACTTCTTTTCCTTCCCGTAGAAGGTGCGCTCCTGAAGGGTCTGGAGGTCGGAGGTAGTCAGCTTCCCACTCTTGGGGGCCATGAGGTAGTCGAATGCTTCGCACAAGAACCCTGCAGACCCCACAGCTCCGTCGTAGACTGTCTCTCCGATCTTGGGGGAGGTGACCTGCACCATGGCACGAATGAGAGGGCGCGGGGTGTAGTACTCGCCACCATTGCGACCGGCGTTCCCCATGTTCTTGATCTTGGTCTCGTAGAGGTGCGACAGCTCGTGCTTCTCCGTCTGTGAGCGGAACTTCAGCCCATCGATGAGATCGAGGATTTCACGGAGGTTATAGCCGCTCTGGATACGGTTCTTAATCTCCCCGAAGATCTCCCCGATCTTGTACTCAATGGTGTTTGGGCCGGTGGCCTTGGCTTTGAAGGAGTGGAGGTAGGTAAAGAGCTTCCCGTTCACGAAGGCGAGGAGATCGTCACCAGTCTTGGCCCGATGATGATCGATCTTTCCGTCCTTGCCCTTGGGGGCAGCCCAACTCGCCCATCGGTAGGTATCTTCTAGAATGTAGGCATACTTCTTCCCCTTCAGGGCGGCCTCGGTCGCCTTGTCCTGCTCCAGACTATCGAGGTACTTCAGGAAGAGGAGCCACGAGGTCTGCTCGGTGTAGTCCAACTCACTGGTGCAACCTGCGTCCTTAAAAAGGATGTCGTCGATATTCTTAAAGGCTTGTTCAAACATGAGTGGGAAAGTTAGACAATTAACGGGTTGCCCTACAAGTGACGAGGATGATCATCAAGAGATCCTACCACTCAAAAGAGACACCAAGCGTCCTATGCCTAAAATGGCTAAAAACCGAAAATCAGCAGATCTGAGGCTTCCTGCTTCTGCGACGAGGTGTCGGTTTTAAGGCGAAGGAGTTTTCGATGCGGGGCTAGGCGCCCAAGTGCAGCTGTATCGATGAATACGGCGAGTGAATACCGGGCCGTGGGAACGGCAGGGATAGCCTACACGAAGTGTAGCCCGCAAGGGCGCTACTCACGGGCGTGAGAGCGGCAACAACAACACAGCTCTGCGCTAAAAGCGCAAGCCAGCTACTTCTTAGAGAAGAAGTAGCGCTGGGGCTTCTAGCAGCTTGCGCAGCGCTGTCATATACTCCGCCGCCACTGCCCCATCCACCACCCGATGGTCGCCGCTGAGGGTGATGCTCATGCGGTGGCCGATCTCGATCTCGTCGCGGCTGTTGACCACGGGCTTCTTGACGATCGCACCGACGGCGAGGATCGCGGCCTGGGGAGGATTCACAATAGCGCAGAACTGCTCGATACCGTAGGAGCCGAGGTTGGAGACGGTGATGGTGCCGCCAGCGTATTCCTCGGGCTTGAGCTTCTTGTCACGGGCACGGGTCGCGAGATCCTTCACGGCAGCGCTGATCTCCTTGAGCGAGAGGTTCTGCGCATCGCGGATCACCGGAGTGACAAGGCCATCCTCGACGGCGATGGCCACGGAGAGATTCACACTGCCGTACTCGATGATGGCGTCACCGGCGAAGGCGGCGTTGACCTTCGGCTTCTGCATGGCGGCGCGGGCCACGGCGGAGAGGGCGATATCGTTGAAGGTGATCTTGCCACCACTGGCTTCAATGTATTCCTTGCGGAAGGCCATCATCGGAGCGGCATCGATCTCGATAGAGAGATAGAAGTGCGGAATCTGGGTCTTGCTCGCGAGAAGTCGCTCGGCGATGACGCGGCGCATACCGGAAAGAGGAACACGGGTCTCAGGCATCCCGGCAATCGGTGTCGGGAGAATAGCGGCCACGGGCGATGAGCCGGAGGCAGGAGCCGGGGAGCCTACTGGAGCACTCTCGACGTCAAAAGCAATGATGCGTCCACCGGGGCCTGTGCCCTTGACGGCATCAAGTCGGACACCGCGGGCGTCGGCGATCTTGCGGGCGAGGGGTGAGGACTTGACCCTAATTCCGGCATTGATGTTCCCGCCGGAAACAGCTCCACCACCAGTACGGAGAGCTGCAGCACGAGCCCGGGGAGTGAGAGGACGGCCGGAAGAGATAGCAGGCCGGGCGGCGGGAGCATCAGCCACAGGGGCGGCAGGAGAGGGCGAGGCTTTCGGTTTGTCACCGGCCTTTTCTCCATCCTTCAACACAAGGGCCAGCGCGGCGCCTACTAGGACCTTACCACCCTCGGGAACGAAAATATCAGCGAGCGTGCCCTCCTCAAAGGACTCCATCTCCATGGTTGCCTTGTCGGTCTCGACCTCAGCCAGAATGTCGCCGACCTCAATCTTGTCCCCCTTCTTCTTGTGCCAGCGCAGGAGGGTACCCTCCGTCATGGTGTCGCTCAACTTGGGCATCGTGATCTCGGGCATGGGAGTAAGAGGTTGGTGTTGGCTAAAAAATCTGTGACTGCATGTTCTCGCGCAGCCGTAACGGATGCGAAGCAACGGCCGGGCAAGCAAGCGCAGAGGCGCAGAGGAATAAAGATGTATGGCTTGCCTTTCTCAGCGTCTCCGCGCCTCTACGGGAAAATTTCTTCAGGCAGTCCATAGTATCAGAAACTTGAGAGGACTTTGGCGACGACGACTTGGGCGTCGGGAAGCTGCAGCTTCTCTAGTGGCATGCTGTAGATGGCCGGGGCATCGAGCGCGGTGACTCGTAGGACGGGGGCATCCAGATCGTCGAAGGCATGCTCGGCAAGCAGGGCCGCGATCTGGGAGCTGACGCCGCAGAAGGGCTTGTTCTCGTCGACTAGGACGGCGCGGTGCGTCTTGGCCACGGAGTTGAGGATGGTCTCTTCGTCGAGCGGACGGATGGAGCGCAGGTCAACGACCTCGGCTTCGATGCCATGTTCTGTCGCTAGGATCTCGGCGGCGGCAAGGCAGGTGAGGACGGCGCGGCCATGGGCAATCAGGGAGACGTCGAGGCCTTCGCGCTTCACGTCGGCGACGCCGAGCGGGATCGTGTAGGAGCCGTCTGGAACTTCACCGAGGTCTCCGTAGAGGAGAGTATTCTCCATGAAGCAGACGGTGTCATTATCACGGATGGAAGCGATCATGAGGCTCTTCGCATCGTAGGGAGTGGCGGGACAGACGACCTTCAGGCCGGGGGTATTCGCCAGGAAGTTCTCCGGGGTGTGGGAGTGGGTCGCACCGACATTCGTGCCTCCATTAGCAGGACCACGGATGACCATCGGCACATTGATGAGTCCGCCCGACATGTAGCGGATGCAGCCGGCGTTATTGATGATCTGGTCGAAGCCGACATAGGCAAAGCTCCAGAACATGAGCTCAACCACCGGACGCAGGCCCATCATGGCGGCGCCGACGCCGAGGCCAAGGAAAGCGGCTTCGCTGATCGGCGTGTCGATGACGCGCTTGGAGCCGAAACGCTTCCAGAGACCCTCGGTGACCTTGTAGGCGCCGTTGTACTGGGCGACTTCCTCACCCATGAGGAAGACATTCTCGTCGCGGGTGAGCTCCTCGGCAAAGGCGTCGTTCAGAGCCTGGCGGTAAGTGATGAGAGGCATGCGGGAAGGTGGTTAGCGGTTTAGGCTGTAGGCTATTAGGCTAGAGAATGCCGCTTCGCGGATGGAAAAGGCTGAAACGAGGTCTAGGGAAGACCGAGTTGGACTGCCGAAGGCAGCCCAGAGCGAAAGCGATGGGCGAGCCGCTCGGGAGAGCGCGAGTTCAATGCTGTTAGGCTGAAGCAGCTGAATCATGACGAAATTTATTCGCTGAAGAAGTGACGGCCGGTCTGGCCGGCCTCGGTCTTGTGATCCACCTCGTGGTAGATATCCTCAAAGATGCTCTCCTCGGAGGGCCATGGGCTGGCGATACCAAACTCAGCCGCGGCAGCAGCTTCAGCCTTAACCTCGGCGTCGATTTTCTCGATCCCGGCCTGAGTGATCACCTTCTCGCTGAGAAGCTGGTTCTGCCAGAGAGTGATCGGGTCGTGCTCCATCTTGTAGAGATCGATCTCTTCGGGGGTGCGATACTTCTTGGTATTCGCATCAGCCACGGAGTGTCCGTAGTAGCGGTAGGTAGAGACCTCAAGAACCATCGGCTTGGACTCGTTGCGGGCACGCTCCATGGCGGCCCCGAGGCCGGCGCGCAGTTCGTAGAGGTTGAATCCCCCGCAGAGGGCCCAATCGACATCAAAGCCCTCGGCCCGCGAGGCAAGGGAGTGCCGGAGCGCAGAGGAGCGCTCAAGGCTGGTGCCCATGGAGTAGCCGTTGTTCTCGATGACATAGACGATCGGGAGATCCCAGAGAGCAGCGATATTCAGACACTCGCTGTAGACACCCTGGTTGACAGCACCATCACCGAGGAAGGCCACGGCACAGCCTTTGACTCCTTTGTACTTGAGAGCGAAGGCCAGACCGAGGCCAAGCGGGGTCTGGCCGGCGACGATGCCGTGACCTCCCCAATAGTGCTTGTCGGGAGCGAAGAAGTGCATCGAGCCACCCTTGCCCTTGGAGCAGCCGGTTCCCTTTCCGAAGAGCTCGGCCATGCATTCGTTCATGCCCATGCCGACCGCCAGAGCGTGGCCGTGGTCGCGATAGGCGGTGATGATTTCGTCGTGGCCGTTCATCAAGGAAGCGGTGCCAACCGCAACCGACTCCTGGCCAATATAAAGGTGAAGGAATCCTCCCATGATGCCCTGATTGTAGTATTTCAGGGCCTGCTGCTCAAAGCGGCGGATGCGGAGCATCTCGCGGAGGAAGTGGATCTTCTCTGCAGGCTTCAGAGAGGAGTTGAAGGGGGACTTGGAGAAATCGGAGGAAGTCACCTTGGGTGGGGCAGCTACCGCTTTGGCCTTGGGCGCTTTCGATACCTTCACAGAGACAGGCTTCCTAGAAACAGCTTTGGCCGTGGATTTTTTAGCCATCTTGGCAGGGCCTTTAGTCTTCAAGGGCTTGAGGGACTTAGGAGACGCCTTTTTTGCTACAACCTTGAGGGCTGAGAGACGGACCACCTTTTTCGCGGCGGTCTTTTTGGATTTCGAAGGTAAGGAAAGCGTGCGTGCCATAGGCGTTTCCCATCCGGAGAAAACCGGTCGGGAGGCATAAATTATTGAGAAATCATCCGCATGCGGCAAGCCCGAAGAGGCACAATCAGACTGAAGGCCGAAGGCTGAAGACTGTTAGGAATCAGAGGTTCCTTAGGGTTTTGCTCCCCTTCAGTCTTCAGTCTAAACCGCTTCAGCCTCCGGAACCCCAAGATCCGGCTTACTTCTTCCCAAGGGCATCGGCCTCGAGGGCGGCCTTCACTGCCTCCTCGATCTCAGCGTAGAGAGCGGCGTCTGACTTGAGCAGCTCCTTGGCAGCATCACGTCCTTGGGCGATGTTGTTCCCCTTATAGCCCATCCAGGAGCCGCGCTTCTCAATGATGTTCTTTTCCAGGGCGAGATCCAGCAGCGAGCCCGTGCAGGAAATTCCCTCGTTGTACATGATGTCGAACTCGGCCTCGGTGAAGGGAGGGGCGACCTTGTTCTTCACGACTTTCACACGGGTACGGTTGCCGGTGACGGTGCCGTCGGTTTGCTTGATCGCCCCGATGCGGCGGATGTCGACACGCACGCTGGCGTAGAACTTGAGCGCCTTGCCTCCGGGCGTGGTCTCGGGGTTGCCGAACATGACACCGATCTTCTCGCGAATCTGGTTGGTGAAGATGCAGCAGGTGTCGGACTTCGAGATGAAGGCCGTGAGCTTCCTCATCGCGGCGCTCATGAGGCGAGCCTGCGCTCCGACGACGGAGTCTCCGATCTCTCCCTCAAGCTCGGACTTGGTGACCAGCGCGGCGACGGAATCGAGCACGACGACATCGACGGCATTGGAACGGATGAGCGTCTCGCAGATGCGGAGGGCCTCTTCGCCGGAGCTGGGCTGGGAGACAAGGAGCTCCTCCAGATTCACCCCAAGCTTGCGGGCATAGCTGGGATCGAGCGCATGCTCGACGTCGATGAAGGCGGCGACGCCACCGCGCTTCTGGGCCTGGGCGATGACGGTAAGGGTGAGGGTTGTTTTTCCCGAGGACTCGGGGCCGTAGATCTCGATGATGCGTCCCTTCGGGAATCCGCCGACCCCGAGGGCGCGGTCGATGAGGAGGTTGCCGGTCGGGATGGAGGCGATGTTCACCGCTGATGCCTCACCAAGGCGCATGATGGCTCCGTCGCCGTAGTCCTTGGCGATAGCCTGGATGGCGAGGTCGAGATTCTTGGCGCGCGCGGTGGCGGCTTTGTCGGTTGCTTTGTCGGCGGATGCGTCTTCTTTGGCCATGGTTCGGGGAATAGGGTTGATGATTCGGTGAACCCACAGCGTAGACCTCCCCTTCGGGGGAGCAATCGGAAAACGGCGGCTTGCCTTTAACGGAGGTGTTTCTAACTTGAACAGCTCGGAATGCGTTCACTCCCCTCCTCTTTCCTACCCCGCCTTATCAGTACTGTGATCCTATGGGGGGCACTCATCGTCGCCTACAGGCTCCGCTCGGAAATAGCCTTTGCAATCCTGATTAGCATCCCTGCCCTGGGGGCGCTCTGGGAATACTTCGCCATGCTGAAGGCCGGAGAGATCTCCCACCATCGCGGCATGGGCATGGCAGTAGCCCTGTTGCTGATTTGTCTGAATTTCTGGCTATTGCAATCTGCGGACCCGCTTATCCGGTTCGCAATCTTCCCGAGCGAGGCGGCGGTCATGGCGTTCTTCGTGATGGCTCTCTTCCTGCGGGAGTATGGCCGCAACAACCCAGGCCGTGCCACGGCCGAGGGGATCACTTTCACCCTCCTGGGGGTGATCTACATTCCGTGGCTTTTCCTCTTTATGGCTAAGCTGCTCTACTTCACGCCCCGGACCCCAGATGGCCACCTCACAGGCCAGTATTTGGTTCTCTTCGTGGTGGCGGTGACGAAATTCACCGATGTGGGGGCATTCCTCTGCGGAAGCCTCTTCGGACGCACGCCCTTCTTCCCGAACATCAGTCCTAAAAAGACCTGGGAGGGAATTCTCGGCGGTGTGGTGCTGGGTGTGGCCGTGGGCTGGGGGGTCTTTCACTTCTTCGGGCAGCATCTTCCTCCCTTTTCCTTAATGCTGGTTTACGGCCTAGCGCTGCTTCTGGCGATTGCGGGAGTCGCGGGCGACCTGGCCGAATCGCTGCTCAAGCGCTCGGTGCACAGCAAAGACTCCGGTCATGCACTGCCCGGCATAGGCGGCGGACTCGACCTGATCGATAGCCTACTCTTCACCCTGCCGTTGTTCTATTTTATCCTGCTCTTTCTGCTGCACCTATGAAGAAACGAGTCGTCGTCCTTGGGGCTACCGGCTCCATCGGCGAGAGTACCCTGCGCGTGGCGCGTGCCCTGTCTGATAAGATCGAGATTGTTGGCATCTCCGGCGGACAAAATGTACATCGCCTCCTGGAAATCGCCCGCGAGTTTCCCGCTGCCCGGATTTGCGCGGGGGATGAGGCGGGGGCGGCCGCACTCCGCTCCAATCTGCCGGGACGCGAGGTTCTGCATGGGGCGAGTGGCCTCGAGACTCTTGCTGCAATGCCCGAGGCCGATCTTGTGCTTGTTGCAATCGTGGGCACGGCGGGACTCAAGCCCGCTTTACGCGCTCTGGAAACCGACAAGGACCTGGCCGTCGCGAGCAAGGAGATCCTAGTCATGGCCGGGGAGCAGGTGATGGCGACCGCCGAGCGCATGGGGGGCAGGGTTCTCCCCGTCGACAGCGAGCACAATGCGGTCTTCCAATGCCTCGAAGGACAAGACCCTTCGACCGTGAAGCGGCTGATTCTGACCTGCTCGGGAGGGCCCTTCCGCAAGGCTTCTGCGACCGATCTGGCCTCAGTCACTCCGGAACAGGCTCTCAAGCACCCGACCTGGTCGATGGGACGGAAGATCTCGATCGACTCGGCAACTCTCTTCAACAAGGGACTAGAAATGATCGAGGCGCGTTGGCTCTTCAACATCCCGATGGAGAAGATCGACGTGGTGATCCACCCGCAGAGCATTGTCCACTCGATGGTGGAGTTTGTGGACGGCTCGATCATGGCCCAGATGAGCTCGACCGACATGGCGCTCCCGATTCAGTACGCACTGACCTATCCGGAGCGTCACTCAGGACCCTGTACGGCGCTCGATTTAATCTCGGTGGGACGGTTGGATTTCGAAGCACCCAGAGCCGATCTCTTCCCTGCGCTGGAGCTTGCGCGCCGTGCCGGAATAGCAGGCGGAACGCTCACGGCCGTGCTGAATGCCGCGAATGAGGCGGCCGTCGAGGCTTTCCTTGCAGGACGACTTTCTTTCCCCGGCATCTGGGAAAGCGTGGCCCGTGCCATGGATAAGGTGGCTTTCGTGGCGCATCCCTCACTGGATGAACTGATCGATGCAGATCGCGCGGCGAGAGCCGCTGTGGGTTATGGGGAATCGCGACGAAGCTGTTAGACTGAAGACTGTTAGACTATTCGGAAATTCAACCACCGTGCGTTTTGCGGCGGCAGTCCTTCATCATTCATCCTTCTGACTTCATCCTTTAAAAACAAAAAGCCCCGCGCCGTTTCCGGAGCGGGGCTTTCGGGATAATTGGAAGCTGGACTAGGAACTAGGACTTCAACGCGGTCTGATAGTTCTGCTCGGCATGATCCCAGTTGACCACGTTCCACCAGGCCTTGAGATAATCGGGGCGGCGGTTCTGGTAGTGGAGGTAATAGGCATGCTCCCAAACGTCGTTGGCGATCACTGGCTTATTACCATCCATGTAGGGGCTGTCCTGGTTGGGCAAGGAGATGATCTCCAGCTGGCCCTGCTTATTTACGATGAGCCAGGCGAACCCGCTGCCGAATCTTTTGACACCAGCCTCTTCGAACTTGGCCTTGAATTCGTCAAAGCTTCCGAAGGCCTTGGTGATAGCCTCGGCAAGCTTGCCGACAGGTGCTCCACCCTTGCCTGGTCCCATGATCTCCCAGAAGAAGGTGTGGTTGGAGTGACCGCCGCCGTTGTTGCGGACGGCCGGGCGGATTGCCTCTGGAACCGCGGCGAGATCTGCGATCAGTTCATTCACCGGCTTGGCGGCAAGCTCGGGATGATCCTTGAGGGCGTTGTTGAGGTTGTTGATATAAGCAGCGTGATGCTTGTCGTGATGGATCTCCATCGTGCGCGCATCGATGTGCGGCTCGAGGGCGGTGAAAGCGTAGGGAAGAGGAGGCAGCGTGTAGGACATAGGTCTGCATCATGCCTCCGTCGCCCAATTTCATACAAGCAGGATCTCCTTCCACCGTAATTGGAAGTCCATCCAGCTCTATTGAACTCCCTAGTAAACGTCCTTCCTGTAGCGCTTCGACTTCTTCAGCTCCTCGACATAGGAGGCGGCCACCTCAGGGGATTTGCCCCCAGCCTTCTCAACGACCTGATGCAGAGCGGTATCGACATCCTTGGCCATACGGGAGGCATCGCCGCAGATATAGAAATAGCCACCCTGCTCAAGCCAGGCGAAGAGTTCCTCAGCCTCCTCCAGCATGCGGTGCTGGACATAGACCTTCTCGGCCTGATCGCGCGAGAATGCGGTGGAGAGTTTGTGAAGCACTCCTTCCTGCTGCCAAGTCTCGAGCTCTGCGCGGTAGAGGAAGTCGGTGGCGGATTTCTGATCGCCGAAGAAGAGCCAGTTCTTGCCCGTGGCACCGGTGGCTTTGCGCTCCTGAAGGAAGGCCATGAACGGGGCGATTCCCGTGCCAGGGCCGACCATGATCGCATGGGTCGAAGGGTCCTCGGGAACTCGGAAGTGCTTGGCCGTATGGACAAAAACGGGAACGGGAGCGTTGTCGGCGCGGTCGGACAGGAAGGTCGAGCAGACCCCCTCCCTCTTGCGGCCATGAGTCTCGTAGCGAACCGCAGCAACCGTGAGATGGACCTCCGAGGGATTGGCCTTCTGTGACGAGGCGATCGAGTAGAGGCGGGGCTGGAGTTTGCGCAGGCACTTCACGAATTCCTCAGGCGTAAACTTGGCAGCAGGATGAGCCAGCAGCGGATCGATGACTTCGCGTCCCGCGACATAGGCCTCGAGTTCAGCCCGTCCCTCCGGGGTCGTCATCGGGATAAAGTGGGCTGCCGTAGGATCCTTCTCCGCAATGGCAGCTAGGAGTTTCTTGTCCTTCTCGGTGATCACATAGCTGCGGGTCAGGGCCTCGCGGATCGTGATTGTGTTCCCATTCGGATCTGTCACTTCTTCCTCACCAGTGAAACCGAGAACGCCGAGGATCTCCTCGACAAGGACGGGATTGTTCGTCGGGAACACACCGAGCGAATCGCCGACCTCGTAGGCGAGTCCCGAATCCGCGAGATCGATCTCGAAGTGGCGGGTGTCCTTGGCCGACCCCGGGCCAGTGAGGCTGCGGTTCGTCTTGAGCTTCGCGGGAAAGGGATTCTTGCGGGAATAGAGAGCGGTTGGATCGGCGGACATCGGTTCAGAATAGTTAATGAGATCGGAGGTTCAAGTTTTCGTGAAGCAATACTCAGGCCAGTGCTTGTAGCAGAATCTGATTCATCCTAATTCCGCCGAGAAAGTTCTCAATCAGCATGTTCTCGTCCGGTGAGTGGATCCGGGAGTCGGGATTGGCTAGGCCAAGCAGATAGGAATCGACCCCCAGGGTCTGCTTGAGCGTGGCCAGAATCGGGATGCTCCCCCCGTCCCTGAGGAGTAGCGGTTCGGCTCCGAAGGCACCGGAAAGGGCCTTTCGGGCGGCTAACCCATCCGGGGAATTCGGATCGGACTGGTAGGAGGCGCCTGCGTGTCCGGTGATGATTTCCAGCAGAACGCCCGGAGGAGTCTGATTTCGGAGATATTCCTCGGCTGCTGTGAGAATCACGGCCGGATTCTGATCAGCAACCAGTCGGAAGGTTATTTTGGCAAAGGCCTCTTTTGGTAGAACGGTCTTAGTGCCGGCCCCCTGATAACCGCCGCCGATGCCATTCACCTCTGCTGTCGGACGCGCGCCGATCCGCTCGATCGTCGTGAAGTCCTTTTCTCCGAAGAGTTCAGCAACCCCTGCAAGCCCCTTGATAGCTGCATCTCCTCCGGATGCCTTTTCCAAGGCGGCGGCAGCTTCGCGTTCCCAAGGCTCAAGCGGTCGCACGGCCTCATAGAACCCGGGAATCCGAACACGCCCCTCGTCATCATGGAGCGATGCGATCAGGCGAGCCACCATTGTGGCGGGATTGGCCACGGCTCCTCCGAAGAGTCCGCTATGGAGATCGCGGGCCGGTCCGCGGACGATGAGCTCCATCGCCGCAATCCCTCGCAGGGCATAGGTGAGGGCAGGCTTGTTGCCCGGCGCCATCGCGGTGTCTGAGATCGCAACCAAATCGCAGGCGAGTTCTTCCCTATGCTCCCGCAGGAAGTCAGCGAGATTAGGGCTTCCAATCTCCTCCTCGCCCTCGATCAGGAAGATGACATTGACGGGCAGAGTGCCTTTTTCGCGGAGCGTCTCGGCCACCCCGAGGATATGAGCGAGGATCTGCCCTTTGTTATCCGCGGCGCCGCGGGCATAGATGCGACCTTCCTCAATGCGGGGCTCGAACGGGGGCGTGGTCCATCCCTCCAGCGGATCGGGCGGCTGCACGTCGTAGTGGCCGTAGATCAGTACAGTCCGCTTCTGCGGATCGCGCGGGGTCGAAGCAACGACGACGGGAGACCCGGATGTGGGATGAACGGTCGCAGTCAGTCCTATCGCCGTGAGTTTTTCGCTCAGCCACTCGGCACAGGCCTCTAGATCCGAAGCATGTTCCGGCTGAGTGGAGATGCTGGGAAAGCGCAGGAAGGATTTTAACTCTTCCAGCGGATCCATGGGCAAAATGATCAGGCTTTCAGGGTGACTCCAAGGTCACCGATCTTGCCGAAGTTCAGACCGGAAAGTGCGGACGTGGCTGCTGCCATCTGCTTGAAAAGTTCCTCAAGGGAAGAGGCCCCTTCGGCTCCCAGAGCCTTGAGCAGGTCGCTCAGAATTTCCCAATCATCGCGGGCATGGCCAGGCGCCGTGAGGGCGCGGTTGAGGCGCTGGAGACGGCCGTTGATATTCACCATCGATCCGCGCTTTTCCGCGGAGGCACTACCCGGCAGGACGACCTTCGAGAATTTGAGCCCGTCATTCGGCAGGATATCGAGCGTCACGAGTGAAGAGAGCTTACTCAGCTCAATCTCGCTAAGGCCGCAATGAAGAGGGTTCTCGCCGAGTACTACGAGCGAGATGATTTTGCCGGAGGCGATGCCTGCCGCGATCTCGGGTAGGCGGGAGCCCGGAGCGGAGCCGGTCACACCGAGCAGCTGGGCACCCCGGGTGTTTGGATTGCCATCATCGGAGACAAGGAATCCATCGCCCTTCTGCGCACGTGGGCGGATGTCGATCAGCTCAGCTCCGAGGGTCTTGGCGAGGCGGCTTGCCAGGAAAAGCTCCTCATTGGTCATGCGGCCCGAGGCAATAATTGCGGTCGAGGCACCGGCCTGGCCCTTAAGCGATTCGGCGGCGGTGGTAACGGCATCCTTCCAGCGGACGGATCCTCCGTTCACAAGGGGCTCCTTGAGGCGATCCTCGCGGTGGATGTAGGTGTAGTTGAGCCTATGAGAATCGGGCAGCCAGTAGGCATTCACGGCCTCGTTCTCACGTGGGGTGATGCGGTGGACTTTGTTCTCACGGCTGCCGATCAGGATGTTGCTGCCGGTGCCGCAGTTCGTGTCGATGGTCTTGGTCTCCTTGAGGAACCAGACGCGCATCTTGAAGCGGAAATCCTTGGAAGTCAGCGCGCCGACCGGGCAGATGTCGACGGTGTTGAGCGAGTAGTTGCTGTCGAGGCGCTTGCCGGGATGGACGGTCAGCGTGGTATGACCACCGCGGTCGACAAAGCCCAGACAGTCGTCCTTGGCTACCTCGTCCATGAAACGGATACATCGGGAGCAGAGAATACAGCGCTCGTCGTCGAGAACGATACGCTCGCCGATATCGACATGCTTCGGCTTCTTGACCTTATCATCCTCGAAGCGGGAGTTATCATTGCCGTATTCCACAGAGAACTCCTGCAACCGGCACTCGCCTGCCTTGTCGCAGATCGGGCAGTCGAGCGGATGATTGATCAGGAGGAACTCCATCACACCCTTGCGGCACTCCTCGACAAGCGGTGAGTTGGTACGGACACCGAGCCCCTCGGAGACCTCGATGGCGCAGCAGATGGCGGGCTTCGGGCTCCAGTTGATCAGAGGACGGCCATCCTCACCAAACTCCGGCTTGCGATCGGGGCCCATCTTCGGAGTGCCCATCTCGATCAGGCACATGCGGCAGTTGCCGGGAGAACTCAGAGCAGGATGGTAGCAGTAATGAGGCACATAGCTGCCTGACTTCATGCAA
>Ga0304729_1000535_pt1 | contig 27935 bp, 26 predicted proteins | sample C_131016_MF_Meta_FD_190475 | JGI IMG/M metagenome (GOLD analysis project Ga0304729, IMG submission 190475) | Freshwater microbial communities from Lake Croche, Canada to study carbon cycling - C_131016_MF_MetaG (v2) (version 2) | ecosystem: Environmental > Aquatic > Freshwater > Lake | place... | reverse complement strand
GGGATCGGGGAACATCACCGCGCGGAGTTCCTTGATTCTGCGCCGGTTGTTCTTCTGGCTGCGGCGGCGGCTAGGACCCAAAGGATACGGCTTGTAAGCGCCGTGACTGTGCTGAGTGCCGCTGATCCAGTGCGGGTCTTTCAGGAGTTTGCTACCCTTGACCTGATCTCGGGAGGTCGGGCAGAGATTGTTGCCGGACGTGGCTCTTTCACCGAGGCCTATCCGCTCTTCGGGCTCAACCTCGGAGATTACGATTCCCTCTTCGACGAGAAGCTCCGCCTGCTACTAGAGATCCGTGCGAGCGAACGCGTCACCTGGTCGGGAAAGCATAGGCCGCCGCTCCGGGACCAGGAAATCCACCCCCGTCCTCTTCAGAATCCACTTCCTATCTGGGTGGGTGTAGGAGGTTCTCCTGAGTCAGTAATCCGCGCCGGATCCCTCGGTCTACCGCTGATGATCGCAATCATCGGGGGTCAGCCGGATCGTTTCCGTCCGTTGGTCGATCTCTACCGTGAGGCCGGCGCTATGTCTGGCCATGCGCCCGAGAAGCTCAAGGTCGGCATCCATGCCCTTGGTTCCTTCGCGGGGACGAAGCAGGAGGCCCGTGATGACTACTTCCCCGGTTACGAGCGGATGTTCGGTCAGATCGGAAAGGAACGGGGCTGGCCCGCGGTCCAACGTTCCCATTTCGATGCTCTCTGTGATGGGGAAGGGGCGCTGATCATCGGTGATGCTCGAGAGGGAGTAGAAAAGATCCTCCATTACAACAAGGTGCTCGGCGGCATCGACCGAATCACAATTCAGATGAGCCCGGGAACATTACCTCACCATAAGGCACTCAAGGCCATTGAGATACTAGGCACAGAAGTCGCACCAGCTGTTAGGAAGGAACTTGGGAAGCTCTAGCAACTTAGAGCCACTGCAGTGGTTCTACGGGCGCCTTCTACTTGCCCGAATTCACCCAGTCGATGAAGCCCTTTGGGCCACCGGGGATGTAACCGCTCTGCTGCTTGATTACTTTCCCATCAGACGAGAGCAGAACGATGGTCGGAAAACCCTGCACCTGATACTGCTCCTGAAGAGATGAGTTCTGCGTTTTCACCGCATTGGGAAGGGTTTTTCCCTGCGGGAAGTCCACTTCCACCAGCACCAGATTCTTGTCGGCGTACTCCTTGAAGGCAGGCTGATCAAAGGTCTCTTTTTTCAAGCGTATGCACCATCCGCACCAGTCACTCCCGGTGAAATCGAGCAGGACCTTCTTGTTTTCCTTGGCCGCTGTTGAGAGAGCTTCCTTGTAGTTGTCTCCCCACCCGTTGGCAAAGACTGGGGTTGCAAGAAGGACGGAAGAGAGGACAAGGAGGAGGAAACGAGGGGTCTTCATGTCTTCTCAATGAAGCATAAACTTCTCGGGGGCAATCAGAAAGTCGGTCTTAAATCTCCCCGGTCAACCTGCCACTGGGGAGAGATCTCCACATTGACGGAGCTTTGCTCGCCTGCGAGAAGATGGTGCAGGGCGGCGAAGGCGATCATGGCGGCATTATCCGTGGCAAGCTCCGGAGCGGGGAGGTGCAATCTCCATCCCTTGGAACTGCAGAGATCCTGAAGTCCCCGCCGCAGGGCGCTGTTGGCTGCGACGCCGCCGGAGACAGCGACTTCATGGAGCCCGGAGAGCTCCATCGCCCGTGTGGTTTTTTCCAAGAGCACTCCCACGATAGCCTTCCGGATGGAGGCGCAGAGATCGGCGAGGTCTCGCGTCTCCTTAGCAAGTGAGGGATGCTTTTCTAGGAAGTAACGAACCGAGGTCTTGAGCCCGCTGAAGCTGAAATCGAGATTCCCTTTTTCCATCAGCGCCTTGGGAAACTCATGGCGATCGGGATTCCCCTGTTCCGCCAGACGATCAATCTCAATCCCGCCCGGGTAGGGAAGTCCGAGTAGCTTTGCCGTTTTATCAAAGGCCTCACCTGCCGCATCATCCAGTGTTCTGCCCAGCACGGTATAGTCACCGGCAGATTTGACACGGGTCAGTTGCGTGTGGCCGCCGCTCACCAGCAGGGCGAGATGATCCGGGATCTCCTCGGCTCCAAGAAAGGGAGAGAGCAGGTGCCCTTCTAGATGATTGAGAGCAAGGTAGGGAATACCTAAGGAGAGGGAGAAACCTTTTGCGTAGGAGGCTCCGACAAGTAACGCGGGAGCAAGTCCCGGTCCCGAGGTGGCCACGATGGCGCCGAGTTCCGTTGATGGAACACCGGCCTCATCCAGCGCAAGTCGGACCAGGGGATCGACAGCCAGAAGGTGATTGCGAGAGGCCACCTCAGGCACAACGCCGCCGAAGCGCGCATGCTCCTCGGCTTGCGAAGCGATAAGGCTTGAGAGGATGATGCCGGGAGCCCTCAGTACTGCGACGGCCGTCTCATCGCATGAGGACTCGATCGCAAGGATGGGCGACTGCGGATCAAAGGACTTCATGGGGTGGTGTCATGGACCAGCATTTCATTCCAGGTAGAAAGCAGCAATCCGGGATCGGTTGATATCAGGCGTTCCTGTTCCCTGAGATGACCGAGCAGGATGGCGGCCAGCTTATTCCGATCCATCGGCTCCCCCTTGTCCTTTCCATTACCATTACCGATAGCCATCGCCACCGAGCAGGCACGATCCCGGAGCTCTTCGGGGAATTCCTCACGGGAATGATTCACATTCAGTCCAATCCCGACAACGGCGAAGGGATCTCTGCCTATGCGGGTTTCAACCAAGATGCCTGCTACTTTTTTTCCATTGATCAGGACATCGTTGGGAGACTTGATGGCGCATCCGGAAATGCCAAGACCCCGGATCGTCTCCACTAGGGCGACTGCCGCGAACGCCGACAGTAAGGGAATCGTGGCATCATCGATCGGAAGGCGCAGCAGCAAAGAAAACCAGAGTCCCAGTCCAGGAGCCGAGGACCAGGGGCGGCGGAACTGGCCGCGTCCTGCCGTCTGACGCTCTGCAAAGAGAAGCGTGCCCGCTGGAGCTTTCTCCTCCCCCATCCGGAGCAGATCATCGTTGCTGGAGGTCGTTTCCGATAGGACCTGAGCCGGAATATTCCAAGGGGATGCAGTTGTCAGCGCTACCTCATCCAGCAGGATGAAGGAGAAGGATTCAGGCGGCATGCCCGAGCTCCAGCGAGAGGTCGGCATTCGGAGCCGAATGGGTGAGAGCTCCCACGGAGATCCGATCCACGCCCGTATCGGCAATCGCCCTTAGCGTCTCCAAAGTGATGCCGCCGCTGGCCTCGAGAAGCACGCCGGGGGAGAGGTTATTTCGCAGGGCTACGGCCTTTCGCATCATGCCTGTGTCCATGTTATCGAGCAGGATCACATCGATCCCCTTCATGGTAAGTAGGCTCTCCGTTTGCTCCAATGTGTCGGCCTCGATCTCGATCGGAAGGCCCGGATGCTCGCCGCGAAGTTTGGAGATGACTCCGGGCAGCGCTTCCAGAGAGCCGAGTGCAGCCAGATGGTTGTCCTTTACCAGCACGGCATCGTACAGGCCAATCCTGTGATTGGTGCAACCGCCGGCCTTAACGGCCTGCTTCTCGAGTAGACGCCAGCCGGGTGTCGTCTTCCGGGTGTCGAGAAGGATCACCTTACTTTCTTTCACCACATCGGCATAGCATCTGGAAAGCGTCGCCACACCGCAGAGTCGCCCCAAGAAATTCAGGGCCGTCCGTTCTCCTGACAGAATTGAGCGGGTGGAGCCCTTCAACTCCATCAGCGAGTCTCCTTTGGCCAACCGGTCCCCCTCGGCGCAGCAAAGAGTGACTTCAAGTTGAGAATCGATTTGTCGGAAGACTTCCGCCGCGGTCGAGAGCCCTGAGGCGACGCACTCCTCGCGGGCGACGATCCGGGCGAGCGAGACGGACTCTGCAGGAATAAAAGCCTGCGAGGTGATGTCGCCGCGCTCTCCCAGATCCTCTGCCAGTGCCAGGCTGATCAGGTTGTGATCGCAGCGAAGGCTGGAGTCAGCTTGCCCGGAGCTCATGGGAGTTTGGCTTTTGACTTTCGTCTACAGGAGATTGGGTTGGACGGGCTCCGGAGCCATTTCTTGCGGGGCCGGCAGCTTGAGCAGAGCGCGCTGCCACGGCAGGAGAATGGCCGCCGAGGGATCCGCGGCCACCGCTTCAAGGGCTGCCTTGGGAGCGATGATAGAGGGGTCGAGGTCAACATCACGCGCCACCTTGTCGCGAAAATCACGCAGATGATTAAACCGGTCGACCTGCTCCTTCGAGATGCGGGTGCGAACACCGCGGATCACCTTGGGCCATTCGGATTCGGGCAGAGCCAGCGCCGCCTCGAGGGTCTCCTCCATCCGATCGGCGCGGGGTTGCGGGATGCGGGGACGTGAAAATCCGCTTCCCCTGGAAGCATCGTCGGCGAGTCGGAGCAGACTGTCATTGGAGAGAACATGAAAGGCCGGCCGGTCCCACTGCCTGGCCTCGGAATCTCGCCAGTGCCAGAGCGCCCTCAGGATCGCCCATCCCCGCTGAGAGAGAGTTGCGTAGCCAGTGATGCGCCAGAGATTCTCCTCGTCGCGCAGGCGGGTTTCGCGCGTTCCCTTCACCATCCGATCACGCGACTGCTCATACCACTCGGTGCGTTTGAGCTCTTTGAGGCGGTTCGCGAGGATGCTGGCCAGTTGTGAAAGAAAGCGGACGTCGTTCAGGGCATACTCTGCCATCTGGTCGGAGAGAGGGCGCTGTGCCCAGTTAGCTTTACGCGAAGCCTTCGAGAGGGTGATTCCAAAATACTTTTCCACGAGCCCAGCAAGGCCCAGCTGAGGTTCGCCGCAGATCCTGGCCGCGATCATGGTGTCGAAGATGTTTTTATCGGGGAACTCCCCGGACCGGCGCAGCAGGCGCAGGTCGTAGTCGGCATCGTGGAAAATCACCATCTTCCCCTCAAGGGCCTTGAAGAATTCCTCCAGCGGCAGACCGGCCAAAGGGTCGATGAGTTTGAGATCTTCGGCCCAGCCGCTCTGGGGCTCCTGACCCCAGCCACTCTGGATCAGGCAGAGCTTCTCAAAATAGCAATGAAGGCTGTCGGCCTCGGTATCGAGAGCGACCTCCTGCTGCCCCGAAAGGCCCGAGAGGTAATCCCGGAAGGCGGATTCCCCTGCGATCAAGGCTCCGCGATGAAGGTGGCCGTCGTCGGAATCTCTCCGGCGTGGCGGGCACGGGGCTCGCGCACCTCGGTGTTGCCCTCGGTGGGAATAGTGACGAAGGGACCTCCGGCGAGCGGGGCCACCTCCGTGAAGGCGACATCGGGTACATCTGTGGGGATACCCTCAAGAGGGAATTCCTTGCGGAGCGGATGGTAGGGATAACCCTCCCACATGAGGATGCGACGGAGATCCGGATGATTACGGAATCTGATCCCCATCATGTCCCAGACCTCGCGTTCGTGCCAGTTGGCGGTCGGCCAGATGTCTGACACGGAGTCGATCTCCGGCTCGTCCTCCGAGAGGCTACTCTTCAGTCGCAGGTGGGTTTTCTTGGCGATGGAGTAGAGCCCGTAGACTACCTGGAAGCGGGGATGGCTTCCGGCATGATCGACGCTACAGATATCGAGCAGCATGTCGAATCCGAGCGTGTCACGGCAGAAGAGGGCAATCTCATGGATTCGGCTTGCGTGCACGGAAAGGGTCGTCTCGCCGCGGAATTCCTTCCGATCAAAGACTTCGGGGGAGAAAGTCTCCTCAATCCTGGTTGCTTCTGAGGCCGCGCTCATCGTAGGGACTGGAGGAGGGCCCGCTTCTGATCGAGCACGGAATGTTCACTCATCAGCTTGTTCTGAAGCTTCATCAGGCCGTCCAGCAAGGCCTCGGGGCGCGGAGGGCAACCAGAGATGTAAACGTCCACGGGAATGATCTGGTCGACCCCCTGGAGGGTCGCGTAGCTACGGTACATGCCGCCGGATGAGGCGCAGGCACCCATCGCGATTACCCACTTGGGTTCGGGCATCTGCTCGTAGATACGCTTGACGGAGAGCGCCATCTTGTAAGTGACGGTGCCGGCGACGATCATCACATCGGACTGGCGAGGCGAGAAGCGCATGACCTCGGCGCCGAAACGTGAAATGTCGAAACGCGAGGAAGAGGCGGCCATGAGTTCGATCGCGCAGCAGGCGAGGCCCATTGGCATCGGCCAGAGAGAGTTTTTGCGCATCCAGTTGATGGCGGCATCCAGCTTGGTGATGATGACATTTCCTTCGATCTTGGAATCGAACGCCATTGGCGTCGAAACCGGCGTTGCATGGGGATGCATGGTGGGTAGAGTTCCCGTGGACATAGTTAAGGAGCCTATAAGAGAGGGAAGCCAGAACAAGTGAAAAGGATCAGGTGGCCCTTAAAGTCAAGGGAAGTTGCTTTCCAAGAATAGTTTACATCAGATAATGGCGACGGCCACCCTGCCTTCGCCTTGATCACTTTCCAATGCAGAAACTACTGAAGATTTTTCCCAGAATCTCCTCTGTCCCAGCCTCCCCGACCACTTCTCCGACGGCTCCCAAGGCAGTGCGGAGTTCCACCGCTACCAGTTCCGGAGGATCCCCTGCTCCCAGAAGGTCCATGGCAGTTCCCAAACTGGAGGAGGCACGCTTGAGACAGCCCTGATGGCGGGCATTGATGGCGGCGCCATCCTGAACAGTCTCCCCATTCACGCCTTTCTCCCCATTCTCCCCTTTCGAATGTCCCGTGACTTTTGAAATGATTGTTTGGATCAGGCTATCGATTCCCTCACCGGTACGGCAGGAGATGACAATTCCTCCGGGCAAGGCGACGCGATCTCGATCTGCTAGCAGATCCCTCTTGTTGTAGACTAGGATCTCATCGTCGAAAAGTGGTGCGGGGATTGTTGTGGCATCGGTGAGAAGAGATGCGTCGACAAGATGAATGCGGAGATCGGCCTGTTCCGCCGCATACCTTGCACGGCGCACCCCCTCTTGCTCCACGGCGTCGACTGTTTCGCGGAGACCGGCCGTATCGATAACGCGAAAAGGATAGCCGCCGAGACTTGCTCTCTCCTCAATCGTGTCGCGCGTAGTGCCCGGTGTTTCGTTCACGATAGCGCGCTCCGCTCCCAGCAGGCGGTTGAGCAGACTTGATTTGCCGGCGTTTGGCGCACCGCAGAGAGCCAAGGTGATGCCTTCTCTGAGCAGGCGCCCCTCGTCAGCTGTCGCGAGCAGGTTAGCAAGGCGCTCCAAGATTTTTTCCATTCGGTGACGCAATGCCACCCCACTTTCCGGATCGATTCCCTCTTCCGGAAAGTCGATGAAGGCCTCCAGATGGGCCACGCATTCCAGGAGTTCCCCGCGCAGTGCATGGATCTCCTTGCCGAGCCGGCCCTCCAGCTGTGCCGCCGCCGCGCGCGCTGCCCTCGGCGTTCCCGCGCTGATAAGGTCCATCACCGCCTCCGCCTGAGTCAGATCGAGCTTTCCGTTGAGAAAAGCCCGCTCGGTGAACTCCCCGGGTCGGGCCATGCGGGCACCAGCTTCAAGCACTGCTGCCAAAACACGCGAGGCAACAAACGACCCACCATGGCCGCTGATCTCGACCAGATCCTCGCCAGTGTAGCTGCGGGGATTTTTAAAAACGGTGAGCAGGACCTCGTCGATCACCTCGCCCTTTGCATCGATGATCCTGCCGAAGGCGAGGTTCCTTTCCTGGATAATAGAGGGGCTCTTCGTTCCCTGAAAAACGGCATCAGCGACCACAATAGATTGCGGTCCGCTGATCCGTATCACGGCAAGCGCCCCTTCGCCGGGAGGCGTTGCCAGCGCGGCAATGGTCTCTTGCACAGTTACTTTTTAAGAACCTCTTTCAGCTCCTGGATGCAGCGGCGGTTCTGCTCCATGGTCCCGACGGAAATGCGGATCCATGCAGGCAGGCCATAGCTTCCCATGGCCCGAAGAATGATCCCCTTGCGGAGCATGGCCTGGAAGATAGCGTTGCCGTCGGCGACGTTCACGAGAACGAAGTTCGCAACACTGGGCACATACTCCAGTCCCATAGCCGCAAACTCTTTCTCCAAATAGGCGAGTCCTTCGTGTGTGAGCTCGCGAGTCTTGCGCATGTGCTCCTCGTCGAGCAGTCCCGCAAGGGCGCCGGCTTGGGCGATACCGTTTGCATTGAAGGGTTGGCGAGTGCGCTGCAGCACGGCGGCCAGTTCCGGCGTGGTGATACCGTAGCCGATCCGGAGATTGGCTAGTCCCATGATCTTCGAGAAGGTCCGCATCACGACGACATTCCGGCCCTGACGGACATACGGCAGGACATCGGGAGCATCATCCAGGAACTCGTGGTAGGCCTCGTCGAAGATGACCAGGACATGATCCGGGACCTGTGCCATGAAGCGGTCGATCGCATCCTGGCCGACCATGGTTCCGGTGGGATTGTTCGGATTGGCGATGAAGACAGCGCGGGTCTTAGGCGTGATCGCCGCGAGCATCGCGTCGAGATCTGCTGTGAAACCCGGATCAGTCACCTCGACCGTATCGGCGCCGAAGAGCTGGGCCATCAGCTTGTAGACCGCAAAAGAGTGACGTGCCACCACCACCTCGTCACCGGGACGGAGAAAGGCATGACCTATGAACTCGATGATCTCGTTGGAGCCGTTGCCGAGAACGATATTCTCACGGGCCATGCCGAGGCGCTCTGCAACAGCTCCGCGCAGTTCGTAGCCGCCGCCGTCCGGATAGAAGTGGGAGCGTTCCAGCGTCTTGTGCATTGCCTCCAGCGCCTTGGGTGAGGGGCCGAGCGGGTTCTCGTTGGAAGCGAGCTTGATGATCTCCTCTTCGCGCAGGCCAAGATCGCGGGCCAGCTCCTCAACCGGCTTGCCTGGCTCGTAGACATTCAGTTTCAGGATGTGCTCATGGGCGGTCTTCCACATATCGGCAACCTTAAAGAGGTGGCCGACGGTAGGAAAGTGGGAAGGTGGGAAAGTGCAAAAGTTTGTGATTTCAGGCCTCCCTTCCTGCTATCTTTGGCTAAAGATCGTTCGCCTTTGATCTGGAACTTATAAAAATACGGGGCGACTCTGCAGGTCTTATGAAGACCATTCTCATCACTGGAGCCTCGACGGGATTTGGGCGTGCCCTGGCCACGGAAGCACTCAACCGAGGTCATCAGGTCGCTCTGGCTGTTCGCAACCCGGAGAGCGTCGCCGATCTGGTCGCTCAATATTCAGGGAAGGCCCTTGCGATCGGATTCGATTTGACCGAACCAGCCGATGCGGAGCGGGCCGTGAAGGAGACCTTGGACCAGTTCGGCCAACTCGACGTTCTGATCAATAACGCTGGCTACGGCCTGCTGGCTGCCCTTGAGGAATCAACCGATGAGCAGCTTGCCCGCAACCTCGAGACGAATTTCACGGGACCGTTCCGCCTGATCCGAGCCGTGCTCCCTGTCATGCGTGCGCAACGTAGTGGTCATGTGATCACGATGTCGGCCATCGCGGCCTACGCGAATCATCCCGGATTCGCCGTTTACGGAGGGGCCAAGGCTGCGCTCGACGCCGCTTGTGATGCCGCATCCCAGGAGGCTGCCCCGCTGGGTATCAAGTTTACTCAGGTGATACCAGGCCCCTTCCGCACCGATTTCATCGGACGCTCACTCGACCATGGTGCGCGGATTCCCGACTATGAAGGGACGGTCGGCAAATTCGGAGGCTTCCTCTCCAAGATGGATGGCAAACAACCCGGAGATCCAGCGAAGGCAGCCTCGGCCATCCTAGATCTGCTGGAGGCCGAGAAGCCCCCCTCTCGTCTGCTAATCGGTGGCTATGCCCACATGATATTTGGTAAAAAACTCGCCTCGATGGAGGCTGAGATGAACGCGTGGAAGGAGAAGGGTCAGTCGACTGATTTCTCCCCGGGAACTTGAGAAGCTGGGCTGAAAGCTCAATAGATTAGCCTGTTGAAGATGTGGGCTTAGGAGAGATTGGCACCACTTTTCAGATTCATCCTTTCGGCAGAAGACTGGGCAGGAGTGGATTCGAACCACTGAAGGCAGAGCCAGCGGATTTACAGTCCGCCCCGTTTGGCCACTTCGGTACCTACCCGTTTCCTTCTCCATCCGAAGATGAAGAGTTGGAAAGGATGCAATCTCTCTCCCTCATCGTCCACCAGAAAGTGATGCCGTCTCCCTAGTAATTATCGATCTTCGGCAGACTAAAGAGATGGAATCCTTTTTTCTTGGGAGTTGGGCTGGGGGTTGGATCCAGCTTCTCCTTGATTTTTCTGGCTCGTTTTCCGAGGTCGCTATTAGCCCCCTCCTCGACGCTGGCCTTTTCCATAGCCTCGTTGGAATCAACAACGATTGGTTGGATCATCACAACGAGTTCGCTACGCGTACGGATTTTATTGGTGTGGCCTCCCAGCAGGGGGCCGAGTATTGGGATTTTATTAATGTACGGGATTCCGGCATCATCCGTTGTTTTGTCATCGGTGATCAGGCCGCCCAAGACGATCGTTGAGCCGTTAGGAACCCGAACAGTAGTGGTCAGTTCTTGGGTCTCGATGGTTGGCACTTGGACCCCACCCACATTGTTGTAGGTACCCACCTTGTCGTTACGTTGGGCGATCACGAGATTCACTTCCTTGTCGGAGTTGATGAGCGGAATGACTTCCAGTTTCAGCACGACGGGTTGGTATTGGATCGAAGATGTTTGCGACGGGAAGGCATTGCTCCCCCCGCCGTAGTTGCCATTGTAGGTAGTCTGACCTGGAATCGGGACGTTCTGTCCTGAGAAGATCGTCGCCTTCTTGTTGTTGCTTGTGTAGACACACGGCCTTGAGAGGACCCGGAATCGCCCGGTTGTCTCCAAGAACTGAGCGTATGTCATGACTCCCTTTGCCACGGTGCCGTAAGCCGTAAGCCCCCCGAGTGCTCCAGGAATAAGTCCCAGTGCGTTCGTTACTCCGGAGGTGACAATATTCGTGAAGCCACCGGCCACGGGATTCAACGCGTTGACAAAAAGATTGTTGGTGCCGCTGGTTTGGATTTTTGCAATCCAACTGGCACCGTAATCCAATCCCTCGGTCAGCCTGAGTTGGCCGATCACTGCAGCGAGGTAGACCTGCTTGGGGCGTTGGTCGAGCAAGTCGATGATCTGAGCTGCTTTGGCCTTACTCTCCGGCGGTCCATAGACAATAATCGAATTTCCGCTTGAGTTGGCGATCACACTGGTTGATCCGATTGTTGCCGACTGAGGAGGGCTCTGGTTCGCTGCTTCTGTCAGTTTGTCAGGTGTGTTGGCAACGCCCCCCCCTGAACTTCCGGAGCTTCCCATTCCTCCTGTGGAGGAGGGGTTTTGACTCTGAGGCGTCGATTGAGGCTGCGATTTACCAGACTCCGTACCGCTCTTCTCTGCATCATCTTTACCCTTGAGCATATCGACCAGCACAGGAAAGAGGTCGTTGACGGAGATGTAATTCAGTGGTCTGACCAGCGGTTGTGCATCATCCGTCGGTTGATCTAGTTTGCTGATGAGTTCACGCAGATATTTGTAATTCTCGGCCCTCACGATCATCAGGACTCTGTTAGTACGCTTGTCCGCGATGAATTGTGCCTTGCCAATCAGAAGATGAGCGTCTCCTCCCGCCGAGGCAACAGCCGCCTGGCCTCCCTGAGGAGGAGCTGCGGCCCCGCCGCCACCCGAAGCTCCGCTGCCGAACATCTGGTTTAGCGTCTCGACGATCTTCTCGGCACTTGCGCGCTGAAGGGGCACGAATTCCGTGATGATCTGGCTCGGTTCATGATCCACAACCGCCAGAATGGCAATTGCCTTGCGTATAATGGGCGTCTTGTCGGTGATGACAATCGCGCTTGAGTTGGGAATTTGAACAATCGAGCCATAAGCGTTTCTTTGGACGATACCATCGACGATTGAGGTCGCCTCGGCTGGGGAGAGGAAGTTCAGTTGCTTGTAGAAGCTGACGATCTTGTCTCCATCCTGAGGCAACTGGGATTCTTCCAAATAGAGGGGAAGTCCCTCGCTCCGGGGCGGTCGGCTGGGACCCAGAATTTTCACGGTTTTCTCATCGACGGGGACAAGTGTGTAGCCGTTGAGCAGAAGTGAGCTTTCGATAAGCGAGATCGCCTCTTTCCTGGGGATGAGGTCCGCAACCATAATCGAGAGTTCCGGGCCCGCGAGATTGGAATCACGGATTAACCGCTTGCCGGTAAGCTTCTCATAGGTCATCAGCACCTCGGCCACTGAGGTATGTGGAAATTGGATCGAAACACCCTCTTCCGCAGGTGGTGTCGACAGTGAGACATTCGCAGCTGCAGGCGTGGCTGGGAGATTCGCACTCGGTTGTTGTGCAACGATTTTACTCGAGATTCCCAGAATGCCCCAGAGAAAGAGTGGCAATAGGAAGGTTGGCTTGATGCTGCGTAGCAAGGAGATCATGGGTTGGCGGTTTGGGGCCGTGGCGCCGTAATGACGGGCCTGCGAATGATACGACGGCCCTGCCCAGGCTGGACCCCTTTGGGTATTTGTTGGGACTGGGAGGCTCCCGGAAGCTGGGGAAGCGGAGGCAACTGAGGCAGGCGCACTCCGGGTTGGGTGTTCTGGATTCCTGGAATGCCTGCCGCCACAGATCCCGGGGCGGCTTGGGCAGGGGGAGCTCCTTGCTGCTGGGTTGATTCCAGAAAACCGATCGTGCCCGTTTCATTACCCACCGAGATGCTAACCTTCTGAGGTGCCGAGTTGCCCTCGCGGATCAACGAGACGAGGGACATGTTTTTTGTGTTCGGCTTTCTGCCGATGAGTTCACGGCTCTGGTCGGTGCGGTCGAAAACAAAGATCTGCTCTTCTCCATTGATGTTAACGATGCCTGTCACGGCATAGCGATCTGCGAGGGGCGAACTTTCTTCCGCCGTGGGAAGTGAAAATGGGGAGTGCTTGATCAACTGTTGGAAGGAGGAGAGATCCCGAGGCTTTTCCCAGGCATTCCGGGAAGGATCGACGGAACTACCCGAAGTCTCGGAAGCAGAAACGAGGGGCAAGCAGAAGCCCGAAAGAGCCATCAGGAACACCCCCGTCCTGACAATTGGTTTTCCGGGAAGCCCGATATGCATTCTGCAGATCATGGGTGAGTTGGTATTGGTGAAGATTCCGAGCTGGCGAGAGGTTGAAAATATTGATGTAATTCAAGGTCTGCGACGACATTGGGAGGCTGGGCATCACTCTTCAATGCCAATTTCTCAATGGTACGCCATGCCGTGGGGCTTTGGAGAGCAAAGAGCATCCTGACCACTCCTTCAAAGGGGCCTGTCAGCTTCACCGAAACGGCGACGGTTTGTCCATAAGGAGTTTCCTGTGATGGAAGGAGATTCTCCTCGGCGACCTTGAGACCTGCTTTTTCAGCTTCGTCACGTTCCGATTTTAGAAGCTGTGCACTTGCCTCATCGGGTAGAAAGTGCGGCATCGGATGGGAGTTGATCCAGGCATCGGCAGGAGCCAGTGAACTTCCGACTTCGATCCAATTCTTGTCCAGGGTCAATTCCGACGTTGCTGTTACGATGGCCTTTTGCAGTCCGTCCCTGGCTTTCAAAAAAGAGCGCAGTCCCGCCATGTTTAAGGCAATAAAGAGTGCTCCGCATAACAGCAGGAGAAGGGTTTTTTCGCTGCGAGCAAGGGTTCTCATGGGACGTTTTGGCGCGGACCTTGACGAGTCCCCTCCATATCGAATTTAACACTGTTTTTTCCCGCCAGTTGTGGCTGGCCGGCCGTCCATTCGTATTCCTGGAGCAATGGGTTTTTTTTAAGCTGTTCGATGAAGGCGTAGGCCTGTGTGACATCGGTCGCCTCACCTGAGATTTGGAGATGACCCTGCTCGAGGTTAAAGTTGATGAGGCGCACCTTGCCCCCCTCGGTCGGGGACGCCGCTGCAGCCAGGAGATCCAGGGGATAAGTGGTCGGGTCGATTGCGGGGCGCAGGGCATTCCAGCGGTCGGACTCTTTTTTCACCTGCCTGGAGGGCGCCTCGAGACGAGAAACCTCGTGGCGGATCTTTTCCAGGGCATGTTGCCGGATCAAGAGATCCCCTGCTGCCCAAAGCAGGAATAATGAGTAAAATATTACTCCGGCCCCCGCCAGCATGAGCATCCGTTCACGTTGACGGTTGCTTGCGCGGTGAATGCGCGCCTCGGTGGGTGCGATATCGAAGGGTTCATTAAGGAGGTGGGGAGGCTCCGGAGGGGAGGCCCGACGACGCTGTCTGGGAATACGCCGCTCCCCGCCCCACCAAGGGGCCGGAGGAACGAGAACGCGTTCGATCTCCGCTCCGGGAAAGATAGTTGCCAACTCGGCGGCATAGGTTGCAGCCACTTGAGGGGGTACTCCCTCGATGCGGATCTTTGAGGGAAGGCGTTCCAGGATTCGTTCGGCCATAAGGCGGAGGGCCATTCTCCGGAGTAGGGGAAGTCCCTCCTCACTCACCCCACAGAACCAGAGCAGCTTTCCGCCTTGGTAAAACGCCGTCTGTATTGTGCTCCATTCCTTCCATAGGATCAGGTCGCTCTCGGCCGCGCCCGCATGAAGGCGGGCCGAGATTTCAAAACGATCCGTGCACTTCCAGTCCGGCGGCATGATCTCCGCTGGGAAGGGTTCCTCGGGAGCCACGGCCAGTACCAGTCGGCGTCCCTGATGCTCGAGAACGGGCAGGATGGTCATGGAATCCTCCATTCCCCGCTTCAGGCGGTGACGACTGGAAAGCTCCAGCAAGACAAGATCCCGGATCTCCCCGCTGGCGGCGATCCAGAGCGGCCACGCAAAGAGGGAGGAGGATGGTAGAGCCGTGACCCTTGTGGTTTGGGATGGGAGTGGGGCATCCTTGCCCAGAAGTTCCGGTTCACCCTCCGAGGGAAGATGCCATCTCTCCCACTCCCCATCCACGGTGCCGGGCCGCTCGAGTACGGTTCCTCCCTTGGCTTTCTTTCCCGGGGATACGCCATCAATGGGAGAGTCGCCGACATTTGACGGCTCAACCTGGGTAATAGGGTTTTCAGTGGCGGCACTCATTCCTCGGACCAGCCTAGCACAGAGTCCCCGTTCTGGGGATTTTCTGTTGTGACCGCCGTGGCGATGACGGTGATCTTATGCTTCACGTCGCTGCAGTAACCGGCGCTCTCGATGCGCCGTATGCTGCCGGTGATACCGCAGGTCTTGGAAATCATCACCTGTTGAGCGCCATTGGCCCCCATGAGTCTCATGGCATTGGTGATGTCCGTGGGTTTAAGGTCGTCATCGGTTCCCTCGAGGCCATCCTTCCCCGCCCTCAGGGAGATCCAGGCATCGGCTTGCGACGGATTCAGGTCAAGAAACTCTACGAGAATGTTTTTAGGAGCTCTCATGATGTTGACTGGGCCATTGTAGTAGGTGGTGAAGTACGTGAGCCAGGTGGGTTTAGCCTGTATCACAGGGTCGAAACCGATCACCATTTCCATTTCCTCAGGTGAGACAAAGGGTGCTCCCGGAGGAAGTCCTGATCTTCCAATTGCTTCGTACTCTGCTTTTTTGGCTCCATGCAGCGAACGAAAGGGGCTCTGGCTTTGCCAGTCATAGAGTCCGTCGACAGCGGCATCGGTGGCGTTCATGTCGAGCTTCCACGCCGTGAAGAGATGCTTGAGGATGTCCCGTTGGTCAGGTGTTTGGGTGAGGTAATAGTTGGGATTAATCCCACCAGTTTCATCCTTGATGACGACATGATATCCCTCGCTTCCATCCTTGGAGAACTGATTCAAGAGAGGATCTCCAGGAAAAACGCTGGGGTTCATGGCGACGGCTACCCCGGTCAAAGCCTGCTGGCGGGCCCGGAAGAGTTTTCCGGAATGTGTCTCCTCGGTGATCCATCCCTCGATGATTCCGGCCAAAAGCAGGACGATGCCCGTGAGCAAGGCAATGCTCCAGAGTACCATTGGTAGGGCCATGCCGTGGGTGTGATGAAGGTGAGTTCTCTTCATGGCGGTTAGCCTCCTCCTTGCGGTACTGCATTTGTTTGAGTCGTCGTGACAGCTTCGGGCGCTACTACCGGCGGCACATAAAAAATCGCCTCAATGGGATCAGGAATCTCGTCGATTTCGAGTTGAAGGCGCACCAATTGGGGCCGGGGGCTACCTTCGGGCCATTCTTCTTTCCAGGCAGGTGTCTCATCCCCATTGGCTCCCGCCATGAATGACCAACGCGGTTTTCGGACTTTGGGCAGAAGAGGCACACCTGGTGCATTCAGTGCCGTTTCCAGTTCACGGTCGCTCAGACGCGCGGGAATTCTTACCATGCAGATCGTCCTTGTTCCATCCGAGCGCGCCTTTGAGGCTAGCATCAGCGAAGCTCCACCTAGGCTTGGCATCCCGAAGAGTCCCTGAACCTTTCCCAAGATTAAGCGGGGCTCAGCTGTACCTCCCTTACCCTTCCCGATTTCGAGAGCGACTGTCCCCTGTCCTGGAAGATTAAGGAAGGCATTGCGGGTGACTCGGAGGAAGGCGTCCAGACGGCGCAAGACAAGTTGTTGATCCATCGCAGTGCGTGCCGCCGTGATGGAGGAACTTGTGATCGCATAGACCGAGGCTGCGAGCAGGGCCATGATCGCCATGGAAAGGATCACCTCTAGCAGGGTGAATGCCTTGGCCTTTCTGAGGAACTTCTTGGTTTCCAGCATGATCATGGGAGGTTGAGCAGAATCTCCGCCTGATCCGTCTGGTTGCCGGAGGTTGTCTTGATCGTTAGCTTCTTCAGGCCTGTTACCTCGAGGCCCTTCCCGTTTTTCAACGGCCAGGGGACAAGGGACTCCTCGACCTTCACCCCATGATTTTTCGAGGCCTCCAGGACTCTGGCGCTTCCGAGGGGAGGAGGGACTGCTTGGCAGAAGGCGAGACGTGATTCCAGTTCTGCCCGGCAAAACGAGCGCTGCCTAACCTCCAGGGCCGCCTGGAGCGCCGTATTCAGAGCCATGGCCAGACCGGTCACTGCCAGCATGAAGACGGCCAAGGCAATCAGCACCTCGAACAAGGTGAAACCTTGGGTCAAGCCCTCTGCTCTTTTCTTAAGATCCCTGTCACTCATCATCATGGGCCGGTTGTGCTGTCAGCGCATCGAAGGAGAGCAGAATCTCGCGATCTTTGTTTGTCAGGCGGAGCGAGAGCGGTTCGCAGATGCCTGCGGCATTGAATTCCCAGGATTGGTTGCGTGCCGGAGCATGGAATTTCGAGTCGTTGAGCCCCTTGACTTGGAGAGTCCATCCGTCCGGAAGGGGCATGTCTTTGATGCCGTTGGAGGTCAGGATGATTTTCTGACGTTCTCCGGATTCCATGGCCTTGGAGCGGATCTCCTGCGCTCTTTTTGTGATAGCATCCGCCGCGCGGTCTCCCGCTGCAGCGGCAAAGGAGTCGAAGAGATAGGGAAGTGAGGCCGAGATGAGAATCGCTACCAGTGAGAGGGCAATGATGATCTCCAGAAGAGTAAAAGCGCGGACGCTTCTTCTCCGTGCTCGACAACTATTTTCCGATATTGCCGTCACCCTCGACTCCCTTCGGCCCGAATGAGTAGAGGTCGAATCCGTCGGTCTTGAACTTTCCCGGATTGATGTAGACGTACTCATTACCCCACGGGTCGAGCGGGACACCCTCCATCAGCTTCTTCCAATGCTGCGGCTTGGGATCCGAAGAGGGCATCTGGACCAGCGCCTTGAGGCCCTGTTCGGTGGTTGGTTTACGGTAATTGAGCATCTCGTAGGTGCGGAGTTGCATCGAGATCGCCTGAATGTCGCTCTGCACGCGCTGCTCCTTGGCCACATCAATATTGCCCGAGAGCATGTAGATGGCTGAACCGACCAGCACGGCAATGATACCGAGCACGAGCATGATCTCGAAGAGTGTGTAACCTGAATCTCCGCGGAGTGAGGCACTGCGGTTGAGGCGAGAGGGATTGTTCATAGATGGCATGGTCGCTCGGATGGTTGAAGAAAGGTGAGATTCAGTGTTTTCCTAGATCTCAGCTAGGAAGCGTGTGGCGTCAAGATCAGTCGATGGGTTTAAGGAAGGCCTCCTGTGCGAAGGGGAGTCGGTGAGGATGCATGAAAAAGCGAGGGCGAAGGATTTCCGTAAAGGGACCCTGTGGAGAGGGTTTCGGTAGATCCCGATGCCTCTGATGTCGTGTTAGTGCTGGTGCCAATGCCAGTGCTGGGAAATAGAAGATCGGCTCTGACCTTCCTCAGGTAGACAGGAGAGCCGGAATCGCCCGGAGCACGATGCAGGGAGAGGACAATCGAGTTTTCACCCGTGCTCCAGAGTCGGGAGGGAATGAAAATCGAGGCGTTCCGCCAACCCGCCACCTGCAGGTGTCCCTCGGGCGAGATGATGACGCTGGGGGAATTAAGAGAGAAGGGGGATGGGGTCAGAATGCCACGCAACTCGCCGTTGATGCTGACCTCAATCCAAGACTCGGGATCCAGTCCTCCCACCTCCGCCCGAAGCATGCTTCCCACGGGCTTGTCCGAGAGAGGAACCACGAATTCCGTCGTATTTCCCGATCCCGGGAGATCGAGACGCAGGGGAGAGGCCGCCAGATCCGCATGGATGACATAACCATCGGTCCTGTCTCCTGACTGGGGATGATGATCGGCTCCGGAGACTTCCTCCTCGGCAAGGACCTGATGATCATTCTCGATAAGGGCGGGATTGAAGTCCTCGCCAAGCGCTGCCACCCCCAGTTCCCTTGCTGGTCGTAGGGAAATCGAAATCAGGCGGGAAAACCTTCCGGCAAAGGAGATCCTGGCAGCACCCCCGTCTAGGGTCAGTGACTGAGGGAGCAGAAGGGTGCGAGCATTCAATCCAAGCGCTACCCCGTTCTCCCCCAAGCCTGCGCTCAGGAGGGTGAGATCCCCCTGGTTTGATTTCCACTCCACGACGGGACCTCCATCCCCGTTGTCTTGGAATGCCACGGTGAGCGCGAAGCAGCCGATCTCCTCCTGGGAGGAAAGGGATGGGACGGGAATGTCAACGGAATCAGACTCGGCATGAATCGAGGGAATATTGTTTGTTCCAATTTCCCAAACGGGAATCGAGCCGATGGCAAGCTTGGGCTGAAGGGTCACGGTCAGGGGATCGAATGTTCCCGCCCTGAGTATGGAGATGGCGCCAAGAAACAGGCAGATCATCAAGGGCACGCTCCCCGATCTAGAAAACATGGGAGGACAGGAGCCGATCACAGACTTTTAACTAGCTGCTGAAAAGGGCTGAGAGAAGGTTTAAAAAGGAACAATTTTCGTCCTAATTCACTGCGGGATCGGATCGGACGTCAAAACAGGTTTTTCTGGTTTATGGAGAGCCCCTGGAATGCGTAGCCTGGTGTCATGAATGGGGAACAGATCGAACCACTACCGCCAACCCTTCCAGTCATGGTGCTCCCGGGGGTAACGCTCTTCCCGAATGCCCTGCTACCGCTCTACATTTTCGAACCGCGTTATCGTGAGATGCTAGAGGAGGCACTTACCGCAGGTCGCATGGTCGCCATGGCGATGCCGCGCAATCAGGAGGAGAGCGAAGTCGAGATGATCGCCGGAGCCGGGTTGGTCCGTGCCTGTATTCGGAATGATGATGGAACCTCCAACCTAATCCTCCAGGGAATCTGCCGCGTGCGGTTCACCGGTTGGGATCAGTCAAGTCCCTATCGCATCGCGCGGGTTGAGGAGCTTCGCAGCCACGAAGGGGAACACGATGATCTGGAATCGAAGGTCATCCAGCTGCACGCCCTGTGTACGCGCTTCAAAGAGCAGGGGATCGAACTGCCATCCCAGTTCGAAGCTTATCTGAATCAGATCACCAGTATTGGCGTTATTACAGATCTGGTGGCCTCTACCCTTGTGGTCGATTCCCGCATGCGCCAGATGCTGCTGGAGGAGGTTGAGATCCCGAAGCGCCTGGAGAAGTTGCTTGCAGGGCTACGTGCCCAGCTCTCCTGACCATGTCCCGTCGCCCAGGCAAGGAAGCGGAGGGGGAGTTGCAGCTCGGCTTTGACATGGCCCCAGTGCTTCCGCGAAGCCATAAAGTCGCGGAGTCTGCTGCCCCGACTTCTCGCAAATCTCCCAAAGAGCTGAAGAAGCCACCATCCGACTCCAAGGATTCGAAGGATTCCAAGGATCCAGAAGTATTTTCGGTAGCCCAGTTGACACGACGGATCACCGGACTCCTTGAGGAGGGAATCGGCATGGTCTGGGTCGAGGGGGAGATTTCCAATCTCCGCCGACAAGGCTCCGGCCACTGCTACTTCACGCTCAAGGACGAGGAATCGCAGCTCTCCTGCGTTCTCTTTGCGCGCTCCGCCTCGGGTCAGAAGGTCGAGTTGCGTGACGGCCTCCAAGTGCAGCTTTACGGACCGGTGAGCGTTTACCAGGCCCGCGGGCAGTACCAGCTGATGGTGCGACTGGTGCAGGCCAAGGGAGAGGGAATGCTTCAGGCAAGGTTTGAGGAACTCAAGCGACGACTTGCGGCCGAGGGGCTTTTCGACCTGGAGAGGAAGCGTCCGATCCCCCGTTTCCCGCGTCGAATCGGCGTGGTCACCTCTCCCACGGGAGCCGCAATTCAGGATTTCTTGCAGGTGCTTCACCGTCGCCATCCGGGGCTCCGGGTGATCATCCATCCCGTGCGGGTTCAGGGCAAGGGAGCTTCCGCCGAAATTGCCGCCGCCATTTCAGAACTCTCCGAGGGAAATCCCTCTATCGGTCCCGTGGATGTCATTGTCGTCACACGCGGCGGCGGGAGTCTGGAGGATCTCTGGGAATTCAATGAAGAGGTCGTCGCGCGCGCCATCGCCGAATCCCGGGTCCCTGTCGTGAGCGCCGTGGGTCATGAGATCGACTTCTCGATCGCGGATTTAGTCGCTGATCTCCGGGCTCCCACTCCGAGTGCCGCAGCGGAACTGCTTGCCGCAGAGGGCTCTGAACTCTTGGAGCGCTGCCGTTCCCTGGTGGCTAAGATTGCGCGCGAGGCCGATGCGCTGATCGGGCTTCATCGTGCAGCTGAGCATCGACTGGCTTCCTCGGCACTCTTCCGGGAACCCTACCGCCGAACGGAGAATGCCCGTCAGACGGCGGACCGTCTCGAGGAGTCCCTTTCCGGGCTCTCGGATCGCCGTTTGGAACAGTTGGATGCCACGCTAGCCAGAATGTCGGCGCAGATTGCATCGGCCCATCCCGGTTATCGCCTGAAAAATGCCGAGCAGAGACTCTCCTCGCTGGGAGATCAGCTAGGCGTGATCCTTCGTCACCGGTTCGAGCGTGAGAAGGGCAGGATGAGTCGTGTTGGGTCGGCCCTCTCGGCTCTTAGTCCCCAGGCAACCCTGCAGCGGGGATTCAGCATCACGCGTGGGAAAAACGGAAAGGTCATTGTCTCAGCCACCCAGATCAAGCCGGGCGAGAGGATACTGACCCAATTCGCCGACGGGGAGATCGGATCGGAGGTTGAAGGTGGAGACCTGAGACCTGAGACCTGAGACGGGAAAAGTCGCAGAGTCAGCAGGCTGTTACTTCAAGTTTTAGCTATCAGGTTTCGGCAGCCTGTAGGGCTCGAGATTACAGAATCTTACTCAGCAGAAAGGGCAGGAGTTCCGCGATCGGGATGCGGCGCTGTTCCATTGAGTCCCGCTCGCGTAGCGTCACGGTATCCTTGAACTCTGGTTTCTCCACACCGAGCGTCTCGAAATCGATGGTGATTCCAAAGGGAGTGCCCACCTCGTCCTGTCGGCGGTAGCGGCGGCCGATGGCTGCTGTCTCGTCGTAGAAGACGCTCATGTGAGGGCGTAGCAGGGCGACGATCTCCCGGGCCTTGGAGACGAGTTCCGGCTTATTCTTGAGTAGCGGGAAGACTCCGACCTTGATCGGGGCGATCCTCGGATGGAAATGCAGCACCGTCCGGGTCTCGGTCTTTCCCTTATCATCGGTGACCTCCTCCTCGTCGAAGGCATTCGTAAGAATAGCCAGCGCCAGACGGTCGAGTCCCGCGGAGGGCTCGATCACATGGGGGATGTAGAGCCCCTTGAAGAGCTTCTCGCAGGTGGTCGTGATCTCCTCGCGGTTGGTCGCGGGATTAGGGCGGGCCTTATGAGTCTCTTCGATGAAGACCGACTTCTGCTCCGGGGTCAATGCGTCACAGGCGGCCTTCAACTCCTCGTCGAAATACTCGAGCTGTTTGCCCGAGTGAGTCTGATGCTGGGTCAGATCAAAGGAGCCGCGCGCCGCGATTCCTTCCAGTTCGTCGGTGCCGAAGGGGAACTTGTAGAGGATATCGACGCAGGCGCGGGCGTAGTGGGCAAGGTCAGCTTTGGACTGCCAATGGTATTCGAGGACATCCATGCCGAGGCCAATCGAGGCATAGTAGGCTGTTCGCTGCGCGACCCAGTAGCGGTGCCACATTTGCCAGCCCCAATCTGGCTTTGGTTCGCTCAGGTCGGCTCCTTCATGCCATGCCTTCACTGAGCCATGGATGAGCCGGACGGCCTCGTCGGGCTTGATGAAGAACTCGAGTTCCATCTGCTCGAATTCGCGTGAGCGAAAGGTGAAGTTTTTCGGCGTCACCTCGTTACGGAAGGCCTTCCCGATCTGGCCGATGCCAAAGGGGACCTTCACGCGAGAGGAATCGCAGACATTCTTGAACTGGGCGAAGATCGCTTGTGCTGTTTCTGGCCTCAGGTAGGCGACATCGTTCTCGGTGGCCGTCGGTCCCACATAGGTGAGGAGCATCAAATTAAAAGGCCGCGCCTCGTTGAGCATTCCGCCGGTCTCGGGATGAAAATCAACCGAGCCATCGATCACGTCGATCCTCTCCTCGCCGAGGAGTTCTATCTCTTCCGGCTTGCCTGCAACGGTGCCTGCGTTCTGGCCAATAAGCAGGCGGACGCGCTTGCGGAAGCTCTCGATGTGCTCGCCCTGCTTCATCAAGACAGTGATGGTTCTGTCGAGATGCCAATTTCCTTTAGCGGGCGCCTTGGCTCCGGTGAACCGGATCACTGAACCGGCCTGGGGCTCCACATGGTCGGCACGGACCCGCTTATTGGAGACCGTGCACTCACGCATCATGTCGGCGAAAGTGTCGACATGGCCGCTGGCCTTCCAGATCGCCGGGTGCATGATGATCGTGGCGTCGAGACCGACGATATCCTCCCTCTCCCGGGTCATAGCGCGCCACCACGTATCGCGGAGATTACGCTTCAATTCCGCTCCCAGTGGACCGTAGTCCCAGAAGCCTCCGATGCCGCCATAGATCTCGGAGGACTGGTAGATGAAGCCGCGTCTCTTGCAGAGACTGACGATCTTCTCCATGCGGGTTTCTGTAGTGGCTAGTTTGGACATGATGGTAGAAGTAAAAGGTGAAAAAGTATGAATGTTAGAAGGTGGAATTGAATGAGTCGACCGGAAGCATCAAATTAAGCTGTCCCACTTTTCTACCTTCCCACATTCGCACTACTTAGAATGTCTCCCCTTGCAGGGTCACCCTGCCGGTCTTGGTCCAGATGATACTGCCGGGAATCGCTTCCAGCTTTCCCTTGCGCTCGGCCACCGTGTCAAAGGGAGCGAGGAGAGTGCCTTCTTTTAGGGCGGTGCGGATGGAGGCTCGGAGTTTGAAGGAGTCGAGCGTGCGGGTCGACTCGTCGAGCTGGAGTTCGCTCAGGCGGATACGTTCCGCGCCGATGCCGCCGAGAGGTGGAATGCCGGGAGGCAGTAACTCATAATGGCAAAGGAGATATTTTCCAGCCCCAACACCATCGAGGGACTTGAGAACCAGAATTGAGAAACCATCCACCCTGCTGATCCAGGCGTCGAACTCCTGAGTGCTGTTGCCGGGCCTTGAGAAGGTCACACGGTAATGATCCGAGGCAGTTGTCGGAGCCACGACTGCAGAATAAAAATGCCCAGCTTGCGCTTTGGTCTGCCATTGTCCGACTAGCCAGGTATCGATGCTTCGGGATGGGCCTGAGGGAGGGTTGTCGTAAAGGCATCCCGTCAGCATAAGAAAGCCGAGCAGAGGAAGGGTTCTAAGGATTCTCTTCATAGAAAGGATGGAACGGCAAATCTTCAGATGCAGGTTCCGGCAGGAATGACCGCATTCTTCGGGATCACGACAATGCCGTCCCGGATATAGTATCCCTCGCCGTCGGAGTTTGAATCCTTGTCGTGAGGCGTGATCACCACCCCGTCGCCGATCCGTGCGTTCTTGTCGATGATGGCATCCTCGATGATGCAATCTCTGCCAATGCCGATCGGGATCTCACCCGCCGGCGTGCCTCCCTTGTCGGATTCATAAAAATCAGCGCCCATCACGATTGTGTTCTTCAGCCGAGATCCGGGGCTTATCAGGCTGCGGATTCCGAGAATGCAACGTTCCAGCCGTGCAGAGCGGATCTGGCATCCATCCGAGATCATGGCGCGGTTGATGACTGTTTCCTCGATCACGCTGGCAGGCAGGAATCTCGACTGCGTGTAGATCGGCGCACCGGGGGCGTAAAAATTGTATACAGGGACGGGATCGCAGAGATTGAGGTTGGCGTCGAAGAAAGAGCGGATCGTTCCGATATCTTCCCAATAGCCGCGGAAGACATAGGCCTGGACATTCCTTGAACCGATTGTTCCCGGGATGATGTTCTTCCCGAAATCATCCATCGTGTTGTCGAGGCACTCGGCCAGCACCTGGCGATTGAAGATATAGATGCCCATATTGGCCAGGTAGAGGTCCTGATTCTCGGGTTCGTGCAGTTCCCAGAGGACCTGAGGCTTCATCCTCAGCTCCTCAAGGATCACGGGATCCGTCGGCTTCTCCACAAAGCGGGTGATCCGCTGGGCCGAATCGGTCTCCATGATGCCGAATCCCATCGCCGCCTCGCGATTCACCGGAATGCAGGCGACCGTGAGATCCGCTCCGCCTGCGATGTGTTGCTGGAGGATGTCACGGTAATCCATGCGGTAGAGCTGATCCCCGGAGAGGATGATGAAATAGTCATAATTTCCATCCATGAAAGTGCGGAGATTCTGGCGGACCGCATCGGCCGTCCCTTGGTACCAGGTTGATCCCTCGGGGGTCTGCTGCGCCGCGAGGATCTCGACAAAGCTTGGAGAGAAATTGTCGAACTTGTAGCTCGCGTTGATATGGCGATGGAGAGACGTGCTGTTGAACTGGGTCAGGATGTAGATGCCCCGGATGCCGGAGTTCAGGCAGTTACTTATAGGCACATCGACGAGACGGTATTTTCCACCGATCGGCACGGCCGGCTTAGCCCGGTCCTTGGTGAGTGGGAAGAGACGCTTTCCTGCCCCTCCACCCATAATAATGGCCAGGGTGCGTGTCGCTGGGGCGATGACATGCTTGGTTTGCATATTTTTTAGGATGGATGGATTGCGGAAGGCGGAAGCATCTTGCGAAGACTCTTCCTGTTTGTCAGTCTCTTAAATCGACCGAAATCCTTCTGAACGAAGGTTACGGGCATCAAATCAAAATCTTATGTGTGGAATCGTAGGCTATGTCGGTCGTGCTGAGGCGGTCCCCATCCTTCTGGAGGGGCTCCGTCGGTTGGAGTATCGGGGCTATGACTCCGCCGGTGTGGCAACTCTCGAGGAGGGTATCATATCCGTCCGCAAGGAGGTGGGACGCATTGATGATCTCCGCAAGGCCATCGCCCTCAACCCGATCGGCGGCTCCACCGGCATCAGCCATACTCGCTGGGCCACCCATGGCAAGGTCACCCGCGAGAATGCCCACCCTCACTTCGATCGTTCCGGCAAGCTAGCTCTGGTTCACAACGGCGTCATCGAGAACTATGCCGCTCTGCGCACGCAGCTTGAGCAGGAAGGGCACCAGTTTCAGTCCCAGACCGACACGGAGGTTCTGGCTCATCTTGTCGGCCGTGCCTTTGACCGTTCCGCCGAGCGTACCCAGGGAGCCCTTGTTTCCGCTCTTCGGGAAGCCCTTGGTCAAGTTGCTGGTACCTACGGGATCGCCATCGTGCATGCGGATCTTCCCGGAGTCCTTATCGGGGCCCGCAGGGGCAGCCCTCTGGTCCTTGGCATTGGCAAGGGAGAGCACTTCTTGGCAAGCGATGTCAGTGCCATTGTCGGTCACACCCGCGATGTCGTCTATTTGAACGATTACGAGATCGCAGTCCTTAACGACGAGGGATTCACTCTCTCCACGGTCCAGGGGAACGGTGCCGGCTACAACGTCACCAAGGTCGAGATGACCGAAGAGGATGTTGGAAAGGGGGACTACCCCCATTACATGCTTAAGGAGATCCACGAGCAGGTCCGCAGCGTCACCGACGCCATGCGTGGGCGTCTCTCCCATGAAGAGGCCACGGCCAAGCTGGGTGGGCTCAACATGTCCAATGCCGAGCTCCGCACGGTCGAGCGGATCGTGCTCAGTGGCTGCGGTACCGCCTTCCATGCCGCCATGGTCGGCGAGTACCTGATCGAGAGCCTGGCCCAGATCCCGACCGAGTGCGAGTACGCCAGCGAATTTCGCTATCGGAACCTCCCGATGACCAAGGACACCCTGGTCTTTGTCTTAAGTCAGAGCGGTGAAACCGCAGATACCCTGGCCGCCCTGCGTGAGAGCAAGCGAAAGGGGCACCGCACCCTCGGCATCTGCAATAATGTGGCGAGCACTATAGCGAGGGAAAGTGACGGCGGCGTCTACATGCATGCCGGTCCCGAGATCGGAGTGGCCGCCACCAAATCCTTCACCTCGCAGGTCACGATCCTCATCCTCATCGCCCTACTCCTAGGCCGAATTCGCAATCTCTCCAGTTCCGCCGGCACCCGCATCATCACCGAACTGGAGGCCCTTCCAGGCCAGATCGAGAAAGTCCTCAAGCTCGAGCCTGAGATCGCCACGATCGCAAAGCGCTATGCCCAGTCGAAGGTCATGCTCTTCATGGGTCGCCAGTACAACTATCCCGTGGCCATGGAGGGCGCCCTAAAGCTGAAAGAAATCAGCTACATCGCTGCCATGGGCTATCCCAGTGCGGAGCTGAAGCACGGAGTCATCGCCCTAGTGAATCCCGAGACTCCTTCCGTGGTGATCGCTCCGCATGATGCTGTCTTTCAGAAAAATCTTAGCAACATTGAGGAGGTCAAGGCCCGTAGCGGTCCAGTCATTGCCATTGGTACCGAGGGTAAGGGTGATCAACTCTCGCTGGTTTGCGACGATGTCATCTTGATCCCAGATACCCCCGAGATCTTGACTCCGATCCTTACATCAATCGTTCTCCAAATATTCGCTTACCACATCGCGGTGGAACTGGGTTGCGACGTCGATAAGCCCAGAAACCTCGCCAAAAGCGTCACCGTCGAATAAGAGACGCAGGGATTGTCGCGCCCCGCGTTGTTCTGTTGCGCTCTCAAAGCCGAGTGCTGGGAAGCACGGATTAGCCCATGACATGTCATAGGCACGGAGGGCGAGGCCGACGGGAGACAGCGAGGCAACATCACGACAGCTTGAAAGCTCCCTTGGAAAGACAGTTGCTTCGGGTTTGCCTTAAGCAACTTCTCCACGCCTCTACCCAGAGGCTTGGTTCGCGTGCAGGCCTAACTAAAAATCGCTAGGACAATAGCCACTTAGAGCAGCACGGCACCGCTGCGTCGGGCAAGGCAGTCTTCTTGGGCCCTTTTTTCCACCACAAGGTTCCTTGTAAAGATTCCTCGGGTTACGGCTTTTGGAATGCTATCGAGAGCACACTCGTCAAAATGAACGGAAAACGGCTCTTCTTTGGAATCCCTTTCCGCGGATGCGGCTCCAGTGATTGATTCTATGATGCGCTGAACATCAGCGAGCACGGCTTTCTTCACACTTGCCAGATAGGCCCACTGGTCGGTGAGCGGTTGCAATTCTGAATCCAGAAAGACTGTATTTCCGGA